>Ga0213918_1000303_pt1 | contig 12515 bp, 16 predicted proteins | sample McNCre217MG_FD_163422 | JGI IMG/M metagenome (GOLD analysis project Ga0213918, IMG submission 163422) | Freshwater microbial communities from McNutts Creek, Athens, Georgia, United States - 2-17 MG | ecosystem: Environmental > Aquatic > Freshwater > Creek | place: USA: Georgia | collected... | reverse complement strand
GCGCTCCTTCGGCACCGCAGCATCGGTGAGTCCTAGCAACCGCGCATTGGCCGCGCGGATCATGCCTTCCGTCTCCGCACCGAAGGCATCCATGCTCGGGGCTTGCATGTAGGTCGCGATGGCGTCGCCGCGTTCCGTCACGATCAATGCTCCCGGACGAATGCCAAGGCGCGGTCCCTTGCCCTGTGCATTGCGCGCGGTTGCGGTCACGGGCGGATTGACCGCCAGGTCATTGCGGTCAATCGCCTGATCGGTCCACTTCTTCAGCATGTGCTGATAACCCGCTGCCACTTCCGGCACGCCGCGCGATTCCCACAACGGCCTCGATCCAAACTCACGGCGGATGCTGACGAACTGCCCGCCATCCAGCCATTGATCCACCACGCGATGCAAGCCAATCAGCATGTCCTTTGGCCTTTTACCGGCCTTGCTCTTCTTCATGCCGACACTCGGATGGCACACCAGCTCATGCACGCACTCGATGCCATCCTCATCCACGGACTTCACAAACACGCGCACGATTTCATACGTGTGGCGCAGTTCTTCCACGCGGCGCTTGGCCTTGGTGGTCGCGGTGTCAAACAACGGACGCGGCAGCGTATGCGACCCGTTGATTGTTGGCATTGATCCAGGCTCCACGGCAGGCAGCGGTCCCATCGTGATCATTGCGTCAATGAAATCAGGGTCCCAGCCCTCGGTCACTTCCATCTTGCGCAGTTCCACTTCACTGAGCTTGTCCACCACGGCCACCCACGGCGCGGTCTGCACGCGCGGCGTCCACCACGGATAGAAAATGTCAACGCCAGGGCATCGCCCAATCACCTTGGGTCTGCCCGGCTTCTTCACCGGCAAACGAAACTCGGCAACGGTGCCCGACTTCAACTGCTGCACAACATCCCGCGCCCGCTTGGCACTGAGCACCGGAAAGCGGCGCTGCACGATGCTTACCGCCGCCTCCGTGTCTTCATCGGTCAAGGCTTCCAGCACCACCTGCTGCATGGTTTCGGTGAGCACGGGCGCGATGTCGCCCGCACTGCCCATGCCCATGCTTTCATTTTGCTTGGCCTGTTCCAATGCCATCCAAGCCGCCAGTTCATCCGGCGTGATCTTCTGCAAACCCGTGCCCCAGTCATTCACCCATCGCGTTTCCGCAACGGCATGGCCGTAATCCTCCTTCCACGCGACGATGAAGTTGATCTCATCCCACAGCTCCGCGTTCATGCGCTGGCGAATCTCATACTTAAGCAGCGTGTTGACCTTGCCCGATGCCGAAGCATCGCTCGCTTCCTGCTGCACCGCAGCGGGATTCGCACTGAAGAACGCCAGCACTTGCATCTGTGCCAGTTCATTGGTCGATTCATTCACCAGCCGCACGCGCACATCCGAGCAGCCGTCATACGGTGCCACCGGCTTGCCCACCACCTTGTCCCATTTCCGGTAATCCTCGGATTGTCCCGACCACAAGCACAGCGCATCCCGCTCGCTCTGCTGCGCCTGTCCCACCCATGCCGACAGATCGGCAAGCGTCAGTTGCAATTCGCTCAATGCCTTCTTGGCCGATGGACGCGCGGCGCTGTCCACCAAATGGAGTTCATCGGAAACGGTAGGGGTGCTCATGGTGATTCTTCGTCATTGAGCCCCAAGACATCGAACACCACCGCCCGATGATACACCGCATAAGTCCTTCCCGGCAAGACAATTCTCGCCGAGCACTCATGCCCGAAGAACAACGTCTCCGCCGAACGCTCGCCCAGCTTGTTCCGTTTGCACAACTTGATGACCTCCTGCCGGGTCATGAATTTCGCACGCTTGCGCCGAGGCATCGGGATGGGCGTGATCATGGGGATGGTGCTGGGTTTCATTCGGTTGCTGGTTTCAAATTCATCTCCTGCCGTTGTCGATGATCCACTCGGCGTTCGGGTCTTCATGATACGGCTCGGCATTCATCAGATACCGCAGGGCATCAATGAAGTCCTTCCAGGCGCTGCTGCTGGCTCCGGGGGTGCTGTAACCCGGATAGTTTTGCAAGGCGGCGATGAGGTTGGTGCAGTGCGCGGCGATGCGGATTTTCGGGCCGCGGCCTTTGTTCGGGTCAATCTCGCGCCAGCCGGTGCGCGGGTCAAGTTCGGCGAGTTCGCGATTCCAATTGAAGGTGGAGTTCAGGGTTTGCTCGCCTTCGAGCACGCGCCCGCCGCTCTTCTGTCCGCCTGCGTCGTTGCCTGCCTGTGTGAAGAAAAGATCATTATCCTCCATCCATTGCAGGATGGTCTTGGATTCAGTCTGTCCATCGACAGCGGTGTTGCTGGCGCGGCTGTCGATGATGCGCATGAAGACTTTCAACATGGACTTCTGGTCTTCGTCCTGCATCTGCGTGACGCCCTGCATCTTGGCAAGCCAGGCTTCGACGCGGCGAATCTCCGAGGCGCGGAACTCGTAGCCGACGCCCCATTGCTTCTGTGCCTGTCCCTTCAATCCAAGGCCGTTCTTGCCGCCGACGGATGCCCACACGCATTCCTCGCCGGTGTAGGTGGCAAGGCCGGGCACATGGATCACGTCGTTGGTTTGCGGGTATTCATGCGCGATGAAGATGTCCCCGGCTGACATGCTCTTCCATGCCTCGCGCAACACGAAGCCCCACAAGATGACCCAGTTGCGCCCACCGCTGGCGTTTGGGTCGCAGCTCATCCACCAGGTGCCCATGTCATACGGTGGCAGCCAGTCCAGCGGGCGCACATGGATGGACTCGTTGAAGTTCGGAAACGGGCTGTCGGCGGTGCCCTCGGCAACGCCGTAGCATTTCCATAGCTTCTTGGCGCGGGTGCTGTTCTTCTCGGTGCGCTTCATGCCTTCCCAGTTGCCACCGAGCGGGTTCTGCCATGCGTAAATCCACATGGTGCGCCGCGTGGGTTTGGCCCCATGCACCAAACTCGGCAATCGCTCGCCACCGATGACATTACCCTCTTCATCGTAGCGCGGCAGCATCTCGGGGTCGGCCTCGATCTCGCGCAAGGTCTTGGGTTTGAGCGTGATGCCGCCGCTTTCGATGTCGCCGAGGAAGTAACGAATGGTGTCCGTCATGCCATCCCGGAACGTGTAGGTGACGAAATGCACGGCGACGAGCAGCTTGCCAATCAAGTGCTTGGGGAACCACATCTGCGGGTCGGCGGCTTTCTTCGCCTGCAAGTCCTTCCAGGTCGTGGTCATCTGGTGCGTCCATTCGGCAGCGGTCAACAGACGGTTCTCGCACGCTTCCAGCACGTTCACCGGCACGGCTTCATCCGACCAGATGCTCGTGGGCCTCGGTCCTTCCAGCTTGCCGATGTCCTGCGCCCAGGTCTTGAACCGGCACACGGCACCGGATGCCAGCGCGAACTCGTTGTTGGTGAACCCGCCAGCCTTGTCATAAGCCATCTTTTGGTTCGCCAGCTTCTTCAACCGGCCCGTCTCGGTCTTGTAATCGTTCGGCTGCCAGAACCGAATGGCTGACTCCACGACTTCGGCGCTCTTGTCGTCGTCATAGCTAAAGGTCCAGAACGTGCGCTGATGCTCGGGCATCTCCACGCTGCATTGTTCCTGCGCGAGTGTGAAGAACCGCGCCACCATCTGCGACTTGCCCGCGCCATTGGAACCGGCCACCAGAAACTCCACGGGAATGCCGACATTTGCCAAGCGCAGGTCCAGTAGTTCCCACAGCACGTCGTCCCACGAACGGAAGAACCAGCCGTGATTGAATGGGTCTTCCGCTGCGGTTTGAATCTCCAGCTTGCGCGCATTCACCGCGTCGATGGCTTCCACCTCGCCCAGCGCCATGAGTTCTTCCACCGTGTAAAGGCGCGACATCGGATGCGGCACCTGGTCCGCATGGATCTCTTCAAACACCAGTTGTTCCAGTTCGTTCATGACGCGGTTTCCACCTCCACGGATTTGCTTTGTTCCTCCTGCCTGCGCCGCTCCAATTTCTCCGCTGCACGCCGACGGTAATCATCCGCCGTCACCGCCGTTTCTGCCTTGCCCGTGATGCGTGTGGCCCCACCGGAATGCAGTTGCAGGATTTCATTGATGCTCTTGGTCGCGATGGCGACGTTGCCCACCTGCTTGGGGTCATGGGATTTCTCGATGAGTTCCCGCGTCTTCTCGACGCCCTCAGCAACCGTCTCCAATGACTTCGCCACGATGATGGCTTTCACTTCCTGCGCACCGAGCCGACGGTAAATGATGGGCCGCAGTATCCGCCGCAAGCCCGTGTCCGCACCCGCCGCTTCTTCTGCCCGTCCACACTCCGGCCCGATCATCTTCGCCACCGTGGTGAAGTTGCCGAACACCCGGAACAAGTCCACCGCCGCCGTCGCCAGCGCCGGGTAATCCTGCTCAAAGTCTTCCCCCGTGTGCTCCCGAAACACTGAGCGCGGCTTCGCTGGCACAGGCGAGCCATCCGGCATCGTCAGCGGCAGCGGGGGTTGTTCGGTGGGGGGCATGGGGAAGGATGAAGGATGAAGGATGAAATCAGATGCCAAGAAGTTTGATCAAGTAGCGCCCCCACAGAGCGGCGGCGGTGGCAGAAACAGCGAAGGCTGTCAGTCCCAGTGGTATGTTCCACCATTCCCCGTTCATCTTGGGTATCACTTCCACCCACAAATACGCGGCAGGCCAGCATGTGATGACCGGCTGATAAATCTTGAGCGCGCGAATCCATAGCGGCTCTTGGGGTTGCGTTTTCATGTCAATGCTCGCGTTCATGGTTCATCTCTATTTGAAATGTTGCTCAATGGTGTTCGCCAGCGTGCGCAGCGCACGCACGGCATGGATAGTGTTCCATGATGGCTTCCGATTCAGTCCGTCCATCTCTACACGAGCAGACAAAGCCCGCTGCCCTTCGGCATCGGTGGCTGCCACAATCACAGCGTCATGCTCGCACAGTTCATGGTCGTAGGTCTTCACGGTGATTTCAAGTTTCATGCGCGGCGAAGTTGGGGATAGGTTTGCAAGGTTGTATTGGCGGGAAAGGGAACGATGTTGTGTTGCGTCAGGGCATCGAGCGGGCTGATCACGTCGCCGCTCTCACGCGGGATGCAGTGCGTGTAGATCATCGTCGTCTCCACGCTGCTGTGTCCGAGCCATTCCTGAATGCGGCGAATGTCCGTGCCCTGTGCCAGCAGGTGCGTGGCAAACGAGTGCCGCAGTGTGTGCGCCGTCACGCGCTTGGCTATGCCCGCCTTCCGACACGCGGCTTTCAACGCCTTGCCCAGCGTGTCCTCATGCACATGGTGGCGGCGAATGATGCCCGCATTTGGGTCCATGCTTTCACTCTTGGCAGGCCACAACCAGAACCACGCCCATTCCCTGCCACCGTTCGGGAACTTGCTTTCCAATCCATCCGGCAAATAGACACCGGCACGCCCCGCCGCACGGTCCCGATCAAACATGACGCGCATCCGCTGCACATGCTCATGCAACTCCATCACCAGCGTGCGCGGCAACGGCACCACACGATCCTTGTCACCCTTCCCACCGCGCACATCGACCGTTGGATGATCCGTCATCAGATGCACGTCCTTCATGCGCAGGCTCAACAACTCATTCAGCCGCAAGCCCGTGCCAAACGCCAGTCTCGCCATCAACCGCGCCCCTGGTGGCAATGCCGACAACAACGCGCTCATCTCCGGCATCTCCAGATACACCGGCAACTTCTTGGGCCGCTTCGCCCGCGCCCACTTGCCAATCTCGCCCAGCGGTTCCTGCAATACATCCCGATACAAGAACACCACCGCATTCAATGCCTGATTCTGCGTGGAAGCACTGCACTGCGGAGCCATGTGCTCCAACCATGACCGCAGTTTCTCTTCCCGTGACAGTTGAGGACACCGCTTCACATGCAACGAGAACTGCCTGATCCATCCCGCATACGTCCGCTCCGTATGCACCGACAGCCTGCGCATCCGGCAAACGGCATGGATTCGATGTTCTATTTCAGCTTTATTCATGGCTATCTGGAATTTTGTTCGGGGTAATCACTGGTTCGGCGCTTTCGTGTCGTCGTGCCAGATGGTCTTTGGAGCGACTTTGGGATTGTGGCTTGGCAGCGTCCATTCGCTGCGGAGATAGACTTCGCAGGAGCGAGGGCTAAACATGATTGCGCCACATGTAGCACACCAGAGCGAGTGCCCCCAGACTCCGTATGGTGTTGGGTGTTTGCATGGCCGCGCCGAACCATGCGCTGCACGCGAACTGCCGCCCCGCTTCTTACGCTCAATCTTTTTCTTCGATTTCATCGTTTCCTTTCCGCTCCACCGTTGCCGTCGGCGGCAGTCGGTGAGCTTGGGTCGTTCAGTGGACTCAGTTTTGGGCTGCGTTCTTTTCGATCCATTTTTTCAGCAGGAGTTGTTCAAATTCCTCCGCGCCCTCTTCCGTCAGTTCGATGCCCTTACATTTGTATTGGAACGGCGGCGCGTCATTGAGCGCGTTTCGATAATCGGGACACATCCACAGCCCTTTGAACTGCGGTTGCTCCACCATCGGCTTGCCACATTTTGGGCAGGGCTTGGCCACTGAACCAGTCGGCGCAGCCAACGGCGGGTCGTTTGGAGTTTGAGAGTCGGTCATTGCTTTTCAGTTGTGGGTTGTTCCCGCCGTTGGCTGGCCTAGGCGTTCTGCCAATCGCGCGCAGTGAAGACCGCGCGCCCATTTTCAAAGCCTTGGCCGGAGTCGCCATAGAGTGATTCACGGGCGGCTCGGTTTGCGATCACTCTCGCCTTCCGCTTGCGCTGCATAGCCATCATTCGGTGGCGCTGACACAGCCGCCGATTTTCTGAACAGACCGGCTTCCCGCACTCGGCGCATTTCCCTTCATTCACCGCCACGGCACGCCGCACACGCTCGCGCCGCTGATACTTCTCTGGACAATACCAAGAAGGCCGAGGCACCACATGGACTTCGGAGCATGAGAGACACACCCAGCCTCGCTTGGCTCGCGCGATCACCGCACAGCAACCGCTGCTGTGACGAGCCGCGAGAGCGGCACGCTCGGCAATAACAGAGTCCCCAACATGCCCGGATGAAGTAGGCACCTCAAAGGACAGACCACCTCCTGACAGGACTGAATCGCGACGCGATGTTTGTTGTTGTTGGTGTGAATTGGGCATGTTGGGAAAATTCATGGCAGAACAAAAAGAATGCAGGCAACGGCTCGAAATGTATCAGTCGCAGGGATTGAGTTGCTCGCTCGCCGTCGCCTGATTCTTGACGTTCTGCCTTAGAGCACGCCTCATGTGGCGGATTGAGCGTCCGACCTTTTGCCTCCAGCCAGCGAGCAACTCAGGCTCGTGGAACAAGGTGGTCACAGTGCGTCCTCGCATTGAAACTAAGACCTCCAGGATTCGCGTTTTAATGATGGGGAGCGGCTCCATATGATGCACCACCTGCACACGAAAAGGGCGCGGACGCCAGTCCCAGGCAGAACAAATCGGATGCAGGCAACGGCTCGGAGGTTGTGGTGTGGTGCTCATAAAGTCATTCTCTCGCCGTCGCCTGATCCGGGACGTTAAGCCCACTGATTTCGTCACCGAGTCCCAAGTAGCCTTCTTCGGGATATTCTTCGAGCCACGCAATGAGACGGTATCGCTTCATGGAGCCGTCATCGTCCAGCAAGCCCTTCTCGGGACACCTGCCAACGGAGTATGTTGTCTCCCCCTCGTCCTCATCCGGCTTTTGGGATTCGTCGAGAGGCAGTCCGGCGAACCGGGCGAGGTCGTAGATTTCATTTACGGTGAGCGTGATCATAAGTCGAAAAAGCCTAACAACGTGTTAGCGAGCAAGGCGCAGCAGTCGCCGTTCATCGGGTGTCAGTTCCCACTCGCCAGCAGGTTCTCCGAAATACCGAGCCACGCCCGCAAGCTGTCCGTGTCATCTGAAGCGACTCCGAGTCGAAGCGATTCGCACGCACCGAAGCATTCGGGCAAGCCGGAGTTGAACCGCACAAAGCCTGCGGATACCAGTTCTTTACTCCCGAGGAAGCTGCCTACGTGCGAATGCCACACACGGTCTGAATCTGGGAACAAAAAGAAGCCTTTCTTTTGGTGTCTTACATATTTGATTGTCATAGCTTTGGATGTCTGGGGTGAATTGCCTGAGAACAAAGAAGATGTAGGCAACGGCTCGAAGTCTATCTGTCGTGTTGGCAATGTCCTGCGCTCGTCGTCGCCTGATCCGAAACGTTAGGGCTACAGCGCCGCAGCCATTGTTTCAGCAGTGCCTTGTTGAAGTGTTCGACGATAGTTTCGGCGAGTTCAGGCGGCACTAGCGCCGCTATGATTTCCGCCGCGAGCACCGGGTCGCCGCATCCACGCGCCACTTGGTAGAGAGTGCAGGCTGTCCTGGGCGGGTGTTCGCGCTCGTAGCATTCAGAGTGCGCCACACCGTTGCCAGTGCCGACCATCAGGCCAGTCACTGGATTTCCGCAGATTGTGCATTTGTCGTTCATAAGCCCTAACCAGTCAGTGCTGTGAATGGCGGTTCGCGTCTTGTTCGAGTTCGGAAGTCTTGCGTCCGCCATCGCAGACTTCCACGTTCAGGGATGCCATGTGGTGCGGTGGTTAGTTGCTGGCCTTGCGCTTGCCCTTCCATTTGGGATTATGCGCGGGCGGCGCATTCTTCCCTGCTTCAAGCTTGCTGATTCTGCGCTCAAGGTTGCCCATCAGTTCCATCATTCGCTCCATCACGAAGCCAAGCGTGCCCAAGTTCCTGATCAGTTTTTCAATGTCCTTCTTCTGCGCGTCCAGCCGGTATTCATGACTATCAATATCCTCTCTCGCGCGGGTGTGCGCGTTTTTGATTTTCTTTAGTTTCTTCATGGTGGCGTGTTGCGTGTCTGGTTAATCATTATCAGGAAACATTTGGGCCAGTGGCTCCAGACCATCGCCTTTGCGCGGTCTGCCCCGCGGGCCTTTGTAGTTGGGGTCAGCGTAGTTAGGTTTACTGGTGGGCAGCGTGGCGCGGAATTGTTCTTCGCGGCGCTTAGCTTCTTCGCGGCCCTCGGCGTTGTAGCTGCTGTCGCGCACTTTGGTGGAAAGCGTCAGGGTGTGCCAGGTCATGAGCGCGCCGTAGTGCCGAACCCAGACGGGATCGGTGCGACCGTCCTTGTTCTTGGCGACTTCGACGCGGATAATGTGTTCGCCGAGGCGCAGCTCAGGCACTCGCTGGGCATCCTTTTCACCGATCTTGCCGGATGCGGTTTCATCGCGCAGCAGGTCCGCCATCTGGCGCTCCTCCTTGCTCAACAGCAAGGTGATTTCCGCGTCATCAAACACGGCCTTGCAATCCTTGATGTTCTTCTGCGACAACCGCCCGTGCTTGGTGTCTTCCCAGTTGAGCTGACAGAGCATGATGCCGATGCACTTGGTGTCCATGAGGAACTTCTTCCAGGCTCCAGAGATGGCTTTGAGTTCCTTGACTTCATCCTTGTAGTTGCCGCCCATAGTGAGGCATTGAAAGAAGTCCCAGGCGATCCATTTGATGTTATGCTGAAGGATCAACCGCCGCGCCTCGGCGAGCATTTGCGGGAAGGTTAGCGTCACATCGTCCTGCACCCACAATTCCATGTTGCACGCAACGCGGGTCGCGCTGCTGATTTTGTCGTGCTTCTTGCGCCCCTCCTCATGGAAGAACCCCTGCCCTGAATGAATATCCGTGATCGGCACTTCTGAAATGGCGGACAAGGCGCGGCGAGCCAGTGTGACTTTGAGTCCGTCCTGTGAGAAGATCAGCCCCGGCAATCCTTGGTCGATTACCAGCGAACGCGCAACGTGCATCAACAGGGAGGTTTTGCCAACGCTGCTATGCGCCCCGATCAGCACACGCGCACCGGGTTGCAGTCCGCCCAAGATTCGGTCCAGCGAAGCGATGCCGAGCCGAGCGCCGTTGACTTCCACGCCTGCCGCGATGGCTTCGATGTTCTTCTCCAACTGATCAATAGCTTCCCACACGGCCTCCTTGAACGGCTTCGGACCCGATGCGCCCTCCTTCAAGCCCTGCGCCCGCTGCATGACTTCAAACATTCGGTTCCATACCGTCGTCAGCAGGGTTTCGACATCCTCGTCGATGAATTCCTTGCCATGATCAAATCCATCCTGCACGCCCTGTGCACAGACGGCCATCATGAGGCGCAGCAACCACTTGTCCAACACGAGCTTCAGGTAGAAATCCCAATGCGCGGCTACGGGAAGGAAGGTGTAAAGTTCAGAGATCGAGCCAGCACCTCCCACCTTTTCCAATTGCCCGGCATCCCGCAAAGCATGGGTCAGGGTCGCGATGTCCAGCGGTGTGCCGCGCGCCTGAAACGCCAGCAGCATTTCGTAAACAGTGCGGTTCGCCGCGTGGTGAAAGGCTTCCGGCGCGAGCATGGCACCGCACCGAGTAAGGCGCTCCGATGGGTCATGCAGGATGCCAGAGATCACGCCTTTCTCCGCCTCGTCAGAGAACGGTAGAGCGCGGTTCATCCGGCCCAGTTGATCGGTTAGCACTTGCTCGCCGGTCTTCGGCACGGACTTGAACGGGCGGCCCGATTCAAACACGGGGTCGCCCTCTGCGTTGATTATGGCGGCGCGGTCACTCATGCTTTCGTTCTCATGATGAGGTTCGGGTTGCAGTTGCACACGCCACCTTTGAAGATTCGGCACCAGTCATCGTGTTGGATTTCTGCGAATGTGATGGCTCCGGGTTGCCGCGACGGGTGTGTCGCGGGAACCTTCATGAATGCGCGGAGATAATTTGGGATGCGGTGCTTACTCATGACTTGTTCTCTTTTTTTGTTGGCGACGCTCCAAGATCGCGCGGCGGTGTTCGGGTGCCAGATCGCGCCAGTTCAGTTCAGCCAAATGTTCTACCTCCGCCTCACTCCATCCCATTTGTGGGGCGATCTCTTTGGCGACGGCTTCCCAGTCAAAGTCCGGCAACCGTTCCAAGGGATGCGCACCCAGCGGTCCTTTTTTTGGTGATCCGCCCGCGTCGTGGCGCGGCATGGTGGCGGCAGCGTTCAGCTTCGGCAGCGTTCCCGCGTTGCGTTGCTGGTCCCAGCGCTCGGCGTGGGCGAGCTGCTGCGCCCAGTCGTCGATGAGGGTATCCATCTTGAACTTGCGCAACCGGCGCGGGTCGTCCTCGTGCAGTTGGTTCCAGCTTGATCTGTTGCGGAAGTCGGGCGCGGAGGCATAGAATGCCTCGATGAGTGTCAATTGCGACTGCGGGACGCCCATCGCCCAGGTGCGGCACGCGGCGGCGACCACCAGCGGTGCGGGGGTGATGTCCTTATTCATGCCGAAGACCGGACACAGGAAGCGCACGGCGGGCTCGCTCTCCAACCACGCCTCCGCCGCGCCAACCGTTTCTTTTTTTTGCGCAGCAGATGCCTTGGGAGGCTGACCAAGGTGTTCACCATCGGGCGCGGCTTCGACAGAAGACGCTGGGTTTTTCGTCGGCGACAGCCCCTCGCGTGTCGTCGTCTTCGTCGTCTCTCCAGAATCTGGATCATGGGTCATGGGTGCTGGATCATGGGTCATGGGTTGCGCGCGCGTTGGGTGCATCGCTTTGCCATCGGGTTTGCCATCGGGTTTGCTATCGGGTTTGCCATCGGGTTTGCCATCGGGTTTGCTATCGGGTTTGCCATCGGGTTTGCTATCGGGTTTGCCATCGGGTTTGCCATCGGGTTTGCCATCCCATCGGGCACGTGCTCCGTCCTTGCCTGCTTGTGCGCGCTTGAAGTTGTTGGGCAGTTTGCCTCCGGCATCAATGAGGTCTTCCAGATCCGCATGAGTCCATACTGGGCGCGGGCTGGCGTCTTGCTTGATGAAGAATCGTGCGCGCATTTCAGCCACTGTCCGGCGTTCCACGGCGGTCAATGCGCCGCACACGCGGCACAACTCATCCAGGTCATCCGTAAGCGGGTGCTCATCGAGCAGGTATTGATCCCGCAGCGCTCGATAGGCTCCCTGTTGAATCAGGGACAGCCCGCGTGTGGCGGCGATGAAGTCTTTGATGTGATGTGAGAAGTAGTGCATTAAACGAAAGTAGCCCTCCCATTGGCAAAGCGAGCGCCCCGCGCGTGGCAGTAGATCACAGTCGGCTCGATGCGCGGTCGGGCCTTCAATGCGGCCACCAGCTTGTCTTTGGCGATGCCGACTGCCGCCGCCGCGTCCTCGATGGCCCAGCGCCCGCGTTGAAGGATGGAGGGGTTGGAGTCCGACACCGTCTCCAGCGGCGCATGAACGCCGTCCACGAGCGCCACGGCCTTCCTGATGCGGTTAGTCAGATCGTCCGATGAAATCGGCTTTGCCGCCCGGTGCCAGCCATGCACCGTTTCATATCGGTGCCCAAGGCGCTGGCAGGCTGACTTCATGCTGATGCCTTCCTTCCCGCGCAAGGCGAGAACTTCGGCGAGGATGGCCGCTTTTTTGGCCGGTGATGTGGGAGTGCTCATGGTTCAGGCGATTCTTTTTTTTCGTTTTTGAGGGGCACCGGCTCATGGTCCA
>Ga0213918_1000299_pt1 | contig 12618 bp, 18 predicted proteins | sample McNCre217MG_FD_163422 | JGI IMG/M metagenome (GOLD analysis project Ga0213918, IMG submission 163422) | Freshwater microbial communities from McNutts Creek, Athens, Georgia, United States - 2-17 MG | ecosystem: Environmental > Aquatic > Freshwater > Creek | place: USA: Georgia | collected... | reverse complement strand
TTTGTGCCGAGACCGGGATACGTGTTTGCGCAAGCGGATTTCGACCAATTGGAGCTTCGTACGCTGGCGCAAGTGTGTATCTCACTCTTTGGGCAAAGCAGACTTGGGGAGTTGCTCAACGCAGGCCGCGACCCGCACACAGCGCTCGCCGCGGACATCCTTGGGATTCCTTACGAGGAAGCCATGGCGAACCGCAAACGACAGGACGTGGACGCCGCGCGTCAGGTCGCGAAGGTTGCAAACTTCGGGTACCCCGGTGGGCTGGGAATTCAGAAGCTAATGCTCTTCGCAAGGAAGACCTACAAGGTAATCCTCACCGAACGGCAGACGAGGCAATTGAAAGACCAATGGTTCGCTTCACTCCCGGAGATGAAGCTTTACTTCGATTACGTCGGGCAGGAGTGCAACAATGATGAAGGTCTCGCACGTGTCGTGCATTTGTTCTCTGGTCGAATCCGCGGGGCATGCACTTACACGGCAGCATGCAATTCGAGATTCCAAGGACTTGGAGCGGACGCTGCAAAGCGGGCCCTTTGGCGAGTGTCCCGTGCATCGTACGCGGAACCGGATTCTCCCCTATATGGATCGCGCGTCGTCAATTTCATCCACGACGAAATAATTTCCGAAGTGAGAGACGACGCGTTCGCCCACGACGCGGCGTACGAACTCGCTCGGCTTATGGTCCTCGGCGCGAACGAGTTCCTTCCGGATGTGCCGGCGAAGACGGAGCCCCTGCTCATGCGGCACTGGTCGAAGGACGCGAAGGCATTGTTCGACGAGAAAGGGAGACTAGTCCCATGGGATGGATGAATCTACCGGCAGACATCAGGGAATTGTTCGTAGCGGTAATCGACCTGGCGCGGGATAGCGGGCTTAGCAGAAGGAAGACTACGAAGTTCTTCGACCCGACTTTGGGAGCGGTTTACTTAACGGGGAATAAGTTACGACAGGAGTATGCGGTCAATGCAGCAAAACAAAGATTCCGTGAACGAGTTCGAGCTTTTCGAGAGTACTCCTACAGGGCGAAACGCCCGGAGACGGTCGGGAAGGGGAGAACGACTAATCGAATTCTTCTCGTTAGCATTGATAGGATTAGGGCTTTGGCTGCTGCCGGATTGTCCAACCGAGAGATTGGACGACGACTCGGAGTGAGCCACATGACGATTGCCCGGAGGTTGCACCATGGAAGGTAAGAAATACGATAGTGGAAAATTGAGGTGGGATCTCCTCCCACCCGAGCCTATTGAACAAGTCGTCGACGTGCTTACCCAGGGTTCGATCGAGTATGGAGACGAGAATTGGCGTCTCGTGGAGAACGGGAAGCGACGGTACGCCGCTGCGCTTATGAGACATATTTGGGAATTCCGTAAGGGTGCAATGCTGGATACGAAGTCGGGACTCCCACATTTGGCACATGCAATCACTAATTGCATATTTCTACTTGAACTATACAAGAATTCCGCTACGATTGTAAAAGGCGACAATGACGACGATTCGCAGATTCCCTCGAAGGGTGAAAGTGAGAGGGCATTACTACAAAGTAAGAGTCGTCCCAGAAAGTCAACTTGAAGACGGGGAAGGCTCCGGTCAAACAACTGTAGGGGATCGGCTTATTTGTATTGCCGACCACCTTTCCTCGGACGTCGCTAAAAGCGTTCTAGAGCACGAAATAGGGCACGCTGCGTGTGAGGAAAGCGGAGCGTGTGAGATTATCAAACGCTTCGTGAAGTCCGAGAAAGACCAGAGAGACCTCGAAGAACTCTTAGTTACGACTTGGCTTCCTGTCTATTTGCAAGCGGTAAAGGGAGAACGTAAGAAGTGAAGAAGCTTTTTTTCTTTCCAGATACGCACATCCCGTTTCAGGACCAACGCGCATTAGACCTCGCCATGAAGGCGCGGCAGTACTTCAAACCCGACCATACTTTCATACTAGGAGATTGGTGTGATTTCTACTCCGTCAGCGCCCACTCTAAAGACCCTCGACGAGTTAACGACCTCGAAACTGAAGTCGATGCTTGCCAAACAGTTCTCTCTGACATCGGAGGACTTAGCGACAGTAAGCATTTCATCTGTGGTAATCACGAACAACGTCTTGAGCGTTACTTGTCAGATAAGGCTCCGGCCCTCTTTGGCCTCGTCAAGATTCCACGTCTCCTTGACCTCGAATCAAAAGGTTGGTCGTACACACCATACGGTCGCGCCTATCGAATTGGACGATTGAGCGTTACCCACGATTGCGGGAATGCTGGTCCGTTTGCAGACCAGAAGAGCCGGGACACGTTCCAGGGAAACGTAGTCATTGGCCACACCCACCGAATGGGCGTTTCGTACAAGGGGAACGCAAAAGGTGTAGGTCACGTCGGCGCCATGTTCGGTTGGCTTGGCGACGTGAACCACATTGATTACATGCACCGGGTGAAAGCCCTTGAGTGGCAATTAGGTTTCGGGATTGGATTCCTCGAGAACGACGGAACGGTACGCCTCCAACCGTGCCCGATCGTGAACTACAAGGCGGAGGTTATGGGAAGGTTACTTAAGGGATAACTTGGCAAGGAAAGCTTCGGCGCCCAAGGCGCCACCTAATGACGGGCTTAGACTATTTCACGAACTGAAGAAGGCTAGAGCGGACGGGGATACGAAAGCCATAAAGAGGCTTACGGATAAGATTGTCCTCGAGAACATGCCCCTGGCGAAGAAGTTCGTCGCTCGGTATCTGAAGTACTCCCAAGTCCCGGTAGAGCCCGAGGACATGGTCAACGCGGGGTGTATCGGTGTTATCGAGGGAGTAAAACGTTTCGACCCGGACCGGGGATTCAAGTTCTCCACCTACGCCGCTTGGTGGATTCGGAACGCACTCCAAGTCACGCAAAAGAACGAGACGAAGATATTCCGCCCGAAGAACTTCGGGATGCCCTACAAGCTTTGGCGTAAAGCTGAGGCCATCGAAGCACAATTCGGTCGGGAGCCCACGGCGGAGGAGTTGGGTGTACTCGAGAAGGACCTCGAGGAGTGGAACGTGCATATCTCGTTCGTCCCACTCGACGCGGATATCTGGACGGACAACAATCTGAACCGTTCCGGTCGGACCCTGTCGGGGGATAACCAAGTCTCGAACTTCATCCCCGACCCGGAACCGAACGCGGAGGAGCAGCTCCAGACACACGGCTTGCAGAAGCTACTACGAGAGAAGGTGAACTCTCTCACCCCTCGGGAGCACCGAGTCATCCGGCATCTATTCTTCGAGGACTACAGCGTAGAGGAGACCGCGGAGAAGATGGGGCTTTCCCCGGAGTACGTCGTAGCGATTCGGAACGCGGTCATTGTGCGCTTGCGCGGGGAGTTGCATGAAGCAGCAACGGGTGAGTAGGGTCTCGATTCAGAGGGAGATAGGGCTTCGGGGGAAGCTAATCGACTTCGTCCCCATGGCGTGGCCGGTCATCGAACCGGCTTCGCACTTCCTATCGAACTGGCATATCGGCGCCGTGTGTGAGCACCTCGAGGCCGTGACGAGTGGGGAAATCGAACGCCTGATTATCAATCAGCCCCCAGGAACGATGAAGTCGAGGCTCGTCTGCGTCCTTTGGCCCACGTGGGTGTGGATTCGGGACCCGGGGTCTAGGTGGATGTTTGCCTCGTACGACTCGGGGCTAACAAAGCGAGACGCGGGGGCTGCCCTGAAAATCTTTGAATCCCGTTGGTTCAAGGACCGATGGGGGGACAAGGTCATGCTACCAAAAGAAGTTTCGGTTACGAACTACGAGAACTCGATGGGGGGGTTCCGGTTCGCGACGTCCGTAGGGGGTAAAGCGACGGGGCGCCACGTTGATTACCAAGTGTTCGACGACCCTATCAAACCCAAGGAGCTTACCAAGGTGCGTCTCGAGGAGTGCATCCAATGGTGGGACCAGACCATGGCCACCCGCGCGCGGGACATCCAGACGTTCCGCCGAATTGGGATTATGCAGCGGCTACACGACAAGGACCTCGCGGGGCATTGCATAGAGCAGGGGTATACCCTCCTGAAGCTCCCGATGCGCTACGAGCCGAACGCTGCGTGGATTCGGGACCCTCGTGTCGAGGAGGGGGAGCTTCTTTGGCCGGAGCGATTCCCGGAGGGCGAGACCGCGTCCCTCGAGCGTACGCTCGGGAGTATCGGCGCTGCGTCGCAGTTACAGCAAAGACCCGTGCCCGAGGGGGGAAACATCTTCCGAAGGGAGTGGTTCAAGTTCTGGGACGTGGTTCCGGACAAGTTTGACCAAATGATTCAGACTTGGGACCTCGCGTTCAAGGGGAAGGACGATTCAGACTTCGTCGTCGGGCAAGTCTGGGGGCGCAAGGGTGGGGAGTATTACCTCGTCGACCAAACCCGTGCGCGGATGAAGTTCCCCGCGACGGTCGACGCAATCAAAGCGATGACTCTGAAGTACCCAAAGACCGTCGCGAAGCTCGTCGAGGACAAGGCGAACGGTCCCGCTGTCTGCGACACCTTGGCCAAAGAAGTGTCGGGAATCATCATGGTGAATCCCCAGGGAGGAAAGGAAGCTCGGGCGAACGCGGTGTCCCCTCTGTTTGAAGCGGGGAATATCTATCTGCCCCCGAGGGAGCGTTTCCCGTGGGTAAACGAGTACATGCTCGAGATGGAATCGTTCCCCTTCGGAGCGAACGATGACCAAGTAGACGCGAGCACACAGGGACTTACGTGGTTGCACTTACGTCGTACAAATTTTCTAGCTGCAATGAAAAAACTCAAAGACGGGCTTGCAGGGTGACTGTAATTCCGTCATCACTGTATTCATGGATACAGCGTCAACGGAACCGGGGTTCACAAAGTACGAAAAACTGCTACGGCACTGCTCCCTACAAGCGCTCCTAGAGTACGTCGCGCGCGCCGAAGAGGAGCGAGGCACCTACACCGACATCTCGGAACTCGCGGAGGCGCCTACCGTCCCGTGCGAAGCGTGGGAGTCCGAAGAGGATACGTACTTGCCGCCGACTCTTTTCAGTGAGGTGTGGTGATGTCTTCGCAAGGCGACCTAATCAAACTGAAAACAATATTGCTGAAGGAGCTGAACGAGCCCTTCAAAAGTAACACGGAGGAAATTCGTTGTGTGATTTCGGTGTTGCTAGAGATTCAGTCTCTTCGGGACGAGGTTGAACTCCTAAAAGAAGCCAACCGAACTACGACGGTCGACGAAGAACTTGCCTTGTGTAAACAGGATTTGGACCTCGCCGAAGAAGCTAATGAGCGACTCCGTAGAAAAGTCCGTTTTCTTGAAGAGTCGCTCGATGCGGCTAGACGACGGTGTGATGCGTTAGAAGGAGACACTAAATGAACAACATCGACAAATTGACAGTAGGCAAGATTCGAAAAGTAGCCGAGATGCCGTGCCCGAAACGTCCGGCGACCCCGTTGCCGTTCAAAGTCGGCGACGCGTTGCTGATTCGCACCGTGACGATGATTTTGCTCGGACGCGTGATCGCGATCGGGCGGGATTTTATCACGCTAGAAGACGGAGGGTGGGTCGCGGATACCGCGCGTTTTAGTGAGACACTCGCGAAAGGGGCGTTGAACGAATTCGAGCGGGCACCGTCGTGGTTCATGGTCGGACGTGGCGCGATAGTCGACGTGTACCCATGGGCGCATGAGATTCCGAAGGTGACGAAATGAACGCGGCAGTCGTGCGGACGGGATTTGACATGTCGCGGTCGTGGTCGTGGTCGTGGTCGGGGTCGTTATGATCGATCTCGACGAGTTGGAGCGGCTGGAGCGTGAGGCGACGCCGGGACCGTGGCGAACGGATCGGTTTGGAGTGGTGTGGATCGACAAGGAGTCCTTGCGTGCCGCGGGAGCACGCTGGCTTATTCGTGGCCAAGTTGCCAGCGTGACTGGGATACCGGACGACTTGCCGTCCGATCATGTGGACAGAAATACCTCATTCATCGCAGCGGCCCGGAACGCGATGCCTGCACTTCTTCGCGAGCTGCGGGCGGCAAGGGACATCGTCGAGCACGTCAGGATGAATCCCGAGTACGCGACAATGCGAGCGGTTAACCTCGTCGCCTTATACGATCACGCGGCAAAGGGGGAGCGATGAGCCTACGAGACCTGAATTGTAACGAATACACGTGTATTCAATCGGGACCGGACGCGCCGCAATGGTTCACGTGGGCGACGGGACTCCGAAACTACGGAACGCCCGCCGATGTGTATCACGGGATGAAGCACGCTTATGCGTGTGGAGTCGACACTGAACGCGCGGCGATCGTGAAGTGGCTGCGCGCCACGTACACGACGAAAGAGACGCATTGGATACCGTCGCCCGACACTCCTCATTACATCTCGACGACGTTGGCGGACGCGATCGAGAAAGGCGAGCATTTGAAATGACCGTTACCGCAAAAGCATCGATACCGTTCTACGACCGCGCTGACCACGGAGCCGCGTCGGTTGGCGAAGTGGAATTCACGGATGAATCGCTCAACGCGCCGCTAATCGGCGTCAAACTTGGGCACACGCAAGTCGTCTACGTGAAGGCGTCGGACCTGCTCTCGTGCGTCAAGTGGATTACGGGGCATGTGAGATGACATATCGCTGCGCCATCTACGGCCTAAAACACTTTGGAATCCCGGACCACCCTATACCGTCAATCTACTGCGACGAATGCGGGCAACGTAAAGATGCGCGCACGAAAAGCGGATGCGCCCCCACGTGGTTGCTAAATGGTAAGGCCCCTCGCGGATGGCGCGTCGAATACGATGCCGAGAATCACACGCGCCGCGATTGGTGCCCGAGGTGCAAATGACCTGGACCGGCGACGGGCAAGGCGGGAACGACAGCCTAGAGTGCGACCATTGCGGGGGCGTTGCCGTGGTCGCTGACGATGATGGGATGTATTACGAGAACCGTGAATCCGAGTGCATGAGTTGCGGCATGCCTGGTCGGATTTCCTTCGATGAAGTCGAAGAGGACGACGCCAGCTACACGGACGCGACGTGGCTCGTTTCGTGGGTCGACAGCGACAAGTGCAACCGGAATGAATGCGAGGAGTGTAATGGCTAATACGAATCCAAAAGGAACGACACCTACTGAGAAAGAACTCGACTCCATTGTGAAGACTTTGGAATCTTCGGGCAGCGCCGCTAAGTGGGAATTCAACGGGACACACTATTGGTTTCATCGTACGAAGCCCCCCGGGGAAGAGTTCGAAATATTCGACCGTGACGTAGCGTCTCTTCTTACGACAGTTAAAACAAGATTGGGGTTAGCATGATCGAGATTGTTCAATTGGGTATCAGTTCCGTGGCGGCGATTGCTTTGCTACTTCTCGGGTTCGGTATCATCGTGACCGTTGCCCAAGAGCGCGCGCAGCGCACCAAACCGGCGCACGTCTGTCCTGAACGCCGGGCTGCTACGCAGAAGATGCTCGCGGCGTACAAGGCGCGGAGGGCGAGAGGGGCTCGGGGTAAATGACCGACCCCTCCCTCTCCGCTCGGGACGTCTCTCGGATACTCGGAGTCTCTCGCTCTAGGGCGTACGAGATTATGCAAACGATGGACCATGAACGATTCGGGCGTTCCGTCCGTGTGCGCCAGTCCGTGTTTGACGCTTGGCGTTCGTCGCATACAATCCGTGCGTGCGGTTATCTCTCTACCGAAGGGGCGACGTTTGGTGGGTCCGAGGCTCCGACGCCGGTAGAAAGTTTCGCCGTTCCACAGGGCAAACCGAGAAGTCCGCGGCGGAGCGCGTCCGTGCGGAGTGGGAACGCGGTACGAATCACGCAGCCTCGCATAAAGCGACCGTCGAATCCGCGGCCGAGCGTTTCCTAGAAGAACTCAAAAGCGAGGACGTGGCCCCCGGTACCCGGGATATGTACACCTGCAAAGCAGGCCACGTCGTGAGGCTTCTAGGAAACGTCCGACTCTCCGACCTCTCCCATTCTCGCGTCTTGGCTTTCGCGAAAGAGCGCGAGGCCGAGACCGCACACTCTCATACCATCCACCGGGAGCTGACGACCCTACGCCGAATCCTCTCGAGTGCCCTACGCGCGGGGGAGTTTTCGAAGGACCTGAAGGCCGTGATGCCCCGGTACGCAGCCGGCTACGTCCCTCGAACCCGTTGGCTCACCAAGGAAGAACTAGATGCGACGATGTCCCACCTCGAGCCAGGGCGCGCGGCTGTCTTGGCGTTCATCGTCGCGACCTCGGCGAGGCGCACGGAGGCGTTCTCCGCTCGTTGGGCGGACATCGAACCCGACGCCATTGTCATCCGGGGGACGAAGACGACCAAGGCGAAGCGCCGCGTCCCTATCCTAGAGCTCTTCCGCCCCTACGTGGACTTCGTTCTCGAGCATGCAGACGGGGTACTCACCCTGTTTACGCCGTGGGGGAACATGCGCCGGGATATCCTCCGAGCGGCGGAGCGCGCGGGGGTGCCCCCGTTCTCCGCAAACGACCTCCGACGAACGACCGCCACGTGGCTCGTCAAGCGGGGCGTGCCCCTACACCTCGTGCAAAGGATACTTGGGCACACCGGCATCGCTATGTTACAGAAGGTTTATGGTCAGTTGGACACAGACGACGTCGGGCGACTCATTGACGAGCGCACGGCGGTACTCGTGCCCGAACGGGCACAAAAAGGGCACAAGAAAGGAGGGGGTCGACCGCTAAGTACTTGAAAGGGCTGGTAGCTCAGTCGGTAGAGCTGCGGACTTTTAATCCGAATCGACCCCCTCAATCCCCGCATTTATCGAGAAAAACCCCGTCCAGTGTGCCCGGCGTGTCCCCCTTTTCCGGGGGCTCGGGCACAATTAGGGCACAGTCCCCGAGCCCCCCACGGGCGTGCGCGCGGGTAGAGGGATGCACCTGCAATTGATATCGTGCCCCGGGTGCCCAGTCTCGGCTGGGGGAGCGTCCCAACGGAAGGTCTTCCCTTCGTTCGCCCGGTGCGTGGCTCGTACGCGGTCGTCCCGCATCGTGACCCAGATGTACGAGTCGTAGCCGGCTGCGACTTGGAGCGTTCGGAGAATGTCGGCGTTGAGCTTCACGGCTTGGTCGGCGGCGATGAGAGCGATGTGGGACTTGAACACCTCAACAGCTCGAGCGATGCCGGCTTTCTTCTGGTCGGCGGGGGCCGCGAGGACGACTTCCCGCACGCGAGAGACGTGCTTATCAAACGCGGCCGTGACAAGGGCATCCCCCTCGACTCTCCTGGCGTCGATGAAAGACTGTACCGATTTCAGCACAGGGGATACTCCCGTGAGTTCTTGGAACCCCTGGATAGCGTTCTGCACGACCTCGGGAGCCATGACGGAGAACGTGAAGAAGAAAAAGAGAAGGAACCTCCGCTTCGTCTCCTCGACTTGCTCCTCGAAGTCTTCCTCGTCCCAGTCGAAGTCAGCAGCCGTCGTCAGGTTACGAACGAACCGTTTCTCCGCCTTGGGGGAGACTTCAAGCTTTCTTGCCCGTGCCCTTCGTCGGCTTGTCTTTCCCAGCAGGGGCTCCGGCTTCCTTGGCAGCAGGTTTCTCAGCATTGGCTTTCTGGTTCACTCCACCGGGGTTCATGTCATTGGAAGGCGCGAGGGGTTGCCCGTCCGGTCCGAATTGGGGCTGCATCCCGAGCCCCTTGGCTTGGTCGAGCATTTCTTGGATGTCGGCTTTCAAGGCTTCCTCGCGAGCCTCGACGTCGATGTGGGTGTCGAGGCTGTACCCTCCCTCGCCGAAGCGGGAGAGTGCTACCTCTTCGGGGAGGAGCACGCCTTGTTGTAGGTAGAGGTTGTCCGCTTGCGCTTGCTGTAGGTGCGCCGCGGCGACTTCCCCGTCCGTGGGTTGCCAGAGGGGAGCGAACTCGAACTCGAACTCCGGGACCTCCCCCTTCGTCGGCGAGTCCTTCGCCGCGCAGAGGATGGTGTAGAACCTTCGAAGGAGCGGCTCGAGTTCGTTCCGCTGGGAGGACTTGAGGGAGTCGTAGTACGCGCGGAAGTCCGAGTCCCCTGTAGCGTTGAGCCCCGCGGCGGAGCGCCCGAGAAGGATGGCAACGGGCACTTCGCACGCGGCGGAGAGGCGCATCATGAACCTGTCAAGGATGTCCGGGATACCAGTGAAGGACGTGGGCTCCCTCGAGAACTCTTCGCCGTCCGCGTCGAGGATGAGAGACCTCGCGACGGAGCGGGTCATGTCGACCATTTGCATACGGGTGACGAGTCCGTCTTTGCCGTCTGAGGCGATGATGTCCCACAGGCCCTTCAGTTTGATAACCCCCTGGCTCGCGTCGGAGAGCAGGTGCCCCGCGGCCTGGAAGGCTTGGGAGAAGTCCCGCATGACTTCGTAGGGGCGTTGGAGTGTCGACAGCGTCCAGCCACGGAGTTGTCGGCGCATTTGCGCGTCCGTGTCGGCCCCGTCGAATCGAAGGACTCTGCTTTCGTGGACGTAGGCGGTCGACTGGGAGTTCATACCCATGGCCTGTACGCGGTAGATTTCAGGCTCGCCGTAGTTGGGTTGGAGCGGGTCCTCGTAGAACGTCACCGGATGGACGTAGCGGCGGTCTACGACGTTGAGGAACTTGATTGACCGGATGCGTTCCTCTTTCAAAGGTTCGCTGGGGTCCTTCCCGTCGTCGGCGCCGATAATCATGATGGCGCCCCCGTAGAGCCGCCCCCAAATCATGGTATCAAGAAGGTGCTTATCCGCCTTGAGCTTCCGAGCGGCCTTCTTGAGTTCCCTGCCCAGTTCCCCATCGTCCTCGACTTTGACCTCGTACCCTTGGCGGAGAATCTGTTTTGGGCGGTCGTTCACCATACGAGCCGCGATATCGTTCTCGTTGTAGAGCGCCGAAAGCTCCGCGTCGGTAATTCGACCTCCGATTTCGAAGTTCGAATACGTCATCTTGTCCCGGGTCGTCCCGAGACCTGTATAGGTATTCGACCAGGAGTCCTGTCGTTTCAGGGTCGCGACAGCCTTTTGCAATTTCGACGGGGGTTTCTTCCTACTGGCCATACAGAAAGTTTACTTATCGAGTAGTTATAAACTCTTAGTATGGTGGATATAGCCAATCTAAAGAGCCCCACGGGGCGTTTACGGGAGCACGGAGCCCGGAGAATCATCGAATTACGCCGCCAGGGGCAGACCTATCAGGAGATTGCGGCGACGCTTTCCGTGTCGATTAGTACGGTTTACAACGTCTGCAAGGGGCGTACCTGGGCATTCCTGAATCAAATAGAATCCCCTCATGAGTGAAATCAAACCCTGGGACAGACAACCGACTGAACCCGACGACGCCTGGGAGGCGTTCAAGAAGTACCGTTCCCAGCAACACCCACGGCATGCGGCGAAGGTTTACGGGTATCCCGTAGCGGACCGTGCTCGGTGGTTCGTGGATTACCATTGGACCGATCGTTGCAAAGCGTACGACCTGTACCTCGAGGGGGTCTACCACGACGAGTTCGAGGCGCGCTTCCGTGACGGTGCTCGAGCCATGGCGGAGGCGCACCTAGCCATGCTGAAGGACGCGCGGGAACTCGCTGCGATGGAACTCGAGAAGATGCGCCGGGTATCAGAGGAGTCCGAGCAATACGGAGTTATGAAAGCCGGCGAGCTAATCAAACTCCTCGAGGCGTCTATCAAACTTGAGCGGCTCGTGCGCGGGGAGTCTACCGAGAATGTTCAGCAAAGTATGGACTTGAGCAAGCTCTCCGTCGACGAACTCAAACTTTGGAATGACCTGCAAGAAAAACTTGAAGCAGGCGACACTTCCACACATTGACAATTACAGTAGGGCTGTAATGATGTAGCGCATGGCTACGTACTGTCTCGCCATCATGGCGAAGGAAACGCCCGAGAAACTCCGGCGCGCAATCGATTCCGTCAAACACCTCGTCGACTACTGCGTCCTCATGGTCGCGCCGGAAGACCCGCTGCGCTACTTCGACCTCGGGATGCCGGGGGAGGTTCAAACTTTCCCGTGGCGAAACTACGGGTACAACCGTACCGAGTTATTCAACGCGTCTCGAGGGCGAGCAGACTACGTCGTCATGCTTGACGCGGATGATTACCTGTCCGAGGGAACGCTCCCGGAGAATCCCACGGCGGACGGGTACGAGATTGAAGTCGAGTACGGCAATATGAAGTACAAGCGACTTCAGATTCTGTCGTCGCGCTGCGAGTGGGAAAGCAAGGGGGAGGTTCACGAGTACTGGGAGGCCGCACACGAAGCGGTCATCCTACCGTGGGATGGTATCCGGTACATCGTCGAGAGCGCCAGCGAGCGCCCAGACAAGTACAAGAGCTACATCGAACTACTGAAAGGAAAAGGTGACCCCCGAAGCGTTTTCTACCTGGCCCAATCGTATAAGGACGATGGACAAACCGAGCTTGCACTGGACACTTACTTAGCCCGCACCAAGTTGGGGGGCTTTCAGGAGGAGGTATTTCTTAGCTTCATTTGGGCCGGCATTCTTTCAGAGCAGTTGGAAAGACCGTTCTGGTTGTCTGCCGGGCATTACATCCGAGCCTCCCTGGTCTGCCCCGAGCGGGCTGGGGAGGCGTACTTTTACGCCGCCGAAGGATACCTCACAAGAGGGGACGTTTACTCTGCTAGAGCGTGCGCCAAGCTCGCCAAGGAAT
>Ga0213918_1000295_pt1 | contig 12921 bp, 12 predicted proteins | sample McNCre217MG_FD_163422 | JGI IMG/M metagenome (GOLD analysis project Ga0213918, IMG submission 163422) | Freshwater microbial communities from McNutts Creek, Athens, Georgia, United States - 2-17 MG | ecosystem: Environmental > Aquatic > Freshwater > Creek | place: USA: Georgia | collected... | reverse complement strand
ATATCCATTTGCTAAAAGATTTGGCAAGTCAGCATGTGGGGCAATTTCTGCTTCATTATTAAGATTATAAACAGGTACCCCATGTGTACCTTGCTTAATGGCAAGCGACTCTTGTTCCGGCGTCAGGTTTTCTGCATAGCCGGTCTCATTATTTACTAAAACTGGCATGTTAAACGCTCCTGTAAGATGAAACTACCATATTAAAATCCTTTTGCTTTGTTCAATACAGCAGGTGGTTTATAGCCATAGTTATTTATTCCATATGGTTTTAAGTACGCATCTAATACTGGCGTAGAACTGCCCTCGCCCATCATACCTAACATTGCGTCAATTTTACGTTTAACAGTGGCTTGGTCATCACTAACTTTTATTTTATTATTATGTTCTAATATACTAACTTCTTGGTCAGAAGTTTTGCCAAAAATTGATTTTGCTTTAGAGAATAAAGCTGTGTTTAATGCCTCAATTTCATTAGCAGATTGAAATGGAGAGCCGACTCTGTTACCTAAAGTTTGCAGTTTAGCAATTCGCTCCATGACAGTTTTCAAATGGGTAGCTGCTTGATTTTTATCTTGTGTTTTCTCTAATTCCTCAAATGCTTTAGCTCTTTGAGGTTCAGGTACTAATTCCGATGCGGCCTGTGACGCCTCTACTCGCCCAGACTGTGCACCTTGAACCAGTGCTTGTCTATATGCCATTTGCATAGCAGTAGGTGCATACTGTGCCTTCATTTGGCCAATTGCCTGCTGCGCTCTTGCAATAGCCATTGGGTCTTTTGATTTAGCCGCCGCCTCTTCAAGTTGAGAACCATAAATTTGCGCATATTGCATACGAGTCATGTTAGCTGCATCTTGTGTATTTTTGTATAGCTGCATATTGGCACTAAACAAATTATGTTTATTAGCTAAATTGGCCTTTTGGGCGTCTACGTCTCGGTCAATTTGTTTATTAAGAAATTCCAAGGCATGATTTGGTCCACCGGCTAATCCGGCACCGTAGCCACCAAGTATTAAGCCAATTACAGTAGCTACTTTGGCTGGCGTCTCCATACTATTTACATAATGATTAGGGTCGATGTGCCCATTTTTAATGTCGGCGTAGGTAGCTTTTAAATCATTGTCTATTGACGAAAGGTGCTGCTGTGTATCTGCTTGTAGCTGTTGCAAGTTTTCTGTATTTTTAGCAGCTAGTTTAGCTTGCTCTGTACCCAAGTCTCCTTGTGCTCTAGCTTCATTCATTATACCAGCTTGTTGTGTAGCCATGGCAGACTCAAGCGGATTCATTAGACTAGGTGCAACTTGAGGTTTATGCATTTGAGGTGTGGATTGTGGTATGGTAGGTGAGAAGCCGGGCTGTTCTAGCGTAGCTCCTGTTGCCGAAGCTGGTTGCAAACTATCTTTGCTAGCTGCTTCGATGCCCGCCTGTTGATTTTGCATAAACGCATCTCGTTCGGCCATTTTTTGGTCATACGGTGTCATGGGTTGAGGTAAATTATCAACCCCTTCGCCGGGATTATTAACCGGGTCTAATAACGCCTGAGGCAATATTTCACCACCGTCTGCTTTGTTCTGTACACTCGCAGGTGCTCTACCAGTAAATCCTTTTGTAAAGTCAGCGGCCTTTTTTTTATCTGGGTCTCTATTAACTTGATTATTTTTGTTAATTGGCGGCTCAGGCTTAGTAAAATTATCCCAAATGGCGTCAACAAAGCCGCCTTCTGCCATGCGTTTCATGTGTAGCAAATGGCCGTTAGCATGTTCATATACTTCATGGTCCTTAGTTGAACCAACATGCTTAAAGCCTGGTGGCACTTTTTGTTTCTCATTTTTTGCTTCTGACATTTTACATACCCTTTTTGGCTAATATAGCCTGAACAAATTTAGCTGCGTTTTGAGCGGCGTTTGGTCCATTCATAATTGACTTAGGAATAACGGCTTCACCTGGAGACAACATAGTCGGCACCGTATCATTTTTTAAACTATCAGTAGTACCGCCCTGATTGGCGCCAGGTACCGGGCCTCCAGACTTCATAGTCATAAAATGAGAACCGCAGCGAGACGCTGGGCCATTCGGCATACTCTTTATTTCTCCACCGTGTGCAGCATTTTGCATTTGAGATGCCATGGAGCCAGCATCGCCGACGCCGCCGGCCATGCCACCACCTGCCTGATTTCCAGAGGATGCCCCTTTATTAAAAAAGAGCGGCAAAGCGGCACCAATGCCGGACATTATACCGCCTTGCTGTTGGTTTTGCATTTGTTGTACTGCATTACTATTTGACGCTAAACCGAGAGCGGCGTTAGCTGCGGTTCCAGTCATGTTGGCGTTATAACCTTGTTGATTAGATAAAAAATTTGCATAGTTCATTAGCCGCGCATCGTGTTGCATGCCGGCACCAAGGACTGCTGATTGATTATTAGCTTGGGCCATGTGAGATGCATTGCGCGCAGCTAATGCTTGATTACCACCTTTTTGAGACTTAGCCAAGCCAATTTGGGCTGCTGCATTTTGTTGTAATGCTGATTGAGTAGCCGGGTCGACTCCGGTATTCATAGCTTGACCATACAGGGCGTTATTAATTCCATACTGATTGTTCATATTAGCGCCAATAAATGCACTTTGTTGTACTTGTGTAGCGTGTGCCGCTTGTACTGCGTCACCAGCACCTTCGGCAGCAGCTTGTTGTGGTGATTTATCAGGCCCAGACAGTGCACCGCCAATTGCTCCACCGGCAGCCGAACCCGCTGCCGCACCGGCAGGACCGCCATAAATACCGCCTATTATGCCACCACCAATTGTTCCGACAGTTTGTAACGGTTTACTGCCCATTATATGTACCTCACTAAAGTAATTAAATTTTGTTCAGCTGCTAGTAGTTCACCACCTAATGCTAATGCGGTTTTTATACTGGTAGTTGCACCGTTTGTAGATGGGTATATATTTGTTAATATTCGCGTACAAAACGCGGCCTTAGCTATTTGAATAAGTTGAGAAAACAGGCCACGCGCAGCGCCGGTTTTTCTATACTCCGGCAAGATAAATAAGTCTGCAAGATAACAATCAGCGTTAACAATTTTATAGGTTAAAAATCCAGCTTCGCTTTGGATAATGTCTTGATTCTCTCGTTCTTTAATATATTGTGCGTACACGTTAACTCTCCTTAGCTCCAAAGCGGTAACCTTCTCCACGTTTATTCCCTTGTGCTTTAAGCCCAACTAGCATAGCCAAATTGCTAATACTAAGAGACTCGCCTGCTGTACCATTTTGCACGTCTTCTATTTTAATTTTAAAACTAGTACACTTTTGTATTTGTGGGTCTACTACTACTTCATATAAGCTGGTGCTTGGTAACGCAGTCACATCTATTGTAACAGTTTCTGTAAAACTGTCAATGAAGTTATAGGCAATGCTTACTTTCAAACTGTGTGCAGATTTGTAACTACCAAGAATGTACAATCTGTAAAACCGCTCATATCCTTGGAGGCCCGCCATGCTAATCCAAGCTGTAGTCAATTTTACTGGTACAAAAACTGCGTTATCAGTAAACAAGCTGGTACTTTGTTTGTGTGCAATTCCATCACTGGTTAAATAGTAAAAATTGTTAGAAACGTCTAAGCAATAGTCAATTGCCGATTGGTTCGGGACGGTAGACCAACGGTTAGTATAATAGTCATAAGTTAATCCAGTTCCTGCAGCAGTACAAAAACGCACTTCATTTGCACCAGGCATTAAAATAGCTTTGTACATTGTGCCGTTGTAGGCCTCAACTGGACTGCCCAAATAGGACATAGTCAAACTTCGATTGAGAAGGTAAATGCCCTTGGGAGAGTTAAACATTATACCTTGAGGCATTGTTACTATTGTGTTTCGGTCCTGGCAACCTGTGTCCGTAGTTACTGGCTGCGGCTCTCCATAATCATCTTGCTGACCAAGATTATTAGGTCCGTCGCCTGTTAGAGCAAATACTCCATTCTCTTTAAATAATACTAAAAAATTATCAAGTGTAGAAATGCCCGCCAGTTTCCCGCCAACTGAGTTTAAGGTAATATCAAAGGCGTCAGAGAATGAAACTGGATAACCCTGTTGTATAATTTGGCTATAGCTAATACTTTGTCTATCAGTATTAATAGAGAATATTCGGTTTTTATGCAAGCAAATGTGATAGCTGGGCTGCATACTGTCATAGTCTAAGGCACCGCCATCAGTATACAATTGCTCCCCAGTTACTAAATTTGCATCGGTCTGGTATAAAACTGCTGCTGTTGAATATGCGGGATAATAAAAGCTTAAATTCACCTTATAGAAAAGGGAGCCGGACGGAATTGTTCTATAAACTTCTAATTCAACTATATCTTTTAAGCTAAAATTGGGAGGTGTAATAGCTAAAGTAAGTGTTGTAGCCGCGCCGCCTAAAACTAGGGTTTGTATGTCGCTTGCGGCACTACGATAAATATTGCCATTTGCGTCCCTATACGCATAAACTACAACAAATTGATAAGTACCTGCTGCCCAGGAGGCGCCGCCAGACGTAGTAATGTTTGTTATTTGTGGCCGAGATATAAAGCCTTGCTCAACAACGGACGTGCCATCATACATTAACGGCATTGCTCCGTTAAACAGAATAGAATTTTGAGAGTAAACTTTGCTAATTTCTGACGCTGACGATAACCACGCTCTAGAGTCTGTTAACGCGGTTTTATTAACACTGCTACTTGCAGCTACATCCACAAAGCCGGAATAAGCAATACCAAGTAATGACATTGTATTTGAGTCAACGGCTACTAATGTTTTTGGAATTGTAGCAACATTTGAAGCATCTAAACCATAACTTACAGTAGTATCTTTGTTAAAATAGGCTACCGGCGTCCAGGTGGTATCGTTACTACTCTCTAATAAATAGGTAACGCAGTTAACAGTTTGTTCTGTAGTACTTGAATAAATATACTTATTAGCCAAGGCCATATAATGCTTGCTGTTTAATAGCAACGGAGCCGATATAATATTAGCAGAAGTGTAGAGAACCACATTAGAGCCAACTGTTCCGGCACTTGTTATTGTCTTGGAGTTTACCGACGCGTCTGTGCCTTGATAATAAATAGTACTAGTGGTGCTTGTTGCTAAAGTTTGAATACTAGTTATCATTTGTGTGTCTGTAGCTGCCCAGACTATTACTGGCGCATGCCCAACTGTGGCCAAATTTGCCGTAGCTCGTGTAAGTGATGACACGTTTGCACCACCGCTTACATTGCCATAGGTAACTCTTAAGTAGGCGCCATTTGACTCAAAAGATAGAAAAAATCTGTCTCTAGATGCTCCAAGGGCTATTGATACACTGTCAACTAAGGCAGGTGTTGAACTAATTTTGCGTAGTTGTATATCACCAGCATTTATACCAGCCATATAGAAATAAGTGCCGTCGCTTATTAACGCCTGAGGTTGATTATTGGCATTTGTGTAAGCGGAGCTAAGTGTTAGTGTGGATATTGTAAAAAAGTACGCGCTGGTGCCATCTGCAATTAAATAACCAGTGCTAATGGCAGCAATGTTGTAGAGAACAGAGCTAATAGCTCGCGTATACAAAATTGTGTCGGTATCTAAATCCTTAATGACAAGTGTCTGACTTTGTGCTGGACCATAGCCGGACGGATATTTAGATGTATAAATGTAAGCAATGGTAGAGCCAGCAATTGCGTGCACACAATTAAATATATCAGAGCCACTATCAATAACAATCTTTTGATTAGAGCTAAAATGTCTAAATGCATCCTGTGTTACCCATTTTGTGGTATCTGCTGAGTAGGCGTACAAATTGTTAGTATCAGTCATTACTATCTCATTGTTATACTTGGCAATGCTAGTACCGGCGCTGATAGTACCACCGCTAACTAAATTTTGGGTAAGATTAGAGAAGCCATAGCGCTTAGTGGCGGAGCCAAGCTTATCGTACTTTATGTTCTCTGCTTCTAAAAATTTAGTGGGTATAACATTTGGCGCATCGGTTTTTGTGTCAATACCGTCTGTAATACTAAGGCTAAACTTTTGCTGCTGCAATGCCATTAAAACACCCACAGACTGGCAGTAGTCGCGCCACTTGTAGTTAAGCTAAAAGTTTTATCTGTGGCTGTAGATAGAGAGTCGTGGTATGTAATTGACGCCGAAGATGAGACGACAATGTAGCCAAGTGGTTTTCGGGCTAGGCCGTGGTTAATAGTGTTAGCGCCAGATGCTAGAGATAAATTTTGTATTAAATTGCCATTAATAATTTGCACCTTTTGTAATATGCTTATGGCCGAAACAAGGTTATCCTGTATGCGATTTAAGACATCATTGTCAGTATTAATTTCTCTAACAGCTCTGTTGACCGCCATGTTTAAAAACCTCCGTACGACCCATCACCATTTGGACTATTCCAACCGCCGCCCATACGTCTAGTATTAGAAATTGTATTAGGTTCACCAATGTCTCTGTTAATTGCACTCTCTTCAATACGCTTAATAATAGCCATTTTTTCCATGCCCAAAACTGTAACATCACTCTCTTCTTTTTGCATAGCTTTTATAGCCGCGTCAATCACAACATACTCAAGCCAACCATTAACTCCATCCATTTGGTCAACATCGGCCAACGGCATACTAAGTCTAGGTACATAGTGTATGCGTAAATATTGACCTGCACTTGGAGTAGGTATAAGTTGTAAAGCACTGCCCATAACGCGGTAGCGCATGTTAAATACCCCAGAGAATGTACTAGTAATATTAGGGTATACATATCTGTTTCTCTCAATGAAGTCATATTTGTGAATTGTTACCCAAGCGTTATTGTTATTAGCCAGGCCTAAGTCAACGCCTAACAGTTTGTAAAATGGTGATGCTACAGAGCCGCTGACGGCGTCTGTGAGAACGCCATTTGGCAATGTGTAGCTTGACGAGGTGCCTGTTGTAATTACATTATATGGAGTAGCATAAAACCAGTCTTCATAAGTGTTAACAAGTAAATCATATAGCTCTTGGTAACTTGCTCTTATATATTCATTCCATTCGGGTATAGAGACAAAATTGCTATTAACCATGTCTGCGCGCTGCTGGGCAGCAAGTCTAACTTGGCCCAAGGTCATAATGCCAGTACCTACTGGAACTATTGATTGAGCGGTAGTATAGCTAGACGTGCCGTCACTATTAGTAGCGGCTACTTTGTACCAGTACTGAGTGCCAAGTGTGCCTGAACTATCAGTGTAATAAGCAACAGTAGGACTGGCCAATGTAGTAAAAGAAACATTATTAGTGCTTCTCTGTAGTGTGTAGCTTGTTGCCGTTGCGGTAATATCCCAAGAGACATAAACTTGGCCGTTAGCTTGCTGCACCAGCATGTTAGTTGGCGTTGACGGTATAGCCATGAGCTACTCCCCTTAAACAAAATTTATGTAGAAGCCTGTCTGCAATGAATGGTTAATAGCAAAGTTTCACCAGAACCTGGGTCCGTTGCAGTACCGCCGGTAGAGCACACAATAGTAACACTTGGTGTAGTTCCATTCACGTTATCAGTTTTTACACCAACATTTGGAGAAGCACTAATTCCCGTAGAACTAAGGACACAAGCTTCAACTGACATTAGCTTATTCATTTGGTCCTTCATAACTAATGTATATTGACCTGCTGAATTTCTAGTAATTGAAACTATTCCTTTTGAAAGTGTTGTATTAAGTGTCGGGGCGCCGGACGCACCAATTGCTACTTTTGCGTGGATTGTGACCATGTCGCGTTCGTATGTATAGTTAAATTGAAATAGACGAGAAGCCATGAAGCCTGCCTTTTAGTTCCGCAGGCCTTTATTGGCCGCGTATGCAATTATAGTCTTGCATCTGACTGTTAATGCTCGTTTGTTTTATGTACGTTATAGCGTACAATTTGGCTTAAAAATTTAGGCTGAATTGTTAACCTACCACCAAAATTGCGCCAAAAGTGGCAGGTTAAGCTAAATTTGGCGATTTGCTTGGTGACAATTTTTGTCACTTTTTACCTACCACGCAGTTTTTGAAAGGTTGTTTACAGAGAACACATACTTAGCTCACCTACCATTTAACCTACCATTCTTTATTATTCATATAAAAAAATAAAAAAAAGATATATATATAGCTTTTACCCATTTGGACACCAATTTGGTAGGTGCGTTTCTCTGATTTAGTATCTGGCGCCATTATCATTTAAACGCACGCTAAGGTACCGCCATTGAGTTTTAATTACTTATCCATATGTTGATATACCCCGGAGTTATCGCGGCTCCTGGGGCGTTTATAGAGTTATAAGTTTTTCTTATATTGAACCAAACTTTTTTAGATATGTTATAGCCTTTCCGTGAATTTCTTGGTTCTCAATCATAGCCAGCCCTCGATTACAGCCGTAGCATAAAAGTGCTCGGGTTTTTCCAGTATTGTGGTCATGGTCCACAACTAATGGCCTAGTTTTTCCCGGCGGTTTGGAGCATATTGCGCAAACATGCTTTTGACTCTCTAACATTGACTTATGCTCTTCGGTGGTTAAATCGTATCTTTGAAGTCTAAGTTTATGATAATTTTTCTTATTATAACCACGCTGCGAAGAGTTGTATTTTTCCTTATTTTCGCTTCTCCACTTGATAGTATTAGAGTTTTTACACTCCTTGCATATGGCCCTTAAGCCATTTCCTTCTTTATAAAAATTAGATTCATCCTTCTCAATTTCGCATTGTTTACATTTTTTCATATTATCTCCTTAGGTTAAAAATAAAAAGGCTCCTGAGTTTATTATCACCCAGAAGCCTTAAAATGTCAATACTCTTTTTATAGTATCCTAAAGAGCGTTAAGTTATTGACTTAATTGAATAACTGCGTTCCAGCAAGGCGCGGAACAGATGAGGTTCCCATAGTAACCAATTCTAATCTCCAGCGCATCAGCAGTTCCAACACGCAAACCTTCGAGGCCTTCGAGGCCGTAAGTTAGAATGTGTGGGGCTTTACCCAAGCTTCGAAACTTCAAAGTTTCCATGCTCAAAAGGTAAGCAGTCTGTGAAGGACAGTTCCTGTCTGGTATAATAGTAATTGGGCCATATGGGGCATGTATTTTAATCCCTGCAAAAGCAATGTCTGCCTCTTCGTGCCTAACATCAATATACTGAACCTTTGAACCAAGTGATTTTTCAAGTGCAGCATAAGATTGGAAATTCATAAAGCACATGTCAGGCTGCCCACCTTCTCTTGCTACTTGAGAGGCGCCGTCTATTATGGCCTCCTCGATAGTCTCAGAGCTAGTATTTTGAGCGATAACTCCATACATACGAGAGTCAACACTTCTATCCACGCCCCAAAAACTTTCAGACGCAGAAGGTGCAGTAGTTGGGAACCATGCTTTAAGTCCAGAAACTTTGTTAAAGCTTGTTCTCACAGTTAGAGAACCAAAAGCCACGTCACCAGAAACACCCAAATTAGGAAAGCTTGTAGACCAGTTTGTAGGCGTTCCTGCAGAACCGCCAGCAGTAGCAGAAACAGTTACAGTACCAGTATTTCTATTAACGGCAATTACATATCCAATTGCAGCGCTTGTAGACTGGGTATAAGTAGTTCCAGAAACTGAGTATGATACAAGTGCCATGCCTACTTCAAAGTTTACAACGTCAGAAGTAGTAGCAAGTGTAATAACGCCAGAACTGATTGAGCTGATAACACCCCGAAGACCGGAACCGTCAGAGTATAAATCAAGAGCCAAGTCGTTCGAAATATTTCTAAAACCAGTGTCCATGTTCAATTTTGCTTCGTCGATAAACGCAGCAGCATTGTCCTTAGTAGCTTCAAGCAATTCGTTAGTAATAGTAACCAATTGGTAGTTAGTTACCCGGTAAACAAAAAAGCTAGCCAATTGCGGTGCAGTTTGATTAGTCTGTGCAATAGAAAAACTTGCACTTCTACCTTGTGGCGTTCCAAAAATCAAAGGCACTGGTATCAATGTGTTATCGTAAAGCTTTTTATCTTTACTTCTTAAATTTATTTAAATATGCTATGGCCATTTCAAGTTTCTCTGTACTCTCATCAAAATAACCTATTCCAGGATTACATTTGGTGCACAAGAGTCCTCTTACCTGGCCTGTTGTGTGATTATGGTCAACATGCAAACCTCGTTTGAAGTCTGTATGAGACCTACCACAACAAGCGCAACAACCTTTTTGCTCATCGAACATTTTGTTATATTGATGAGTATTGATTCCATAATTCTTTTTCAAATCATTCTCAAAATCAATTGCTTTATGCCTATCCGGCTCGTCTTCTCTTTTTTTCGCCCGCCATGTTTTTTTACATGGTTTGCACCAAGAGGACACACCAGAACTAGTTGTTGAGTCCTTTCCAAATTCTTTTTTTTCTTTGGCCAGTTTACACTGTGGACATATTTTTAATTTAAGTTCAGCGTACATTATCAACTCCTTACAGTTGCCGACCACTCTTGGAACTATTTTACTCGATTGTTACATTCGATTCAAGTTCTACGCGTTACACTGTCTCTTATCGAGATTAGCACGGTATTGGCATTTCAGCTTTCCACCGTTTTTGGTCAGTTTGCACTAGATATCTCTATCTAGAGGTACATTTATTTATACTTACCAGCAAAACCTGATGGAGACTCATCTTTAGGCAATAAAGCCAAAAGAGGATTCTTTTTATAAACGAGGTCCTTCATGAAATCATCACCAGTGTATAACTCTTTTAGAGCTGCTACCTGGTTCGAGGTTGTTGCGTATGTAGCCATGATAAAATTCCTTTAGGCAGTTAAGCCAATTTACCCTGAAACGCTGCGAGTGCTCTTGCGACTCTATCTTTCTCAGAACTGCGTTTAGGTATAGTTTGTGTTGTTCTATTTGTTAATGTTGTCGGGCCCGGTTTTGCGGTTACTGTCGTACTCGCTGTCACTTCATTTTTAGGCGGCACCGTTACTTCTGGTGCTTTAGGTGTCAATCTATCTTGTAGCTTTTTAATTTTAGAAACTTTTTCAAGATATGCTAGACTCTCATCCTCTACCTGTTTACAAGCGGATTCTACGTCCATTACATACCCTTCTTTTTCAAAAGTCTCTTTAATTAACTCTACAACATTGTCTACAAGCCCTAGTTCTTTAATTGCTTCAAAGTCAGGACTTGAGTCAGTTAATATTTTAACCTCATTGCTTATTTGTTTTACGGCGTTATTATATTGTGCCTCTTGAGCTGCAGACGCTTGCTTTTCAGCCTGGCTTTGTTTCTCTTCTAAAGCTTTGATTTTACTCATTAGTGCCTTAGTAGCCGGGTCGTTCATGTTCGGCTGATTTAGCAACTGGTCCGTTAATGACTGCTGGTCAATACCATTCTCTGAGAGAACAGACCAAAGGTCCTCGCGCAAGCGGTTTTTAGGTATGTAACCTGTCTCATATTCTGTAGCTCGCTTTTGCAGCGTAGCTTTTTCCTCAGCCAATTGCTTTTGCATAGCCCGCAATTGCCGTTCTTTTTTCTCATAGGCCGCCAATTTTGGGTCTATGGCTGGTGTTGCGTTGGCAGTGGCTGCCGGCGCTATTGTAGTTTCTGGCGTTATTAAGCCTGGTGCGTTCTCACTCATATTTTATCCTTTGTTTTTGCCGTTAGGCGTTGTTACTGCTGTTGCCCCATAGGGCTTAAGTCTGAAGTTGGTGGTGCCTGAGGCACAGAGGGGGCGCCGCCAGTTGGAGCACCGGGCATAGGAGGCATAGCAGCCTGTTGCAATGCTAACAATTGGGCTTGCCAGTCTCGTAGCATCTCTTGGCGACTCTCTTCTAATCCATAGGCTGTATATAAATTATAATATTCCGCTACTTTTTGTAAACCTAATTGAATGTTAATAAATGGGTCAGGTGGTGTAAATTTACCATCCTCGACAATTTCATCCAGATTTTTTAGTATACGCTCCTCAGCGGCCATTGCAAGTCTGTCGTCTTGCTCTAAGTCAGAATAATTAAGCAGGCGGCGCCCCTCCTGCAAGTTAATAATACCAGCTTGCATGTCTTCGACAATTGACTGCTTACGGCCAGCCGGGTCTTTGGGCAATGCGTTACTGTCAAAGCATTGTATGACAAACGGGTTCTCTAATAACTTAACATCTTTTAAGTCTACTTGTTGCACACCGTCCTTATTAGGATACACAGTTTGATATTTGCCGGTACGCTTAACAATATTAGCTGCACCTTCAATAATTTTATAACTTAATTCAATAGCCATAGCGTCAAAGCGTTTATTGAGAACGGCAAATCGGTCAGTTTGCAAGTCATTAAAATTTCTTATCGCCTCTCCTGAATTGAGCCCAGGTGGTTTTTGAGCGCTTGCTGCCAGAGCCGAAACTCCTGACTGTTGATATGCATAGTCGATAAGTCGTTGTAATTGCGCATATAACTCTGGATGTACCGACGGAGCGACCGCGTATTCGGGCTTTGTACCACGATATGTAACAATTGAGCCGACTTCATTGTTGAGGTGGGCCTTGACGACTTTAGAGCCGTCTTCAACAAATACACGAGGCACGCCAACCAAGCTAATAGACTTGGAAATAGTAATAAGTAATTTGTTAATTTCAATTTGTGTTCCTGTTAATTGCTCTGTTAAACCTTGGCCCCAAAAGCCTACCATACGCGGGCTATAATGTAAAAATACAAAAGGAAAGTCGTCAACCTCATATTCTTCATCTACAATTACACCTGAAGAGCATACCATAACGTGACGTCCGTCATTTGCGTTCTCACCAGAAGGCAAATGCCACGCTTCAACTACCATAATTTGGTCAGACATAGTTTTTTGAGAATCACCTGAATTATCAGGAAATGCTTGTTCAGCCTTTTGTATGATTGACTTTTCTGCTGGTAACATTTCTGCCAAAACACTTCTGTCTATAAGCTTCATTTG
>Ga0213918_1000293_pt1 | contig 13055 bp, 33 predicted proteins | sample McNCre217MG_FD_163422 | JGI IMG/M metagenome (GOLD analysis project Ga0213918, IMG submission 163422) | Freshwater microbial communities from McNutts Creek, Athens, Georgia, United States - 2-17 MG | ecosystem: Environmental > Aquatic > Freshwater > Creek | place: USA: Georgia | collected... | reverse complement strand
CCTGGCCCGGGGCCGTGCGAAAGGGTATTGTTTTGCCGGGGTGGCGGAATGGCATACGCAGCAGACTTAAAATCTGCGGGTCTTTACGACCGTGTGGGTTCGAGTCCCACCCTCGGTACTAATTTTATATTATTAGAGATAGTATGAACAAAATACTAATTCCAATTATAGTTCTGTTTGGTTGTACAAATCAGTCGGTTGACCAAAAGTCAACCGAACAAAAACCAAAACAGATTTTATTTATGCACGCCATTTCTTGTGGTGGTGGGGAAGAAGTATTCCGCATTAGCGAAACTCGTGAATGTTATAATTGGCGGCCAGGCATGTGTACTTGCCGATTAGTCAAATGACATTTTATGCTTGACGAAGAACGAAAAGAATTCTATAAAAGAATACACGGACCTGATGCCGACCTAGAGAAAATCGAGGCCGAGTATCAACGCAGAAGCCAGTTACAATGGCACGTTGGTACTAAAAAGAAGTAAAAAAAATTTGGGAACGTGGCGGAATTGGTATACGCAGGGGATTCAAAATCCCCCGGCTGTAATGGCCATGTGGGTTCGAGTCCCACCGTTCCTACGATTTTAGGAGAATTTATAATGAATTGCCCACATTGTGGTAAACCTTTGCTTCAAATGTTCTATACGGCAACGTGCGACTCTTGTAATCCGCCTGGGAGTCCCGTTGTTGACAACAGGAAAACAACGTGGTATTATGGTTTCATCCTGATTGAGAAAAAGCATGACATTTCGTCATACATTGCCAATCGGGCAAAGGCGAAAGTTTTTGAATCAGAAGAGAATATCAAGAACTTTTACCATCAAAATGGGTTTGTTGTCTCAGACAAACACAAGATTGTCAAGGTAAAATCTACCGACAGAATCTTCTATTCGTCCATAGACAATTTCACCACTGAATACCAGTTGGTCGCACATCGCACGAGATTTGGTCCCACCCATTGGGTGATGCCGGCCTAAAAACAGCAAAAAAGGATTTGCAAATGAATCGTTTTCAAGCCATTATGATGGACAGACAAGGCACTTACTTCGCAGCATTTGATGATGTGAAGAATCTTTGGTGTGTGTTTGGGTCCATTTCAGGATATTGTTATTTCACTTATGACAATATCGAACAGGCACAAAACATGGCTTGGGATTTGGTTTTGAATGACCAGATTTTCAATGCAGATTGCAAGGCCCGAAAGCCACCACCTTTGCCCACAAAGAGAGACTTGGCCCTCAAGAAGTTGAGAGAGCTTGGAGAAAAAGCTGGACCTTTGGTAAGCGGCATGTTAGCAATAGGAAGTGACTCGCCGCCAAAGAAGAGTCTTCTAAAGAAGATTTCCGGCTGGTTCTCAAAGCAAGCATAAATGATGCACGAAAAAGACAAATATTCTTCAATGCGGCCCGTAGAAAATGAAGGGCGTTATGTTGAGTTTGACGAAGAATTCGGATATTGGGCCATTTTTGGTGATGAATCTGGATTTTGTTACAGTCAACACAACACAAAAGAAGACGCAGAAGAAAATCTTCCTTGACAATCATCTTCTAACAACATAATATAAATAAACCTAAGGAAATAAATAATGCCAAGAGCCCCGCCCTAAAGCATTCTTTTTAAGATTTTTTTATATAGATTGATTTGTAGATAGATTTTTGATAAATAATATAAATTGAGATTTAAAATGCATAGTTGAAAATAAAGAATGCCAAGTTCTTTCTTGGCTTCGTTTTGGGTTTCATATAGAATGACAGTGGGTGATATAGATTCACCAATCAAGGTCCTTTGGATTGGATAGGACTATATGAAATTCATAACGAAGATAAGAAGGCAAACACTAGCATAAGTCTAATGTTTCTCCCTACAAAGGAGAATATGTTGGTCAATCCACTAGGGGCCGGTGTTACTGTGGAATAATCCAACGTGTTTGTTTAGTGTGGTGCAAAAAGCACGTCGGGAATTGAACCCGAAGGTCTTGGAATACCAAGCGCTAAAAAACTTCGATTGTCTTCAAAATTATTCTGAAGGTTGATACCATACTACTCAGAATAAAAATATTTTAGGTATCCTGGGCCAGAATGGGTTTGACACACCCTTACGATTCTGGCAGAGTATTGAAGAAATAAACGTGTGTTTGTGAACGGTAGCATAAAATAATGTGGAGTGAGCTCAGACGTTTGGTGTCTGGTAAGTAACCCTCAGATTTTGGTTATGAAAGAGCCTTGTACTAATAAATGAACTTTGTTCATTTATATTTGCAAATTAGTAAACATAGGTTGTTTTTAATCCAAATCGTTCACAACTTTTGATAGTATCTTAAATATAAAATTGTGATATAATAGATTAGTACTTTTTGGGAGGCAAAACCCAATATGACCCGCTTTTTAACCGGAATCATGAACAAAGACGGCGTTTATAAGAACTCACATTAGGGTAATCTTGAAAGCAAAGTTTCGGCGTTTTATGTAATGGAAGTGTGTACCCAAACGTAGATTGGGAAGTTTGAAAACCTAAAGTTTTCAGGGAAAACTAGTGAAGTTACATAAAAGTAAGAAACAATGGTCATTGACTTTTGAGATAGTCTTAGAAAAGCATTTGACTAACCAATCATGCATGGTCTAAGATAAGTGACTTGGTCACGGTAGCCTAAGCCGTGGCCATAACCTAATTTTTCAGTAGACAACTTTTGAAGTCTACTGTATGATGTTTGAATATTCCATCCAAACGATCATAGTGAAACGTGCTCGACTGTTAATCGAGAATAGCCAGGGGCGGTGCCTGGGGATGGAGCCATTTTTAAAGCAATGATGTTTTTGATTATCTCAAAATATTTCATTGCTTTTTCACTTTTAAAATGTTTGAATGAACTTGTGTCTATAATACAAAGTTCAATGCCATGTTCAAGACACGCTTGAAACTTTCGAGAATCATTATTTTGAATTGACTGTAACTTGTCTTTACCATATATTGGTTCATAATGAAAAATTCCATTCAACTCAAAAGCAAGATTTAAACTTGGAATATAAATGTCAAGTTCAGAATTAATTGTATCTTTTCTATTGAAATGAAATTCAATTTCGGTATAATGATTTTGTAATTGTTCTTTAAGCCAAATTTCGAGTTTCGAAACTCTAGTTCCTGTAGTTTTGTGTGTGTTGTTATACGACGCTGCACAAGAACGATTGCAAAATACTTTTCCACTTTTGGATGCTTTATATTCGGCGTTTATACGTATAACTTCCGTGCCGCAATTTCCACATTCTGCCATAATTGTTTTGGTAAAAAATTTATCAGAACATTGTTTAGAACAAAATGTACGTTTTGTACCTTTATATGTTTGTCTAATTTCTCTCTCAAAATTTTTCTTGCACTGCCCACAAATGAATGGTATCATGGTCTTCATACCAAGTAGCTTTTAGGATTGGATTCGAAATGTTTAGATTGAATCCAAAGAAATATGCCAAACAAATTAATTAGAATTTATCAGCATGACGAGGATTATCTTTATAGTCCAAAAGAAGGTTTTAGTTATATTTTAAATGTTTTTAGCAAATCCAAAAACAAATATATTGGTTGGATAGAAGTTCGATCTTTGTTTTCAAACAATGTTGATGAAGCATTACAAAAATATCCAGCATTAGAAGATAAGTCTATTGACAGAATTATGGCTTTATGAAAAACAACATGCGCCCCATTTCTCCAAATGAAATCATAGGAGAAGAATTTTCAACTGGACAAATTATGCGTGCATGTTTGCATCTTTCCGAAGAAGATGCTAAAGCATTAGCTGATGGCACATTTCGGGTTACCGAAGAAAATGCGAAAATACTTGCAGAGGCATTTGGCACAACCGCAGAATTTTGGTTGAATCTCCAAAAATCATTTGACGAACGAACAAATAAAAAGTAAAATAATCATGGAAGAAACAATCACCAAATGGCTTGCAAACGGTAAGAAACTCAGAAATTTTCAAATGTGCCTAAAAACGGTTCATGGGAAAGTTTTGGTTAAAGTCAATCTAGAACAACATGATGGTGATTTTGGTTTCGCTTTTGTAGAAGGTTGTGGAGTTACTTTTGAAGAGGCGTGGAAAAACGCTTTGGATTTGACTCGAAATAACTCATCATTTGTTGATATGTAAAAAGTTTTTTGTCGTAGTAGTTCAAAAAGGTTAGAACAGTTGCCTAGTAGGTCGATAAACTTACAAAGCGATGTGTTATTGGTTCAAATCCAATCTACGGCCCAAGTTTTATGTATAAACTCATTATTTTTTTTGTATTATGTTTCATAATTTTGCAACTTCTTTGGTCCTGGGCGGCTAAAGATTTAAGCAAAATTCTTGACTTGCCATCACGAAAAAGCGATGATGACGATGATGACCCACCAACTATTGTTGTTATAGCATAAAATTATGTCAATCCCTCCGATTTCGCAATATCAAGCTGGACAACTTGAAGCTATTTCTTGTATAAACAAGGGGCACAGCGAAGGCTTGCTCAGATACATGGCCAAGTATCCCGGCTTTACAGACGAGTTTCGAAAAGGATTTGAAATGGAAGTCGATTTGCATTGCGAAAATACTTTCATTGATGATATGTTTCGTGTGGCCGAGTTTCGTGTAAACAAAGCCGAAACCACGCCCGGGTACAACGATTGGGATTTTGTCGAGAAAGCTCTTTTGAGAATCCGACCACATGCCCAAGGTTCTACCAAAAATAAGGAACGTTGGTCGAATCTTGTTGTCAGGTTGAATAAACTTCGCTATCCTGTATCACTATGAAGTGGATGAAAGCTAGCGAGATAACGGTGCCAGGATTGTACCTTTTCAATTATGAAGGTATTGATATAAAATATTCTGGCTTGACCGAAGTTTATCTTGACCGAAGAAATAATAAACTTTATAATCTTTCTGGGAACGGGCGCAACAGGGCTTATCAGGAAGATTGGATGCAAAGTTTCATTCTTTGCGGGCCCGTTCCTGAAACCACCGTCAAAGGTTGATTTTCAGTTTAAACTGTGCCATAAATGTTTTATTCTTGTGTTTGATTCAACAAACATGAGGAAATAAATTTATGACACAAAAAAAGACTGACCTAGAACGTGCTATCAATTACGTTAGCCGCAAAATCGAAAATAAAAAACCTGTATTTCTTTCTGACATTGTCAATGGAACAAATGTAGGTTACGGAACAGCAAAAACTGCTGTTGCAACTTTCCGTGAATTGAACGTGCTTGTTCCTGGTCCAAGACAAAACAGATTTGTTCAATACGTTACTTATGAACTTGCTTCTGACCTAGAGTTAAAAGCAGTTCGTTTTACCGCTTGACATAAATAACCAAATATTATAAACCAATCAAATCAGCTCAAACCAAGGAAACGAAAATGACGCAGAAGAAGTGTGCTCTTGAACGTGCTTGCAACTACATCTCTCGTAAGATTTCCAACGGAAAGCCCGTTTTGATTTCGGACGTGACGAACGGGGCCAAGGTGAGCTATCAAGTGGCAGGCAATGCCGTTCGTAGCTTCCGAGAGCTGAGCATCCTGGTCCCTGGCCCTCGCCTGCCTTCCAAGGGCAAGCGTGGCGCTCCTGCAAGGCAGTTCGTGACTCGTGAGATTGCCAAGGCCTTGGAGCTGCAAGCCAAGCGCCCGTTGAATTACATCAACGGGTAATGAATGCCACGCAAGGCCAAAGAAAAAATCATTAGGGTTTCCGCAAAGGGTTTTATGTCTTTGCGGGATTTCCTATTGGTTGGTAGGGTTGATAACGAAAGTGTTATCGACGAATATAATACCGGGCCTGAGTGGATTAAATTGTATGACATTGCTAAAACGCAATTTCTTACATATGGTTTAACTCCTCCTATCGGAGCATTTGTAACCACGTTGCGTGGTGGCATGGGTGGTCCTGTTGGTCTATTGAAAAAGATTACAGGAATAGAAACGTTCGGCGAGAAAGAATACTTTATTCTTGAAAGGGGTGAAAACTCACAAGAAAATGTTTCTTATCTTGTTGACAAACTAATCTGGTGGGCGTACTTTATCGTTATACCAGAGAGCGAACAACCAAAAAAACCAAAAGATATATTCTAACCAAGGAAAATAATCATGGATTTCATTTTCAAGCATTTCGGTAAGATTTTCATCACCATTTTCGTTCTTGGCCTGTTGGGGTCATTGACTTTTTGGGGAACCGCATTTTATCTTGCGGCCCGGCTTGGACCCAAGGCAGTAACGGCAGCAGAAAACGCACTGGAAAGCAAGTGATTAAGAGACTTTACACAGACATTTGTGTTTTCTTTCACAACCTTTTAACCTGGCCTGACAACCAGATTGAAAACGGTGTGAATAAAACACGAATTTTGCCAGGACCTTTTTACCCAATTTCTGCTTTTGAAATTGGAGACACTGTAAGTGTAAAACGTGAGGCTCCTGGTCCTGGTGGTCGTAATGGCCCGAATCCTGTTGAAGAAGTGGGAATTATGCGGCTTTGGGGTGAAATGCAACCTGCAATCAGGATTTGTGGATTGCCATTTCATCCTGACGAAGTAATCTTGCTCAAAAAGCTTGACAAAAACAAGTTTCCCATTCATGGCTTGTGGCAATAGAAAAAAATGGATTTGTCTTGACTGCAGTCAAGATACCGGTAGAATGAATGAACATTATTTCATTCAAACCGAAACATGGCTTTCTGTCGTTGGTTCCAAGATTGGCATGCTTTGTGTTGGTTGTTTAGAAAGCAGATTGGGCAGAAAATTATTACCCAAAGACTTTCCCGATGTTACAATCAATAATCCAAAATACGGAAACAAAAGTCAAAGACTTCTTGACAGGCTCACTGGTTTGAGCTAGTCTGAAGTCTATGAAAATCAAAGCACTGCCCGGAAAAGCAATAACAATCGCCAAGACTCTCAGAGATATCTCTGGACTTAATATCACGGATTGTGCAAATATTGCACGTGGGATGGAAGAATTTCCAGAAGAGTGTTTTGATGAATTATGCAATACTCTTGGTAATCCAGATTTGTTTTTTGAACTAACGGAGTAAGCTGTGAAATCCGGTTACACGGAAACTCCTCGCATTCTTTGGGATGAATGGTGGAAACAGCAATTTGTTGTTGCTCTTTTCAAATTCTTGAAAAGATTTCCAAAGAAAGATAGTTTGAAGCTGAAGCATTGGAGAGCTAGCCAACGAAAGAGGCTCAAGCCCGATTATAGATTTATTCCTTGACCATTCGTTGGAATATTCGTATACTCTTCTCATGCCAAAGCCAATCCAAGTTGCAACGTTTTATTTTATTGCCGCCAGCGCCGCTGTGGGAATCACCACAATGTATGTACTGCATGAAATACAACGGGCAAAAAGAAAGATTTTCAATAAAAAGAAGCGATGAATATGTCACGTTCTGACACAATTTGTTCCAGAGAAGGAAATTATGTTGCTGTTTACGACATTTTTCCTTATAATTCTGGTCGCATTGACGATGTAAAAACTTGGATTCCAATCGGTTTTCGTTTTCCACGACAAGCCGGAATCAAAGTAACTTGGTCATTTGTAAACGCAGTCAAATCTGAATCACAAGTCATTTTGTTGGAAGAAAATTTCAAACCTTGACTCTTTTTCTGACTGTGATAATCTAAATTCATCTTCAACGAACGAGAAAATCATGGCAATCGTAAAGCCTCTCTACGGTCACGACAGTTTCGAAACCGCCTATCTTGTTCCGAGCTACCCGTATGGTCGGCTTCGCTGTAAGATGTGGTTTTGGCTTGAAACCAAGCCCAAGAAGGGTGTACGGTTCATGAACCAATCGGAAAACCCCAAGAATGGGCGCATGAATAAACCGCAGGCGAGCACGTATGCGATTATTTCAGCAAACATGTACTTGGATGAAAACGAACATTGCCAGTGGGCAACTGTGAACGAATATACTTCTGAGAAGGAAGTCTATGAATTCATTAAGAATTTCCCCGAGAATCACCAAATGGCCACGCTCAAGGTGTGGTGTCTTACAAAGTATAAGTGGTATCGTGTAGCCGTGGAAAAGAAGGTAAAGCCGATTAGTTTTGCCAATGAAGACAAGACTTTGGACGGGCCGGAACTGGAACGTTACACACAGGAAATGCAAGGTTGGTGGAAGGCCTACCTTCTGGCAGCTGGTAAGCCGGAAGATACAGCGGAACCTGTTCTAAAGGGTTTGGTTCAAATCGGATAAACAGTTATTGACAACCTTTCTGAGATGAGATAGGATTATTCTTATCTCGCACAGGAAAGATTGGCAAAACAAATGCGTTATATCAAAGATATTATTTTCATCTTGATTTTGGCAACCAGTCCGTTTATTCTTGGTTGGACAATCAAGGGTTTGACGCAAAATACCACTACTTCATCAATTGAGGAGTAAACCCCATGACCGCAATGTGGCGTAAAGCAGATGAAATCAAAGTGTTCGGAATGTATATTATCTTCCGAACGGACGATAACATTCTTGGGGGAAGTAAGCAAGTTGACCTATATGATGGATATAGAGTAAAGATTTGTCAAGGTCCCGATAATGTATTCTACATTTTGTCAAATGGTGGCATGGCGCAGGAACTTTCCACTCTTGACACCGAATGTAGGTTTTTTGGTCCCATTACGGAAGACCAACTACACTTCGCACGTGACCTTGTAATCGCACTCACTGGTCATTTGAAGTAAATTATGCAACATATCATCTTTTGGGCCATTTTTCTACTTATCGGTGCATGTGAGACAGAGCCTTGGTCTGTGCAAACTTTGCCTGGTGAAGTTGTAATCACAGATGAACGCTTAGAACCCTACATGGACACCATCCAGAAGGCAGTTGGTGGGTACAATGACAAGTTTGTCAAGCCCATTTTCTACTTGAAAGTAGATTTCGGCACCAAAAAGACGTGTGGCAGAATCTACATGCATGTTGTTGACCACAATGACGGTGGTGAAGCACACGCAGACGAATGTAAGCAGATTCAATCAATTTCCAAGGATGTTTTGGATTCTGGTGATGGATTGCGGCTCACAATTCAGCACGAACTAGGGCATGGATTAGGATTACGTCATTCGGATGACATATATTCTATAATGCACTACACAAACGAACCAGAAACGTGGGATGCAAAGAATCACGTTTGGTTACAACATCTCACAGAAAAAGATTTGCAGAATATCGTTGACAAGTTCGGTGTTTCTCTGAAATAATATATTCAGAAAGCGAGCAAAGAACAAAATGCGTAATCTGGTCGCAGCAGAAATGGCCGAGAATCCCGGCAAGTACAAGGCAAAGAGCTTTTCGGGACGTGGCAATCGTCGTGCCAACTCCAATCGGAATCGGTTTGATTGGCGCTCTGAAATGAATGAGCTTGACATGTCCGATAATTCGGGCAATAATGTTTCTATCAATAACGACTGAACCAAAACAATTTTCACAAGGCAAAATAAAATGGCATTTTTGATTCTCTTTTCCTTTATTGCTTGTATCATTTTCGCTATTGCAGCTTTCATGGCTGTCGTTCGTGGATGGTGCTTGACTTATCTCTGGAAGTGGTTTATCATTCCAGTGTTCCCAGGAACGACTCAGCTCACAGTGTATTCTGCTGTGGGTCTATGTCTGGTTCTCGGCTTTCTTTTCCCCATTCCTGGTACGAGTGGGTCAAAGGATAAGAAGGAAAGCCGCACTGAAATTTTCATTCACACTTCAGCCCCGCTTATCTCACTTTTCATCGGTTGGCTGGTTCACACCTACTTCGGCTGACAATAAAGAAACAACTTGCATTCAAGTCTGTTTCAGTCTAATCTGATTTTGGATAACAATCATCAAGGGTTCGAATCCCAAATGGTTTGGCAACCATGAAAATGGGCAAAATCCACTTGCTCGGGTCTAGCGATGTGAATCCAGTGGAAAATCAGATTAGATTCAAGTAGACTTGACAAACAATACCAAAACAAATATAATATTTAATATAAGAAAGTGGCATATCAATGATATGAAACGTCACCACAATGATTGCTATCTGGGCATGTGATAGCATGAGTGGCAAAAAGCATGCCCAAAGGTAAAAATTATGGCTAAAGATAATAAGCGTTACAGTAATTTGAATGCGTGCTGTCCTGGTGGCTTGACGTGTTGCAATGGTTGGGGTTGTAATCCTCGCAATATGAAGCACTTGGTTAGGCGCAAGCTTCGCAGGCTTGAAAAGCAGCAGACCCGTAAGGAAATCAACAATGTTGCCTAGTTGGGATAAAATCATTGCCTGGAATGTGGTAGCGGTGCCAATGTATGTGGCAGGCGTTTGTCACACACCAGAATGCCCACGATGGTTCCAAATCACAATAACTATTTGTGCTATTTTTATTAGTCAAACGGCAATGTTTTCTAAGAAAAATTAATTCTTGCGTTCGTTCTGAAATTGAAATAGGATATATTCATGAACAAGAACGAAGCAAAAATGGAGTTTGAAGCTTTGTGGCTTGATGAAGCCAAAAGCCACAATCGTCCCAATGATAAGTCAGCAATCCGATTATATTGGAACAATTTTGTTGACGGTCTGCAAAAAGATGGTAAAATTACCAAGAGGCAAGCAGACAATTGGGTGAATCCTTTTCTTTCTAAGAAGGACCGGTAATATCCCACATGGCGTACGATATCACACCAGAAATGGCTGACGCACTGGATATCAAATCCATGCCAGAAAATAAAAACTGGCAAACCATTGCGCCACAAATTATTTCCCGCTTGACTCCAAAGCAATTGCGGCTTATGATGAATTATATCGTAACGCAAGCGGGAATCAGTGAAATTGATGCCTTTTATGAGGCGATGGGCAAGATTATTGGTGGCGAACGGTCTGTAAAAATGATTGACGCAGCCAAGCGAAGCAAGTACAATCAATTTCAGCTGGAAAAAGACAAAGATAAAAAGGGATAAAACCATGTTCAAGGTTTGGACGGTTACTCACCCTGACGACACTTCAGAACACAAGAACCTTTATGACGCATATTGCGCCATGACCGAACTTGTGGAAGATGGGTTTGAGCCTTTGTGTAGGGATATCTACAATGTAGGAGAACCTGTCCTTTCCTATGAGGAAGTGACCAACAGGCTCCACCAGTAAAAAAGGTTTGACAAACAAGCCAGAACATAATATATTATTCTTATGAGCCTGACCAAAGAGTATAAGGAAAGCCCCGAAATCAAGGTTGGTGGCGTACATTGCCATTGCTGTAACGATTATCACAGCAAAAAGAATCGTCGCAAGCCTTTTCGTAGCCTACGCCGCAAAGCAAAACAAAAGCTTTTAAAGCTTGACCAAGAATAAATCTCTCTGCTATAAAGGATTTATATGCCAGAAATTGATTATTCTGCGAACGTGCAATATCGAAACATGCTTGCCCGGTCCTTGCGCTTGATGGCAGCAACCACAGACAACCACGAATGGGATTGGCTCCTACAAGCTCAGGCAACGTACGTCTGGCTGCCAGATTGCCTACACCCAAGTCCTCCTATCAAGTGGACGAGCCGCAATTTTCTTTACTAAAAAATAAGCTTGCATATTTCTTAGGGTACGCTATGCTGTATTCACAAGAGCGAAACAGAAGGAATAAGCAAAAATGCAAAAGTTTTTTGTCACGTGGGAAAAGAACGGCCAAAAGCTTTCCGGTCCTTTCTCGGCAGAAAGCCGAGATGCCGCAGAAAAGTACGTTTCTGAACGTATGCCCGGCTCCGAAAACGTTTACGCCCGCACCATGGCAAGCGTTCTTGATGAACGTATTCGCCAGCATATTCAAGCGATAAAGCTTGGCGATGGCATCACGGCACGTCGTGATTCGGCTTACGAAGGTGCTGTGAAGGAACGTCTGCGTGCATGTGCGGACGCTGCCTACATGTTCGGGGAAGCTTCACAGGAAAGTCTTGACCGAACCTTGGGCCGCATGGTAGACTGTGGCTGGGAAATCACGGGCCTCGATGGCCACATGTTTTCCTTTGGTTTCCGTGCTCCAAATGCCGGTTTCAGTGGTGGTATCATCTTCCACTGTAGCTGCAAGGAATGGTCAAGTCACACATGATGAAATTCCAGACAGAAATGCCCTTGTGGGCGGATTACAGACTTCCACCTACTCCAATGCCACAAGGAATGGTTTTGTGGTCTGGTGAAAAGGAACCACCTACATTGGGTACGGTGGTCGCACCAACCCTTAACGGGTGGGATGGAAACCACAAGGGCAAGGTTGTGGGCTATTCCACAGAAGCTGGATGGCTCGGAATCATTCTGGAAATGGAAACCAGGCCAGAATGGCTCATTCGTGAGATGCCAAACAAGGTTTTGTGTTACTTTGCCGGACGTGAAGTATGAACTATCCAATGGCATTGGCCTTGTTTTTGGTGTACTTTCTTACCATACGAAAGCGTCCAAGGCGTTAAACTGAGGTAATACCATGGCACACAACAGAGCTTATGTGATTTTTGACACCCACCAACATGAATATGTCTCCGTTCATGAGGATAATGGCACGAGCAGAACGCACATGCTTTGTTATGCAAGGTTTTTTGATTCTGCAAAAGACGCCTTGACTTTTATCAGCACCATTATTACTCTTCCACTTAGAAACCAAATGGTCGTCAGGGACGTTGCTGTTATGGTGTGGGAACACACATCAGAAGGCGATGAAATTTAATGATACAGGTTTTTTTGGCCGTTGTCGTTCTAAAAGATGGTTCCGTGCACACACATAGAACCACTGTAGAAACTAAAATTCCGCTGGAACAAGAATTGAATGCAGTTCTTGCCTGTGAAAGAAACCTATATCAAAGCGTGAGCGAATTAACCAAAATCGTTCTTGTTAGGAATGATGCGGTTTTTGCCCAATGGAATGGCACTGAATGGATTGGTGGGGCTGGTCACATAATTTAATTCTTGACTTTCTTTTCCGCTTTGGTAAGATGGTTATACCAACAGCGAGGGAACGAAAATGAGCAAGCGAATCAATATCCGCCCTGCACAACGTGCCGAAGTTTCTGAAAACGGCTTTCAATTTCCG
>Ga0213918_1000290_pt1 | contig 13155 bp, 13 predicted proteins | sample McNCre217MG_FD_163422 | JGI IMG/M metagenome (GOLD analysis project Ga0213918, IMG submission 163422) | Freshwater microbial communities from McNutts Creek, Athens, Georgia, United States - 2-17 MG | ecosystem: Environmental > Aquatic > Freshwater > Creek | place: USA: Georgia | collected... | reverse complement strand
CACGCGCATTTGGGTGATGTCCTCAAAGTCAGCAATTGACATGGGGCTAACTGTAAATCCCTTTTGCCCTTGAGTAAAAACTAGGCTATCGGCCACTAAAAGAGCTAAAGCTTCACGAAGGGTGCCTGCACCCACGTTATATCGGTCTTTTAAGTGTTCAACGCGAAGCTTCGTTGAGGGTGGGTGAACGCCATTGATGATATCTCGACGTAATTTGAGATAGGCGCCTTCAACGAGAGTTTTAGGTTCTGGTTCTTTTGGAACAAAAGATGATTGTGGGACTAAATGCATGATTTTATGAATTTCTTTGGTTTTCCTAATAATATCGATATTTCAGGGATTTTTGAGGGATTTTCTGATGAATTTAGGGAAAACACTCATTGCAGTAAACCGTAAGATATTCAAAAATAATCTCGAGATTATTTGTTACAATCGAGATAAAAATGAGCTTCAAGGTTCTAATAGAAGATACCCAGGAAGAATATAAGTGTCGTGAGGATCAGCACTTGCTTGCAGGTATGGAAGCTCTTGGCCGCAAAGGTATTCCTGTGGGATGCCGAGGTGGTGGTTGTGGCGTTTGCAAAATTGAAATTACGAGTGGCGAGTACACAAAACGAGTCATGAGTCGCGATCACGTGACTGTAGAAGATGAGGCTCGAGGTTGTGTATTAGCTTGTCGAGTAAAACCCAAATCAGATATCACCTTAAAGGTGGTTGGTTTGATGAAAAAAAATGTCGTACGTGGTGTAGAAACAAAATAAATAGTTGTAATTCATTAAGGAGATCCTAGAAATGGCAATGACAGGTGTTTTACGTCCAGGACACGCTCAAATTCGCGTGTTGGATATGGATGAATCAGTAGATTTTTATACCAATGTGATGGGTTTAAAAGAAACCGGTCGCGATAAAAGCGGTCGTGTTTACTTTAAAACTTGGGATGAGCGTGATCACAACAGCGTGATCTTGCGTCAAGCTGATCGTGCTGGTTTGGATTTCTTTGGTTTTAAAGTTGAGAGCAAAGAAGAACTTGAAAAATTAGATAAAGCTTTGCAAGCCTATGGTGTAAAGACTGAACGCATGCCAGCTGGCGACCTATTGGAAACAGGTGAGCGTGTGCGTTTCGTGGCACCGACAGGTCATACATTTGAGTTGTATGCTGAGAAGGGTTATGTCGGTAATGGCTTAGGCGATATCGCTCCTGAAGCTTGGAACCCTGATCAAAAAGGTATTTCACCAATTCGTATGGACCATGCTTTGTTGTACGGTAAAGACATTGATGGCACAAGAAAATTATTTGAAGATGTTTTAGGTTTCACACTTACTGAGCGTGTGAAGTTAGAAGATAAAACAACTGACTTGGCAGCCTTTATTACTTGTTCAACTAAGGCTCACGACTTAGCACTTGTACGTCATAGTGAAGACAACAAATTGCATCACGTGTCATTCTTGCTAGAGACATGGGAGCAAGTATTGCGCGCTGCTGACATCATGAGTATGAATCGCGTATCCATCGATATCGGCCCAACACGTCACGGTATTACACGTGGTGCAACGATTTATTTCTTCGACCCATCAGGTAACCGTTTAGAAACATTCTGTGGTGGCTATGAATGCTATCCAGACATGCCAGAAATTGTTTGGCCAATCGAAGAAGTGGGCCGCGCGATTTTCTATCATGACCGTAAATTAAACGAAGCTTTCTTGTCAGTGGTGACCTAATGAGCGCATTTGTTTCTCAAAAAAACATTAGTTGCGAAGCTGCTGCGGCAATCGCCCAAGGGGCGATTCAAAAAGCAGAAGAATTAGGCATCAAAATTAATGTGGCCGTAACGGACTCCAGTGGAGTTCTTATGGCTTTTTTGAGAATGCCGGGCGCCTTTTTGCATTCGATTGATATTTCAATCGATAAAGCATATACGGCCTCTAGCTTTGGGTTTCCCACAAGCCAGTGGATGAGCATTATTGAGAATGACCCCGCATTAAGAGAAGGTATTGTTCAAAGGCCACGATTAGTGATCTTTGGTGGCGGGGTACCGGTTCGCGTTGGTGATGACCTGATTGGTGGTGTTGGTGTATCAGGTGGCTCTGCAGAAGAAGATGAGATTTGCGCATTAGCTGGCATTTCAAAAATTTAACAATTAAAAAAGAAACTGAAGAACATGAAGCAATTTCTAAACTACATTAATGGCGAATTTGTCGCTACTGAAAAAACATTTGAAAAACGTGCACCAATTAATAACCAAGTAATTGGTATGGTTCATGAAGCCGGTGCTGCTGAAGTTGAGTTAGCAGTTCAAGGCGCACGTGCCGCATTAAAAGGTGACTGGGGTAAGTTGACCACAGTTAAACGTGTGGAAATGTTGTACGCAGTGGCAGATGAAATTAATCGTCGCTTTGATGATTTCTTAGAAGCTGAAATAGCTGACACAGGTAAGCCACGTTCTTTAGCTTCACATATTGATATTCCACGTGGTGCAGCGAACTTTAAAGTATTTGCTGACATCATTAAAAACGTACCAAATGAAACATTCCAAATGGATACCCCAGATGGTGGTCGTGCAGTTAACTATGCGATTCGTAAACCATTAGGTGTGATTGGCGTGGTGTGTCCATGGAACTTGCCATTGTTATTAATGACATGGAAAGTTGGCCCTGCATTGGCTTGCGGTAACACTGTGATTGTGAAGCCTTCAGAAGAAACGCCTGCGACTGCAACATTGCTTGGTGAAGTATTTGAAAAAGTCGGTGTGCCTAAAGGTGTTTATAACGTGGTGCACGGTTTTGGCCCTAATTCTGCTGGTGAGTTCCTAACTCGTCATCCTGGAGTTAACGGTATTACGTTTACTGGTGAAACACGTACTGGTGAAGCGATTATGGCTGCAGCTGCTAAAGGTGTTCGCCCAGTATCGTTCGAATTAGGTGGCAAGAATGCCGGTATCGTATTTGCAGATGCCGATTTTGATAAAGCTGTGGCCGGTATTACACGCTCTGCATTTGAGAACTGTGGTCAAGTATGTTTGGGTACTGAGCGTGTTTACGTACAGCGTCCAATTTTTGATAAGTTTGTGGCTGCGCTTAAAGAAAAAGCTGAAAACCTTAAAGTGGGCCCATCTAATGAACCAGGTGTTGGCTTAGGACCATTAATTTCTGCTGAGCATAAGCAAAAAGTATTGTCTTACTACGCGAAAGCGAAAGAAGAAGGCGCAACGGTTGTGACTGGTGGTGGCGTGCCTCCAATGGCTGATGAATATAAAGATGGTCACTGGGTTCAACCAACTATTTGGACTGGTTTGCCACAAACAGCGACGGTTGTTCGTGAAGAGATTTTCGGACCATGCTGCCATATCAGCCCATTTGATACAGAAGAAGAAGTGATTGAGTTGGCTAACAACACAGATTACGGTTTGGCTACAAGTGTTTGGACAGAAAACCTAGGTCGTGCGCATCGTATGGCTGAAGCAATTGATGTGGGTATTTGCTGGATTAACAGCTGGTTCTTGCGTGATTTGCGTACAGCGTTTGGTGGTGCAAAAGGATCTGGTATTGGCCGCGAAGGTGGCGTTCACTCACTTGAGTTCTATACAGAATTACGTAACGTTTGCGTGAAGCTTTAATACAAGTTAAAAGTTTTTAAAGAAAGAAATTAATATGGCAATGGATAAGAAAATCATCACGGATTTAGGTGACGAGTTATATAACGCGTTGAAAAATCGCCAAGTGGTTGACCCGTTAAGTTCAAGATACCCTGATATGACAGTAGAAGATGCGTACGCAGTTCAAGAGCGCATGATTGCTCGTCGTATTGAAGCTGGTGAGCGCATTGTGGGCAAGAAAATTGGTGTGACATCTAAAGTGGTGATGAATATGTTGGGTGTTTATCGCCCAGACTTCGGATACTTGTTAGATGGCATGATCTACAACGAAGGTGAGTCAATTGAATTTGACAGCATGATTCAACCAAAAGCAGAAGGTGAAATTGCTTTTGTATTGAAAAAAGATTTGATGGGCCCGGGCCTTAGCAATGCAGATATTTTGGCTGCTACAGAATGTGTGATGCCATGTTTTGAGATTGTGGATTCACGTATTCGTGATTGGAAAATTAAGATTCAAGATACCGTTGCTGATAACGCATCATGTGGCGTATTCGTATTGGGTGATAACGCTGTTGACCCTAAGAAAATTGACTTGAATACTTGCGGCATGATTCTTGAGCGTAATGGCGACATTTTCGCAACAGGTGCTGGTGCAGCTGCGCTTGGTTCTCCAGTGAACTCTATTACTTGGTTAGCAAATACTTTAGGTAGCCTAGGTGTTGGCTTAAAAGCTGGCGAAGTGGTGTTGTCTGGTGCGTTAGCTGCGATGGCTCCAATTGCTAAGGGTGATAACTTCAGAGCAACTATCGGTGGTTTAGGTAGCTGTTCCGTACGTTTTAGTTAATAGCTGGCGCTCGCATGGATCTTAAGATAGCAGGTAAAACAGCCCTAGTAACTGGCTCAACAGCTGGTATTGGGTATGCCATTGCCAAAACTTTGGCAGAAAATGGCGCGCGCGTTATTTTGAATGGTCGTACCCAAGGTTCGGTTGATAAGGCGGTAGCTAAGTTAAGCGAACGTGTGCCTGCTAATTTAATTCAGGGCGTTGCTGCTGATTTGGGAAATGCAGAAGGTGTTGCTCAATTATTAAAGCAATGTCCTGATGTAGATATCTTAGTTAATAACTTAGGTATTTTTGACCCTGTGCCATTTGAGCAAATTGATGATGCGGCATGGTTCAAATTCTTTGAGGTGAACGTGATGAGTGGTGTGCGTTTGGCTCGCCACTATTTGCCAAAAATGATTGCTCGTAATGCTGGACGCGTGGTGTTTATCTCTAGTGAGTCGGGTATTTGTCCGCCTGCTGAGATGGTGCATTACGGCATGACCAAATCTGCTCAGTTATCTGTATCTAGAGGTTTAGCTGAAGTAACTGCAGGTACTGCTGTAACAGTTAACTCTGTTTTACCGGGGCCTACTAAGACAGAAGGCGCAGTTGATTTCTTCCAAAGCTTAGCAACAGCGCAAGGTATCTCGATGGAAGAGGCTGAGCGCAAGTTCTTTGCAGAGGCAAGACCGACTTCTTTATTGAAGCGATTTATTCAACCAGATGAGGTTGCCAATATGGTGGCTTATATCTGTAGTCCATTGTCAGCGGCCACGAATGGTGCCGCCTTGCATGTGGATGGTGGTGTGGTGAGAAGTATTGTTTAGTAGTTTTAATGATTTAGAAAAGTTTATTAAATAAAGGTGTTGTAATGAAAAAGATTAAATGTGCATTGATTGGTCCTGGCAACATTGGTACTGATCTACTAGCTAAATTACAAAGAAGTCCAGTTCTTGAGCCAGTATGGATGGTGGGTATTGACCCTGAGTCTGATGGCCTAAAGCGTGCTCGCGAAATGGGTATTAAGACAACTTCAGATGGCGTAGATGGTTTATTGCCACACGTTAAAGCTGATGGCGTACAAATTGCATTTGATGCAACGTCTGCTTATGTTCATGCTGAGAACTCACGTAAATTGAATGAGTTAGGCGTATTGATGATTGACTTGACGCCTGCAGCGATTGGACCATATTGCGTTCCACCAGTGAACTTAAAAGAACACTTGGGTAAAAAAGAAATGAACGTGAACATGGTTACTTGTGGTGGTCAGGCGACTATCCCTATGGTGGCCGCTGTATCTCGCGTACAAAAAGTAACTTACGGTGAAATCGTTGCAACTGTATCAAGCCGCTCAATTGGCCCTGGCACACGTAAGAACATTGATGAATTCACACGCACAACAGCAGGCGCTGTTGAAAAAGTAGGTGGCGCACAAAAAGGTAAAGCGATCATCATCGTGAACCCAGCTGAACCTCCATTGATGATGCGTGACACGATTCACTGCTTAGTAGAAGGCGAACCTGATCAAGCGAAGATCACAGCATCCATTCATGACATGATCAAAGAAGTTCAAAAGTACGTGCCTGGTTACAGATTGGTAAACGGCCCTGTATTTGAAGGTAACCGTGTTTCTGTATTTATGGAAGTAGAAGGTTTGGGTGATTACCTTCCTAAATACGCTGGCAACCTCGACATCATGACAGCTGCTGCTGCAAGAACTGCAGAAATGTTTGCTGAAGAAATGTTGTCAGGCAAGTTGGTTTATTAATCAACGATCCAACGACCAAAAAGAATTAGTTAAAAGGAATAAGAGCATGAGTAGCTTAAAAGGTAAAAAAGTAACCGTTCACGATATGACATTGCGTGATGGTATGCATCCAAAACGTCACCAAATGACTTTGGAGCAAATGGAAACGATTGCTTGTGGCTTAGATGCTGCGGGCGTGCCATTAATTGAAGTAACACACGGCGACGGTTTAGGTGGTTCTTCAGTGAACTACGGTTTTCCTGCGCATACAGATGAAGAATATTTATCTGCTGTGATTCCAAAAATGAAAAATGCCAAAGTATCTGCATTGTTATTGCCAGGTATGGGCACAGTGGATCACTTAAGAATGGCACATGAATTAGGTGTTCACACGATTCGTGTGGCAACGCACTGTACAGAAGCTGACGTTTCAGAACAACATATTGGCATGGGCCGTAAGTTGGAGATGGATACCGTTGGTTTCTTGATGATGGCTCACAAAGCTTCTCCAGAAAAACTAGTTGAACAAGCTAAGTTAATGGAATCTTATGGTGCTAACTGCGTTTATGTAACAGACTCAGCTGGTTATATGTTGCCTGATGATGTGAAAGAGCGTTTGACAGCTGTGCGCCAAGCATTAGATCCAAAGACTGAACTTGGTTTCCACGGTCACCACAATATGGCCATGGGTATTGCTAACTCATTAGCTGCTGTTGAATGTGGCGCTACACGTATTGACGCTGCTGCGGCTGGTTTAGGTGCTGGTGCAGGTAACACACCAATGGAGGTATTCATTGCTGTGTGTGATCGCATGGGTATTGAGACAGGAGTGGACGTATTTAAGATTCAAGACGTCGCTGAAGACCTAGTAGTACCTATCATGGATCACGTGATTCGTATTGACCGTGATTCATTGACATTGGGTTATGCAGGCGTTTACTCATCATTCTTATTATTTGCTAAACGTGCAGAGAAAAAGTACGGCATTTCAGCTCGTGAGCTTTTAGTAGAACTAGGCCGTAAAGGCATGGTGGGTGGTCAAGAAGATATGATTGAAGATACAGCGATGACTTTGGCAAAAGCTCGTGGTCTTATTTAATTAAAGGAAAAAAGATGAAATTAGATCAGGCAACGATTAAAAAATTAGCAGAACACTTAGAAAATTGTGAGCTAAATGCTAAAGATACGCCAAAGATTACTGATGACCATCCAGATATGGATTGGGATGATGCTTATGCTATTCAAGATGAGATCAAGCGTCGCAAAATTGCACGTGGTGCAAAAATTGCTGGCCTAAAAGCTGGTTTAACTTCTCATGCCAAGATGAAGCAGATGGGTGTTGAGACACCATGTTTTGGTTTTATGGCTGACTACTATGCAATTCCTGATGGTGGTGAGTGCAAAGTATCAGAATTGATTCATCCAAAAGTTGAGCCAGAGATTGCTTTCGTTTTAAAGAAAGCATTAAAAGGCCCAGGTTGCCATATTGGTAGCGTATTAGCGGCAACTGATTTTGTGATTCCTGGTATTGAAGTGATTGACTCTCGTTATCGCGATTTCAAATTTGACCTAAAGAGCGTGATTGCTGATAACACGTCAGCTGCGCGTTTCGTGATTGGTGGTAACCCAGTTGCTGTGTCAGATGTTGACTTGCGCACAGTAGGTATCGTGCTTGAGAAAAATGGTGAGCCAGTAGCGTTTGGTGCAGGCGCAGCTGTATTGGGTCATCCAGCAGCAGCGATTGCCATGATGGCTAATCACTTGGGCGCACGTGGCGAAGAAATTCCAGCGGGTACATTGATTCTTTCTGGTGGTGTAACTGAAGCTGTTGCTGTTGCTGCTGGTGATAACGTTACTTTGAAGATTCAAGGTATGGGCAGCACAAGCTTGCGTTTCGTTTAAGCCATTTTTACCAAATTTAAAGAAAGTTAAACATGCCATTCGCACAAATCTATTTATTAGAAGGTCGTACTGAAGAACAAAAGCGTGCTGTGATTGAAAAAGTAACTAAAGCATTGGTTGAAGCTTTAGATGCTCCTCAACAAAACGTACGCGTTTGGATTCATGACATGCCTAAAGAAAACTGGGGTATTGCAGGCGTTAGCGCCAAGGACATGGGTCGATAGAAATAAGAGTTCTATAGCTTATGTCAAATTTAGAGATTGCTCAGTCGATTGTTGCGGGTGGCATTAAGACCAACTATCACGATGTTGGCCAAGGCTACCCAACTTTCTTGATTCATGGCTCAGGTCCTGGTGTGACGGCCTACGCTAACTGGCGTTTAACCATGCCAGTGCTATCTGAAAAATTCCGTGTGATTGCACCAGACATGGTGGGATTTGGTTTTACAGAAAGACCAGCGGGTGTTCAGTACAGCATGGATATGTGGGTATCTCATGCCTTAAGCTTGATGGATGCCTTAAAGATTGATAAAGCGAATCTAGTAGGCAATTCATTTGGTGGTGGTTTGGCATTGGCTTTAGCCATTAGAAGACCTGACCGTGTGAACCGTTTGGCTTTAATGGGTCCTGCCGGTACTAAGTTCGAGTTAACGCATGGTCTAGATGAGGTCTGGGGTTATAAAGGCACTCTAGAGCACATGAGGGAACTCATTCATCTATTTGCTTTCAATAAAAACTTGGTTAATGATGAGTTGGCTAAGTTGCGTTATGAGGCCAGTATTCGCCCAGGTTTCCAAGAAGCATTCTCAGCGATGTTCCCAGCACCTCGTCAGCGTTGGGTGGATGCTTTGGCTAGCGCTGAAGAAGATATTAAGAAATTGCCTCATGAGACGATGATTATTCATGGTCGTGATGATGCGATTATTCCTTTATCAGCCAGCTATAAATTACTAGAGTTGATTCCTAAGTCTCAGTTACATGTATTTGGGCAATGTGGCCATTGGACTCAAATTGAGCACGCCGCAAGATTTAATCAGCTATTATTGAACTTCTTTTCAGAAGCTAGTTAATTAAATATGAGGTTCCAAGTGTTGAACGCCAAATTTCTCCAAGCCGCAATTGTTCTAGTGTTAGCTAGTGTAGGGGCAACATTCTCTTTAACTGCTATGGCTGATTCCAAGCCTACTGCTCGTGAAGAGATGAACCAAGACTTTAAAAAGCGTGGTTTGGGTGGCGAGAAGTATGAAATTGATAGAAGCCCACTAGCTTCTTATGATTACTACATGGATCGTTTGGACGCTGTTAAAAAGAAATTGAAGTTAACAGATGCACAACAAGTTGCATGGGTTGCTTATGAAAAACAAGTTTCTGCTTTATTTATTGATTTAAAGAAAGCAAAAGCTAAGTTGGGTGGTAACACTGCTCCACAACAAATCGGCCAAGTGTTGGGTGTTACGCAAAACAGATATGCGGCCATGGAAAACATTTTTGATGCTTCAAAGAAACTCTATGAGACTTTAAGTGATAGCCAAAAGAAAACTGCTGACGAGATCCTCATTACAACTGTGCCTAGCTTCGATTAAACACAGCAATAGCAAAGCAATATCGACAAACATTAAAAAGCCCTTCATGAAGGGCTTTTTAATTGATCAGTTACTGCGGCTCGTTGCCCATTTGTCGTAAAGCATCTAGATTGATGATCTCAATCTCGCCGTAGTTGATCTTGATATGGCCATCTTCTTCTAGTTTCTTTAAAGCCATATTGCTTCTTTGTCTGGATAGGCCTGTTAAGAAACCAATTTCTTCTTGAGAAATCTTCAGCGCAGTACTTTGCCCTGGGTAGAGTTGTTCATTGAACATGCCGGCTAAGATTTGAGCCACTCTTGAGTTGGTATCTAAGAAGCGCTCAGATTCAATCATGGAGAGGAAGTGGAACATCCTCTCATTAATCTGATTAATGATGTAGTGATTAAATTTAATGTTTTGTTTGAGCAGCCACTGAAATGTTTCTTTTGGTAGACAAGCTAAAACAGAGTCACGCATGGCAATCGCATCATAAGATCTTGGTGTATCGCCACGCACGAGAGGGCTTTCACCAAACCAACCACCTGAAGGAATAGCCATATAAGTAATAGACTTTCCTGTTGGTGAAACATTGTTAGCTTTGATAAGGCCTGACATCACGCCGTACCAAAGCTCAGGTGTTTCACCTTTGCGACAAACAAATTCATGTTTTTGAACTTGCCTAATCGTCAAATCTGCATGAACACGATCGAGTTCATCAGGGCTCAAACATTTGAGCCATGGAAAGTTATTCATAAAGCTATTCGTTAGCATCTTATTAAGCCATTTCTATTAATAGATCTTTGGCATCTACTTGATTGCCTGAAGCAATATGAATTTTCTTGATGACGCCATCTTCATTGGCAGTAATCATGGTTTCCATTTTCATTGCTTCAATAGACACTAATGGGCTACCTTTCTGAACAGTCTGACCCTCTTTAACAGCAAGAGTGGCAATCATGCCTGGAAGTGGGGCTGCCACATGTTTAGCGTTACCAGTTTCAGCTTTGGTGCGACCCACTTTCGTAGCAACCGCGCCATGTTTTTTAACCTTCACTGCGCGTGGTTGACCATTAAGTTCAAAGAACACACGTACAACACCTTCTTCATCAACTTGAGTCATACCTTGTAAGCGGATGACCAATGTCTTTCCTGGGTCGATTTCAATAGCGATTTCTTCACCAATGTTAAGACCGTAGAAGAAAACAGGTGTGGGTAGTAAGGACACATCGCCGTTGTGGCGGTGGTGTTCAGCAAAGGTACTAAATACTTTTGGATACATTAAGTAAGAGGCAAGATCTGCGTCACTTAAATGGCGACCTACTTTATCTTCGGCCTCTTTCTTGGCTGCTACTAAATCAACGGGGGCCATATGTGCACCTGCACGACCATCAATAGCAATTTTGTCTTTTAGAATCTTTTTGCCTAATTCTTTAGGGAAGCCATCAGCTGGATAGCCCATCTCTCCTCTAAATAGAGAGATAACAGATTCAGGGAAATTGATTTCTTTAGCAGGATCTAGAACTTCTGCAGGTGTTAGATCGTTGGTCACCATATAAAGCGCCATATCGCCAACTACTTTAGAGCTTGGTGTGACTTTTACAATGTCACCAAATAATTGGTTCACGTCTGCATAAGCTTGTGACACTTCTGACCAACGTTGCTCGATGCCTAATGAACGTGCTTGTTCTCTTAAGTTGGTGTATTGGCCACCAGGCATTTCATGAAGATACACATCGGATGTGCCTGAGCGGATATCTGCTTCAAATGGTGAGTAGAACTTACGCACGCCTTCCCAGTATGTAGATACTGGACGAATCTGATTTAAATGAATACCTGAGTCTCGATCAGACCCTTCAGTTGAAGCAATAATGCCACCTAAGCTAGGTTGTGCCGTTAAGCCGCTCATCGAGTCCATAGCGCCATCTACTGCATCGACACCTGCATTAATTGCAGCTACGACAGAAGCAATCGAGGCACCACTGGTGTCATGTGTATGGAAGTGAACAGGTAAGCCCACTTCTTCTTTAATCGCTTTGACTAAAGCGGTAATTGCTAAAGGTCTGCAAACGCCAGCCATATCTTTAATGCCAATAATATGAGCGCCAGCTTTTTGTAGCTGTTTAGCCATGTCGACGTAATACTTCAGATTGTATTTGGCGCGGTTAGGATCATGGATGTCGCCGGTGTAACAAATAGCGGCTTCACAAAGCATGTTGTTTTCAAGAACCGCATCCATGGAGACGCGCATGTTTTCCACCCAATTTAATGAGTCAAATACTCTAAATAAATCGATGCCATTTTTAGCTGCTTGCTCAATGAAATAGCGCACGACATTGTCTGGGTAGTTGGTGTAACCCACCGCATTAGATGAGCGTAATAACATTTGTAACAAAATGTTGGGAACAGCAGCTCTAATTTTTCTTAAACGATCCCATGGGTCTTCATTTAAGAAACGCATTGAAACGTCAAATGTGGCACCACCCCAGCACTCTAATGAGAATAGCTGAGGTAAATGGTGTGCATAGTGAGGAGCAATATTTACCATATCGTCTGTACGCATACGTGTGGCGAACAACGATTGGTGTGCATCACGCATCGTGGTATCTGTTAACAGAATGCGCTTCTCATTTTTCATCCACTCGCTGAACTTCTGAGGGCCTAAGGCTGTTAAGCGATCCTTCGTGCCAATAGCTAGTGAACCACTTAAATCATCTTTCGGAAATACAGGATGAGCTAATGGCAAGTTAGGTAATGTTCTACCAGCCACTTCTGGATTGCCATTCACAGCCACGTTACTAATAAAGTTCAGTAAACGTGTTGCGCGATCGCGGCGTTTAGGGAATTTGTATAGCTCAGGCGTTGAATCAATAAAGCGGGTCGAGCATTCACCAGAAATAAATAAGGGGTGATTGATGACGTTCTCTAAGAACTGTAAATTTGTATTAAGGCCACGAACTCTGAACTCTCGTAAAGCACGATCCATGCGAGAAATTGCTTCTTTAGCGGTTGGTGCTGAGGCAGTCACTTTGACTAACAGCGAATCATAGTAAGGTGTAATCACTGCGCCTGCATACGCAGTACCGGCGTCTAGACGAATACCAAAACCAGCAGCACTACGATAAGTAGAAATCTTGCCGTAGTCAGGTGAGAAGCCATTTTCAGGATCTTCTGTTGTGACGCGACACTGCAAAGCATGACCATTTAATTTAATTTGTTCTTGGTTGGGAACGCCGGATTCTGCGGTGCCAATTTTGGCACCTTCACTAATGTGAATCTGCGCCTTAACAATATCAATGCCCGTTACTTGTTCAGTGACGGTGTGTTCCACCTGGATGCGTGGATTCACTTCAATGAAATAAAACTCACCAGAATCACCATCCATTAAAAATTCAACTGTACCGGCATGGGTATATTGAACAGCCTTCATTAAGCGAATCGCTGAGTCACATAAAGAACTTCTTTGTTCTTCCGATAGGTATGGGGCAGGAGCGCGTTCAACTACTTTTTGATTGCGACGTTGTA
>Ga0213918_1000287_pt1 | contig 13301 bp, 24 predicted proteins | sample McNCre217MG_FD_163422 | JGI IMG/M metagenome (GOLD analysis project Ga0213918, IMG submission 163422) | Freshwater microbial communities from McNutts Creek, Athens, Georgia, United States - 2-17 MG | ecosystem: Environmental > Aquatic > Freshwater > Creek | place: USA: Georgia | collected... | reverse complement strand
CCTGCAAGAATTTTGCAGTCATTGGATGCTTTAACCACGACTCATGCTGTGCTGTCAGTGCATCTGCTGTTGATATTTGTTCCATATGCTTGTTGTTCTTTCTTATTGTTTAGCTGGCTGTTGCGCCGCTGCCATTTGTTCTACTTGTTGTGCTGCCTGCTGAACTATTGGATACGCGTGCAGCAATCCAACGTCAGAGAAGTATTCTTTATGCTTCGACAACTCAACAATACCTGCTCCCATTTGTTGCGCTTTCTGTATCATAGCTTGCTGCTGTTGTGCTTGTGCTGATTGTTGTTGCTGTTGTTGCAACTTGATTGCTTCAATGTATTTAGGCGCTTCTTCCGGGAACATCTTCTCCAAGAGAGTCATTAAGAATACAGGTGCGGCGGCTGTATTTTGTATGACAGGAAAAGCATTCTGCATAGAGTTAATTAACTCTTGCTTTTGAATAACGTCAGTATCACCAGAAGGTTTAACTGTCCACTCTCTCGCATACAATGGCATAACAGCAGGACGAACTTTAATCAATCCAGCCAACACACGAGACTTGATAATCTCACATTCGTATGTATACTGTTTCTTGAGTGCAATGCTAAACAATGTCACCTGCACACCTGACAACTGTTGCTGTTGAGCCATAGAAGCTTTGACAGCAGTTGCTGTTTTTCTACTGTCAGCCTGCTTGTTTGTCTCAGCATAATTTACTTGTGACGTCTCTTGCTGATTCATTGATACGATAGATTGAACAGCAGTAAACATAGCTGGCTGCGGAGCATCTAGCTTGAATTCCTTAATCTTACCGTTAATCAAACAGCCAGTCTTGAAGTGAATATTCTTCTGCATCAAGAAATCATCATTAGGGTCAGTTGTATCTTTAGAGAAATACAACCCAGAAGAACGTCTAGCTTGTGTCAATGTAGCAGACAACAAAGAAGTAGCAGCGTTCTGTGTATCTTGGTCTAAGAAAATACGACCCTTCAAGCAAGCAATAGTATCATTCTCAGAAATGAGATATGGGTATAGGAAATAAGGATAGTCAGTCTCATACTCTTCATCAGAAGGAGGTAAGCCTTTAGACATTTGTTCAATGTGTTCATCTGTCACAGCAGGATTATTCTTCTTAATCTGCTCATAAGCTAATGACTTCCCAAAAGGTAATTTAGATGCAACCATCACATAAGGAGCAGCCTTCGCAGCCTCTTTATTTAGACTACGACGACCTACATACAGAGGCCGCGGCGCTCGTAGCCAGTCGTCACAAAGCTTAGGAGATGCCCATCCAACCTGCACAACTCCTTTAACACGGAACATTACTTTGAATACTTTGTATAATGAACGATTTATAGTCGTAGTGCCGGAGAAAATCTGTGACTGTTCGTCATTTGGTTGTGAAGAAATCAATTTATCAACTTGCTCTTTACTCCACTTATCGTCCTCATTATCTGAATTAGTTAATGAATATAGCTTAGTCTTAGTGAAGTAGTATGCCCGCCCCACCATCTCTGTTTTCTGCAAATCTCTCGTATCAGCAATGAACGAAAAATCCCCAAGCTGAACATAATCTCTGCCCAATTCTCCGGGATTCTTGGTGTCAAGAGTAGTCTCCATGACTCCGTATCCATTCGCTTGAAAACCATCAATGTTGGCATACATACTCATCTGCCATCCATCAAATCGAAGCTTCTCAGTCAAGTCATTCTCGAGCATTGACAAATCAACAGAGGGGTCAAACTTGTCTTTGAGAATTACTGCTCTTGGAGATTGCGTGATATATTGAACGTAAGAAGATTGCTCTCTGCGAATGTTAGTGTCACAAATATGAAGTGGCACATACAACTCATCAGGAGCAATCTTCCCAGCTTTACGTTCAGTCTCAATATCTATTTCTGCATAACGCAACTTACGAGACGCCAAAGACTTAGATGTTAAGTCGAAAGAAATGTCATAGATATTGTTAATCTTAGACACTAATTTCTTGTAGTCTGTAGTATTTATGTATTCTACGTCTGAATTGTTCAAAGGTGCGTCTGGCATAATAGTATTTAGTTAATTATTCTTGAGGCATGTCGTCAGAGGAGAATTCTTTATCAGCCTCTTTATTCCGTATCTTAGCTAAGCAATCAAAGACACAATTTTGCAGGTAGTTCAACTCTGCTTTGTTCGCGCCTTCAAGCAAGTTATACGCTTGCTTTTGAAAATCCTCTGGAATATCCACTCCAGAAGTTGTTTCATCCCCAGCATTTGATGCAGGCTCTCCCTCTTTGATTTCTTCGTCAGAGTTGTCTTCAATCATAATGGCCTATTTATTGGTTGTAGTTGTCGTCGGGGCGGTGGTTTTAGGAGTAGTCGCTCCAACGGTAGAAGTTGTGGCAGGAGTCTTAATGGTGCTGGTTGTAGGCTCGGGCCCGGTTTTAGTAGAAGCTTTATCAGCCTCTGCTTTAATCCGCGCTTTAAGAATATCTTCACGAACGAGAGTAACGTCTCCAATGACTAATTCTTCTTCATTGCTATTCATACATTGAGTATGCTTAGTAGTAGGATTCACATAGTTATTCATATGTTGAGCATATGGTTGAACATCTGGCGCAATCATCTGCCCACAAGTAGGACAGCATTTAGGCTCAGGCACTTTAATGAAAGAGCGGTCACGAACATTGAACGTCTCTGACCCTACATTCTTTGGTTGATGTTTAATATTTGACATAGTATTAGTTTGTATTTCCAATGAGTTGTTGTTCTTGTCTTTTACGTTGGTTAATCATACGCAACTCGTCTCGTATATCTCCCAAATCTTCCAGCCTTATATGCTCTGGTTGAAATTCTTTCTTCTTCCCTTTAGCCCATGCATTCAAATCAAAGTCACCTACGACCTCTGTTTGTTTGAGCTTATCAGCTTCTTTCTCTTCAAATGGCGCTTCCACATCAGCTTGAGGCTTGGTGGATTTATAGTTCCAGAAAGCTAAGTTAACGGCATCTGCTCTATCAGGCGAAGGGAATCCTTTTGCTTTCTGCTCAACTTTAGATAACAATTGATGCACAACACCGTCACGCAATTTGTAATAACGAGTGCATAATTGGTCTATCAACAGCTTATCGTAGAACAATATAAGCTCAGAAGCAGCTAACAAACGACGTAGATTGAAAAACAAATCTGTGCCTCTATTAGCATACGTCCTCGGTTCTGCAGACTTATTACGAGAGTCAACAAACCGAACATTAGACCATTTCCTACGCTTTAAAGAACGAAGCATCGGACCACCCATACCACAATAATCACCAAATATTAGAGCATCTTTATTTGTCAGATTCCACTTCTTAAACAACTCCTCTAGATAGTCGATAGTATCTTCTGAATCTTCGAGGCGAAAAGCTTCAATATGCAATAACTTATTGCCATTCCTAATCGCTAACACTGTCTCCGCGCCGCCATCAGACAGGTCTAATCCTGCAGTATTATATGGTTCTTGATGCCATGGTATGTTAAATGTAGCCTTTCTCTTAGGCATATCTGACACCGCCCGCCAGACAAATGCAGATGGTATTACAGTCATTTCAGACGATGAACCAAACTCTGCCAACATACCAGACTTGAATACTTGATTCTCTTTCCCACCGGGCAAACGAGCAGCAAACGCCTCAATCTCAGACTCTGTGATATGTGAGCATTGGTATGCTGTGACTTTGTAGACTATTGTCTGGACTGATTCTATAGATTTTATGTCATCAATTTCCGAGCGGGGAATCGCTGAGCAGCAAGCGTCATAGAAATATCCTGCTGCTAATCCCGGTGAAGATGCGTCAACTCTGTGCGTAAAGCCTGTGCAACGAGTAAGAGCAGCAGTAATATCTTCTGGAATAGACTTAGTCTCAGAAGTGAAGATTGCCATCTTCTTGCCCTTATCTACAGGATGGAAACCTTCTGCTTTTCCCGGCTCATCTGTAGCAAACAACTTCAACTTAGAGGGCATATCTTGACCCAACTCACCCTTATGTTTGAACTCGTAGTAGCGATAATTGATTTTCCAAAGAGGTCCAAAAACAGCATTAGCCTTATTGCACAAACGGTCAATATGCGCCCCTGTCTGATTGTCTAGCTGATTACCAGAAGAAGATGTAATAGGACATTCAACTTCCCTGTAACGCATACACAACCACACAGCACAAGCAGCGATGATGTATTTATCTTTTCCTGAACCGTTGCACGCCTGCACTACTGCATTAAAGGGTGACTCTTTAGTGTGGTGTGGGTTAGCAAAATCAATCATAAACTGAATCTGCCAATCATGTAACTTTGTCTCCCCTGTCATTATGTTCTCATCTAAAAGCAATAATAACTCTACAGGGTCAGCAATATCTACACCGTCAAAATCTTTACCACTAACATGAAGAGAAGGAGTCACAGGAGAGTTTTGAGTGCGTGGGACACTCGGAGAGGACTCTTCTTTCACTTGCCCTAAAGAACAACCAGAAGGACTAGTCTGTGACTCCTTTACATCAGTCAAAGAAGCTCCACTATTGAGCTTTTCTGCTAACTCTTCCGGAGTTAAAGTTGGCATTTCGTTACGCATTTAAGGTCTTCATGGCGGGCGCGCCCGTGACAGATATGGCTTGTTTCATCCTATTAGCAGCATCTCTTACTTGCGCCATCTTCTCGTTAATCATCATGATATTAAACTGCTGCCCTGCCACTGCTTTGACTACTTCTTTCCGCCCCTTCTTATCGTCTCTGACGTAGGTTGCAGCTTTGAAGCGAAGTTCTTCACTCTCTGCAGCAATAGCTAAACCAAAGATTACTTCATTAGCTCTCCGTAATTCCTCATTCGAGAAATTAAGATTATCTTCTGCTTCATCTTCTTTGCCACAATCTTTTCTGTATTGTGCGCTATTCTGCATTAAACATGCTTTTACAGCAACTATGTCCAAGTCTCTATCCTCTGCTATCTGTTCAGGAGTTAGACCTTCTGTATATGCTGAGATTATTCCACTGATTTCAGCGCTCATAATATTATCATTTACGTCCACCAAAAGCGGGGAGCGGGCGGTTTAGGAGTTCTTCTTGCTCCATTTTCAATCTCGCCTCTTCTTGTTTAAATTGTTGTGTAAAGCGAATCGCTCTATGCACAGATTCTAGCTCTTCTTTGGTGTGAGTTTTCTCTGGCATATTACCTAAATAGTGAGCCGCGCTCGCTTGAGTCGATACGTCTATGATTTTCATAGACTTCAAAACAGGATTCTCGCCTAACATATTTATATTCATACGCCCTCCTGAATAACTGTATTAACGCAATTAACTATCAGCTTATCAATACTGATAGTCACAATCACTTGCTCCCCTTCTAAAGAAGAAAGAAACCCACATTTATTTAATTTCATAAACTCTAATCTCTCCTACTAACATGTTGTTGCTGTTGTTCTTTACGGTGCGCTTTAGATATCTCTTCACGAACTCTATTAAGCTCTTCTGTCGCCATTTTACGCCCTCTAGCAGACAGACAATTAGATGACAATCTTTCTATCATCTGCTCTCTAGTCTTAACCAATTCTTCATATGAAGCTTTATCTATCACTCCATCATAAGAAGCAACTACTATGCCACTCCATTTAATACTTAACAACACGTCTATTCCATCTCTCACAATTTGTAGGTTATTAGTTGTTATAGCAGATTTAGGTTTTCAAAATGGTTCGTCCGAGAGAGAGGTATAGTGTCCGCGACCTTTCTGCTTTCTGGTTTTTCTGTAAAAGCCAATGTCTAGTGCTTTAGTAGAGTATTAGAAAATCTACTAAAAGCTAGGCTGATATTAGATATTTTACTATTAGTTTGACTACCATTAGTGTCCCTAATTAACAGGCTCGCTTCCAACCACAGGCAACGGAGAATTAATTTGACTAATAGTGTCGTTATGTCAAAAGTAGTATAAAGTAGCGTTATACTATTTTTCGCTATAAAAAAATCTTCTTGCGTGTTTATTTTGAAGTTATACTAATTACTATAAATACTCTATAACTATATATAATATCTATTATTTATATACATTTAATATAAGACGTAGTTATACTAGGTATGGTATAGAGTGATTATTAGAGTGTCTGCTTGGCATAATTATTGCTATCCTTTAAGTGACGACAAGCAGCAAGGATTGTGCCACTCTAGGACGTATCACCATAAATAGTTTGGCACAGATAATGCTTGCGTTATTTATCGGTGTCTTATTTATGGACAGTCGTGTCTTAAAATTAGACAGTCTTTTGTCTATAAATAAGACAATAGAGAATTTGCTTTAATGTTAAAGGTTGAATTTTTAGCTTGGCACGGCAAAAGCTATTCATGCGAGCGTGAGCAAGGCACATTTAATCCTTGCGGTAGTTATGAGTTACTAGACTCCATCTAGCTGGTAAGCTGATACGTTGCGCCAATGTGCCTATAATGGACACTAGCTTTTGATAGCATACGCCATAAGCGACGTTTGAGGGTATTACGGCAAAATCCGTGAGTCTCTGGCTAGCTGGCGTCTGGTAACTCTTGTCAGTTCATATTGAATTTACCTTGTCAGGCGTAAAGGCTATTGAGCCTTGCACTATTCAGGCGTCACAAGGGGAACGGGAACTAGTATATTATGAATGACACATTGACACACACACTCGAAACTCAACCGCCATCAGCTAAAGCGGCAATGACGTTCCATAACTCGTTTGACTTGGGCGCAACGGTTAAAATGTGCGCTAAACGGAAGTTAGGCAACGCTACTGCTGACGATGCACACAATTACTCTGCCAACAAAGGCAAAGGGAACTTGTTCGGTGCAGTCTGGGCGATTTACCGTGACGCTAAAGGGATTCCGAAATTCCAAGACGATGCGCGGAAGATTCCTACAATGGCGACTGCGGCACAATGCGACGAAATCAACCAAGCGATTAACGCCTTTTGGAAGGATAACGCGAAAGATTTTTTCAATTGGGGGACACAAGTTAAAGACTCCAAAGGGAATATCTTTGGCAAGTTGTCTGCTGATGGCGGACGTGCTGAAATGGGGCAACGGTGGACATTAGTTCGCCAAAAGTCTGCCAAAGACGAAAAAGAAGCTCTTTGGTTTGCACAGCGCAACTTGGACGCAGCGAAGAAACGTCTTGCGACGGTGACGACAAACGCCAAAGGCGTCTATAATCGGACGCACATGGACGCAGCACGGCGCAATGTTGAGCAGTGGGAAATTGAAGTCCGCACTTGCGAACTGGAGATTCCAGTCGAAGTGGAAAAGTCGAAGTAATAAACAACCTTGGCTATTGGTTAATAGCTAATAGCCAAGACGTTTGTTCCTTCAAACATTGGAACATTAGAGACATAGATGAAAAGGTGAAGCCATTATTTAATGGCAAGGCGCAAACTATATTTATAGTTCAGCGTATCCAAAGTAGTCAAAGGGAAGTGAAACCGACAATCGCGTGACGTATTTGCGGCGACTACTGTGTAATGCGGTTACACTAGCGAAGATACCATCTTCACGACAAGTTGCGGACTTGTGAAGATGGGACTTGGATAAACCGTAAATGGTTAGAATAAATCATTTATGGCAACGAGAGTTTGCATCTGTGCAACTATAACAGACAAACCACTCGACCAACAACTAGGCTAGTTGTGTAAAATGGTTAGAGATATTATCTAACCAAAAACAAATAACAAGACAGGTGAAGTGTGCCTATAGAAGATTACCTTCTGTAGATAGTTGTCACCTGTCTTTGTTATCTTAAATCTGGCAACCCAGTAAGTTGTCAGATTGTAGGTAACAAACTATGAAACAAGGTGATAAAGTAAAACACACTAGACGTAATGGTATTTACACAAACACAAGATACGGCGAAATCTTGAAAGTCAATGGTGCATTAGCATTAGTGCGAATTGCAAACTTTGGTTCAATTGACGATTTGTGGATTCCTTGCAATGAATTGGAGTTAGAATAACAAATGGCAACCGCCGAGGTTGCGCGGTGAAAGGTCATAAGCTTTCCTTCTACTCTTCTACTCTTTAATAGTTGTTTGCGAAGCGAACGCGGTGGTTGGTAGGAATTGCCATAAGCTTATGACTTTTCTACAATCCTTTAACAATAATTCTATCCTACTCCGCGCCACTTGGCATGGTAAATGCTACCTATGTAGGTGCGAGACTAAATGACTTTATGATAATCACCAATGCAATCTTAACAGCTTATTGTGCTTGTGCGATATGCTGCGGAAAGCACGCTAAACAAGGATTAACAGCATCAGGCAACAAACCAACACAAGGCATAACAATAGCTGCTTCTCGTAGCATACCTTTAGGAAGCAAAGTAACTTTATCAAATGGACATACTTACATTGTGCAAGATAGGCTTGCAAAGCGGTTTGATTCTCGCTTTGATATTTACTTCACTTCTCACAAAGCGGCACTAGAATTTGGAAAGAAGAAAGGGGAGACAGTAATTGTAGTAAATTAAAAAGAACCTTCATTGTCTGTGAGTCTTTGTGTGTTGGTGACTCATTCAATATGACATGACTCGCGTTATGTATGAAGATAACGAAGGTTATGTATGAAGATAGTGAAGGTTCTTTTTAGTTTATGATTTAATGGTCTCGTGGCGGAAGGTAGACGCTATCATAACAAGATGTAGATAAGAACTATTGCATGAATGTCTTATCATCCAAGTATCAAATCTTGGCGAGACCATCCCTTTTGGTGATAACGGTAATCCTTAAGTCCATGTAAAGCATTTATAGATGCACTATCACCTTTTAATTTACGAGCGCCCACAGTCGGAGCGATACTGTGGATTCTTTCAATAAAACCATGACTCAACTATCACTTTGCTTTAATTGCAATAGTCCAATAGAAGAAGCACGTCGAGAGTTATCTCTAAACACTTGTTTCTCATGCGCCTCAAGCTTAGTCAAACCTTACAAAGGCGACATGAATTACCAACACAAAACCGCGCCAACTCTAATGTTAATGTCTGCTAACGAACACGCCAATTACAGACGTTACGTTCCTTATGGTAAATACACAGGACGCGGTAGTGGAACGCATAAAATGTCAGCACCTCTAACAACGCTTAAATAACATGAACACTTGTAAACATTGTAAATTCTTTAATCCATCTAACGACCTACATGGCACTTGTAATAGTGGCAAGTTATTAAATGGATATGACGACGGAGAGCTAACGTCTGATTGTGCACAAGGTGGTGGTTGTGATGGATATGGTGATTACATTAGAGTTGGCACAGACTTTGGTTGTATTCATTTCAAACCGAAAGAGTAATTATATGACCTACACCGACACCCAACTCAAACAAGCTCTGGCACGGATGTTGCCGGACAAGCTCGATTGGCGAGAAATCAAAATGACAGCAGTCGGCACAGGCGGAAGCTACCACCTTCTGTGCTGGAAAGGTGGCTGTCATGTCCTCGACACCGAACTTCTTCACCTTTGCTGGTTGGTGGAGGAAGATATTCCGTGTGAATCATGGCTTTGTTATGTTGACGAGCTACGCTTTATCACAGTTGGCTTGACAAAAAACATGTTCTTTTATCCTCACGCTACATGGCAACAGCGCACAACTGCTTTGTGCAAAGTGAAAGGGATTGAGATTGTATGAAAACAGCAGAAAGTTACGCTTTAACTACACCTTGGATTGCAACAGAAGATAGATTGCAAATCATCAAACAAATCCAACTCGACGCTGCGAAATGGGGAATGGAACAGGCGGCACTCAAGCTTCATTCAACTGTAATTTCTGCACAAAGAGTAGGGGAAACATGGCAGGGCTATTACCAGCGCATTATTGATACGCAAAAAGACGCCATTCTCACCTTCGCCAACAACTTAACAATCGAACAACTACCTAAATGAACACTCCGCTAAAAATCAGCGACGAGGCGAGAGAGGTGGCTGACAGGGAGATAACAAGACTAAAACAAGTTCTAATCACTGGCAGCGAGCCGAAGGGTTATCACGTCCAACTCGCCATCAACAAAGCCGTAGCAGAAACGTATCGGAAGGCGGCAGAAGTTTGCCGAAATGCTGGTAAGGAGCATTTTTCTACGACGTTGCAAGCTCACCACTTTGACGATGCAGATGCAATCCTCAACCTAATCCCGAAGGAATAACAACACATGAAACCCCTAAACGAATTAACACCAGAAGAAAAGACGAGGTTGCTGGCGGAGGTGGATGAGCCGGATGCGTGGGTGATAATGAAGCGCGGGCTATACTATCGCCCACAAGCACACGGCTATACAAGCTGCCTATGCGATGCGTGGAAGTGCAGTCACGAAGAAGCCAAGAAGCATGAATACTTGCGCGGCGACGAACCCGTAACAATCAAACCTGCGCCGCCAAAAGATTACACATCCTACGACGCGATGATTCCTCTGATTCAGAAGTTGGATGATAAGACTAAAGTTTTAATTGGACAATTATTACCCAAATTTGGGATTAACTTTCTTGGAAACGTGTATGACATTACTCCCTCCCAACTCTCCAACGTAGTTCTAGTCGCTGCTGGAAAGGCAACGATATGAGTGTAATCTGTCAACATGGAGTATATCCCATTGCTTGTGAGGAGTGCCATCCGACTCTTAATCTTGCGCCTATTCCAACTCCTAGAACTGACGCACCGTATAGCCCATCCAACGGCTCTGACCGTGCCAATTTGCTAGAAGCACGCGAACGAAGCCGCCAACTAGAGCGCGAGCTAGAACAAATGCGCTTAGATAAAGTGAAGGCGCAATTAGAAGCGGACACAGCAGAGCGTAACCTAATCAAGCTTCAAGCTGTTGCGAAGGATGCAATAGCTGTAAGTGAACATTTGCGAAAAGAATACTGGGTGCAAACACCGCTCGATGTGGCAAAGCTGGCTGATAAAGCCCTCGCCAACTACAACAACCTACCAAAAGAAATCAAAGGAGAATAGTATGACCAAATCTCTCAACGAAAAAGCACAAGCGGCGGCGGAAGAAATAGCATTAGAGTTTGAGCCTATTTCTTCGCATCAAAGAAACACTCTCACCACCATTGCGAACAGAACTATTCTCCGCCACTTTTCAGAAGAACAGACACCACCCCAATCTCTCGATGCGATTGTGGAGAAGTGGAGATACGCTAATGGGATAACTCCAATCTCTGATTTTCGCTCCGCCTGCGAAGAATGCGCCAAGGAGTTGCAATCCCAACTCACCACCGAGCGCGATAAGGTGAAGGAGTTGGAGAAGGATAAGGAGCGGCTGGATTGGGTTGAGAACCAATCCGCAACGTTGCTTGCAATGCGTGTAGGTAATGGATTTATGCTACGTTCCTCCATAGACTCCGCCATCGCCAAACAGAAAGGAGAGAAGGTATGAGAATCATTCTAGTAATGGCTGCTAGCCATGCTCATTTTCGTCATTGGTCTAAATGCTTTGTCGAAGGCAAAGACATGAGGTTCATCTTTATAAATGATTACAACAAACTACTTGGCATGAGGCCGTCTGGAATAGTTCTCTTGCCGGAGTGGACTACAAATAAACCAGACGCATTTATTGAGCGAGTTGAGTTTATGATTAAAGACTTGGAAGCAAGTAGAGGAATTGATTGCGCTTAATTTTATGAAACCACAAGAAGAATATGCAGCCCTGATTGTTTCGGCAGCTGCGATAGCCACAATCTTAACACTGATTGCTGGAGCTTTTGTAATACTATTAACCTTATGACCACCCCAATATCACAAACACCAGAGACGGATAAGGTTAAGTTTATGCCATCGCAGATGCACCCTGCGTGGAACATGGCACAATGGTGCGTTAAAGCTATTGAAATGGAAAAGCTCGAACTCCGCTTGCGAGAGGCGGAGAGTAAGGCAGCGCACTATCGCGGCTGGCTATACGGCTGTGATAAACACAAGCTATGGAACGGAACTGCCTGCATTGGTTGCATCGAAGACGAGCGAGACGCACAAAAGCAACGTGCGGATGAGTGGGAGAAGGTGGCGACTGGACTCTATGATTCAATCCGCATCGCGGCAGAGCTTTTGAACGATGAAGGGGATGTAGCACTATCAGAATCACTGATTAAATCTGGCCATCTTGAACAATTCACCAACCTCAAACAGAAAGAACCAGCATGAAATTTTGGTGGCGTGGCGAACCTATCATCATTGGAAGCCTGCGCTGGAAAGTAATTGAAAACGATTTAGTGCAAGATATTAAACGCGCACTGGCGGACTGGAAGAAACACAAACAGAAAGAACAAATGAAATGAAACTACCATACCCATTAAGAGCAACAAAAATCACACTCGACCTTAATCCATTCGGATTCTGGCTGAAACCTGATTGGCATCATCGCAAATCATTGTCGGAAGCATCTCGTTCTGACGGCGAGAAAATATGGTGGGCGCGTTGGCTATGGTTTCAAGTTTCATATTCGCGCTGGGTTTAACAAAATTATGAAAACAAAACGAATCCCATTTAGCATCGAATACTACAAAGCACACCCTGATTGTAAGGTTGTGTATCGGGATGGCGTAGTAGCCAATGTTTTACACACTGACAGTGATGGTCATTATCCCATCACTACGAGAAAGTCCGGCAGTAGTGAGGCATTGACGCACACTGTTGATGGCAAATTCCAGCTTTGCACCGAAGGAAATGAAGAAGATATTTTCATCGAACTCCTCTCAACCACACGACCATTCACGCCAGAAGAATTAGTGCCGATGATTGGGAAGTGGTTGATTCGTTTTAGAGGCCAAAAAACGGCAGTGTTGTTAATTCAAAACGAAAACTTCAAACATAAAGATATACAAGACCAATACGAAATCTCGCCCGTAGGTGATGGCGTAAACTGGCAACCAATGTGCAAGGAGGAAGTATGAGCCAATCAAACTACCCACCCGGCGTAACAGATGCTGACATAGACAGAGGACGTCATAAACTGGACGCCATGACACCATGCAAAGATTGTGAAGAACTCTTTGAAGAAGGAGAACTTAATAGACTTGGTAGGTGTGATAAGTGTCAGCATGAGGACGACCTAACAATAGGAGAACCTCAACTGTTACCGGACGAACCAAGAGACAGACAACAAGGAGATGAAATATGAAATACAAATGTTTCTGTAAGTCTCTAATTGGACTTCGCTTTAGACAAATAGTCTGCAACATATGCAGAACAGAAGCAAAGTTAGTCCAACCATCAGATGTAGACAGATACAAAGAAATGTCAGAGAGTTTGTCATTCGACTACCATAAACTAACAAAGCAAGCTGCCATAATGTTAGTGTCTCACCA
>Ga0213918_1000283_pt1 | contig 13615 bp, 27 predicted proteins | sample McNCre217MG_FD_163422 | JGI IMG/M metagenome (GOLD analysis project Ga0213918, IMG submission 163422) | Freshwater microbial communities from McNutts Creek, Athens, Georgia, United States - 2-17 MG | ecosystem: Environmental > Aquatic > Freshwater > Creek | place: USA: Georgia | collected... | reverse complement strand
GGGAGGTTAATCGTGGATGAGATCGACATATCAACGTAATCTTGAATGTCTGCTTGGAACTTGATTCGTCGTTCATAATCGTGACTCAGTTTGTAGGCGGTGTCAATTGACTCTGGCTTGAGGCCATATTCTTTAATGAGTCGGTCTGCTGTTGCGTCAACAACGTAGGAGTATTTCCACTTGGTTCCTTCAGTAAGGAAGCGTCGCTTATACGCGACTGCAAAAAGCGGTTCGATGCCTGTTGTAGTTGACGCCAAAATACCAATCGTCAGTTTTGTTATCATGAGGCTCTTTATCCTCATTTCTATATGTTTCCATATAGCTCAGACTATATCTTCACCCACATATTTGTGGGGCTGGACGCTCGTGGGGACATTACTGACTCGTGAGTCTCGATCCCTAGTCGTTGCACCTTCCGCTGCATCACTGCTACGGCTTGGCTCAGGGTTAGCATAGTTAGCAACCAAAGTACACCAATGAACATACTCTTCAACAGAATACTGCCTACGCATAGCGTTAAGGATTTTATGTATCCATTGCACATTATCTATTGTGTAGTCCTTGGAATTGTCAATTCGATCCAAGGAAGCAGACATTAGAGTTTTATCTAAATTATGCTGCTTATTAATCACAGTAGTTAACGTAATAGGAACCCCGGACAAAGCACACAAACCTTGTTGCTTATTAAAAAGTTCCCACAATTCCTCTGCTGTCACGTCAAACAGCAGACCACGTTCTTTAGCTTTTCTTCGGAGATAGGTCATAAGAGTTCCAGAAACCTGCCCGACTCCTGTAGAAGTCCAGCGATGGTTTTCTCTTATAAAGTTTCGTTTTTGCATAACTTTAGCCTTTCTCTGAATTCATCCAGATTATTATTCAGTGAATTACTTCACTGCCAGGCAGTTTTTGTTTACCTGTGGGGGCAATTGCTCGATAAGCAACTGGACGGCTGATAAAGAACCTATCACAATGCTCGTTAGCTGCTTTTTCAGACTCTTGTTCATATACTTCCAGCCATTGTTTGAGTTCGGGAGTTACTTCGTATTTTTGTCCTCGTTGGAGGAGCCATTCATGGATGCCCATGAGTCCCAACCCAAGACGACGATTCTTTTCTCTTACCTTGTATACCTTTTCATAAGGGAGGTCAGCTCGTAGAGTACCGCAAACAAGAAACTTACTCGCAAGAGAAACCACAGAACGAAACTCGTCAAGGGTTCGGACATTACCCAAATTGACGCTACCAAGATTACAAACATCACTGTCGTCTTCTGAAGTAACCTCAGTACAAGCATTCCTAAGGGTTTCATTTTGTTTATCTCCAAAGTTGAAGCTAAAGCCAGGTTCACCTGTTTCCATGGCCTGCCGCACATTCTGCATGAAGACAGCGTTGTCAGTAAGTGAACCTTCTTTGTTTGTAGATGTACCATACAGAGCAGCGTCATCGTAATTGACGCTAATGTTGGTCATGTCCAATGGAGCAGGGAAATTGAAATCAGTCTCTTTCAGAGACTTGATGGTGGAGGACCAATTCTTTGCTGCCAAGAATGCAGGGATGTCCTCATGTTGCCAATTAAGCGAAGCATAAATTGCAGATCGACGAGAACCTCCTTGCATGACGTTTCGTCCAATTTCGTTAATTGCGGACATAAGAGGCAAAGGTCCGCTTGCAGTGCCTCCAGTTCGACCAAGAGGCTTTCCGGCAGGTCGGAGTCGAGAGTAATCAATGCCAATACCTCCACCAGTCATAAGACAAGACATTGCTCGCCACGTTACGTTGCTCCATTCTTCTCGTGTGTCTTCTTCAGCTCGGAGGAGATAACAGTTATTGTAAGCTTTGTACGGCCGTCCTGCATAATAGAGATATCTACCTCCGGGCAGGAACCGCATTTCTTTGATATGTTCTGCAAGCTCCTTTCGATCCCCATCAGACATGAGAGACGGTTGTGTTCCCCATCGAGTTCCACAAACATCTTCAACCAATCGGTCAGCGAGAGCATCCCAGCTATCATTCGGTCCTTGGGCATACTTACTCCTAAAAATTGTTTCTGCAAAGGGAGTTTTAAAGCGTTCTTTAATCATTAAACCTTTCTAATTACAACAGGAGGCTTGTTACTACCACCAAGCTGTTCATATTCTTTCTTACGTTTATCGGCTTCCATGTTACATTGCTCACATTGGGGACCAAGCTCTTTGTGATATTTGTTGGTTTTCATCCATGTGTTGTGCTTAGGACATTTATGCTTGTACACCAACCAGAGCCTCCCATGAATGTTTCATGATGTCAGGAACCAACGCAGCAATTTTATGGGCCACTTCTTGTGTTTCCAATTGAGCATGTAGATCGGTACGCAACTTCACAACACGAGCAAATGCCATTAAGCTGCCGCTCCAAATCCATTCGGTTTGTGTATTTTGAGGCAATACCATGCGCGCTTGCTCAGGGGCAACTCCCTCCTCAATCATCCGTAAATACCGTCGAAGTGTGTATTGCGTTATTTCCTCTACCCCCAGACCTACAGAGTACCAAGAATCGTTTGGAATCCACCAGATTTTGTCAACTGTTCCTGTACTACCCTGTTTAGCATTCACTGGTTTCCCTCGCCACACATCTGGAAAATAGAACTCAGGTTCTTCATCCACATATCGTCGTGAAACTTCGTTCCATGAAAGGCCCACTTGATGTTTGGCAAGCTGTCGTGCAACAAAGATGGGAGCCTTGATACGGAAAGACAAAAACACATGAGCAAACGGACTCCAATGATTGTGCTTAGCTAGATAGTTGATTAGTTTCTTATCCTTGTCTGCCAAGACGTGTACCTGTTCATCTCCAGGAAACTTAGCATTGCTGGAAACTTCCCACTCAGATTCCTTATGAAAGCTTACCCTCGCGGCGTTGCAAACGTTCAGGTCCGTCCCCATCGAATCGACTAGGGCTACTGTCATGGGTGAGATAATCATTAATTAAACTTTCTGCTTCTTCTTCTTCAATTTTACGTACAAGATATTTCTTGCTAAAGTTTTGACGTTCTGGAGCGTCAGTAGGAATATGTGTTTTGTTTTTCATCGGCAAGCCCTTTCAAGAGCATCCCTGTTCTCTTCAATCTCGTCTTCTAAAATGTCAACCAAGTCACAGAGTTCATAACCCAGAATGTCCAAGAACTCTGTAACGTCTAGCTTGTGGATAATTAGTAGTTTCAGTTCATCATTCACCTGTTGTCCCCAGTCCCCACAATAGTACCTCGGAGCTTGCGCTCATACAGCTTGTCTAGATTCATCAGAGCAATGTCCTGTAAGGTGTAGCCTAGCTCTCCTGCTGCCGCTGCAAGCTGCCACAAGGTGTCCCCAAGCTCCTTAGCAGCAGCCTCAGTGTCTGGTGCCTTCCCTGCCCTAATAGCTTTAGCAAGCTTCCCTGCATATTCACCAGCTTCCTCACAGAGAGCAAGGCTTGTGTACATAAGCCCAGCTCCATCTGGATAGACAGCAAACTCCTTTGCTGCTAGTTGGTATTCATTCAGATTCATTGAGAGCTTTTCCATAGTTCTTTAGGAGAGCATGGAAAAAAGTCTCCAAATTTGGTGGAAGCAGACACCTCACTCTTTGCTTTATGAATCTCGCTTTGTAGCTCAAGCTGTTTCAAACGTAGCTTACTATCCATCTGTGTCTCTAGAAGCTTCTCAAGGAAATGAATAGCCTTCTTGATGTCTTCTACACCACCCTTGTCTTTCCAGCGGCTGATATACTTGACAGCACATCCATCTAGGAACCCCAGCTGCCAATCGACAATGGCATCCCAAGGTTGAATGGAGTATTTCTTGTAATGGGTACCTGCCACTTGCTTGTCATTAGCTCCCCCAATAAATTCTTCGTCCGTCATTTGTTCCTACTTTTAAGATAGCTAAGAGAAAGGGGCATCATGTCAAACTCCCCATTATCAACTTCATGTAACATCAGGGCTCCACGCCAATGCTTGTTTCCTTGTGGGCCGAGGTAAGATTCTTCATGGTCGTAGCACGAGCCTGCTATAATAGCTGTCAGTCGCGTTCCATCAGCCCTATGTCCCGTTGCACATTGGAACCCCTGTTGGTGTCCCTGTACGCAGCTTTGATGCTTCTTCGAGAGAAGAGCAGCAGCACTAGCCACAGGACGGCCCAGTAAACCGCTAGTGAAATAGTGACAGTAGGCAAGACCATCAATGACCACAACGTCGAGAAAAGGATGAACCTCCCACCCCCACTGTTCATAGCGTAAATCGCTGATCGAAAGGACACCATCCAGTTTCGGGTCCGAGTTGACTGCCCTGTTAATACGCTCTTCGTGGTTGCCAAGAGTGAGCACCATGCGAGGCTGATAGAGCTTCTTGTGGTTTTCACGCTGTCGGTTGTTGAATTGAATAAGTGGGTGAAGTAGAGTAGCCATGGCAACATGTGCTGCCTCAATGTCTTTAACATATCGTTTACCTTCAAAGGTTTTAGTACCTACGTCATATGAGGACAAGCTCTCCATGTCTGCGAAATCCCCGATACAAATAACGACATCAGGTTGCTTGTCTACAATGTATTCACCAATCTTACGCAGGAATGTAAAGTCTTGTCCATACTTGGCTTGAACATCCGGGATAATGAAATGGCGTGTCTTATTGCTCATACTTGTTACTGGGGTCTAGGGTGATGGGAATTGTTCCTAGTTGCATGAGATAGGTAAGCCCCACTCGCAACACCAAATCTAGTTCTTCTGGGGACAACTCACCCTCAAACCTTGCACCCCCTTCAGGCAACTCAATTGTTTTTGATACTAGCACTACGCTCCTTCTTAGTTTTTTCGAGATGACAGGTTTTACAAAGCACTTGGAAATTGGCTTTCTTACAGAACATCCGTTCGATATAGGTGTCCCAGTCAATAAACCCTGTCTTAGGATCGACAACAGGTTTTTTGTGATCCACCTGTACATCCTTTGCTGGGAAGTCTTGTTTGCATTTCTTGCATTGATAATGCTGTGCAATGCGGCCTGTCTTCTCGTTAATCTTCTTCTCTGTTTTGGCTTCGTTCAGTGTCTCAAATTTGGGTGGATAACGACGACTGGCAGCACGAAGACCACTGATGATGAATGCCCTATGCCGGGCTGCTGTCCACTCCTTTATACAAGACCTCCAAGAAATGATGGTTTAAATAGACATTAGCTGGGTGTCCTACAAACAATGGGGCAATGTCATTGTATGAGTACCCAGCAAGCCCACACCCGATTGGTGTAACGTTGAATTCCAGTTCACTATGGTTGTTGGAGAAGTCTAAAAATTGGTCTACGTATTTAGTAATTTCACTAATAGGAAGAACCCTGAGGAATGCATCCTTGGTTGGGATGCCATAGCTCTGTCCCTGCAACCCTATTCCCTGCCCTTGAATTGCTCCGTAATATCGTTTAGCTGTTAAGGCAGCTCCCTTTCCATGCCTACCTGCTAAATTGCTTCCGAACACAAAGATGGGAACTCCCATACTTCTCCTTCTTTACGCCTGATCCACAAACAGCGGCCATTCATTAGCAAAACCTCGTCGTTACAATACATGTCTGCTACGTGTGAGAACATCTCCATCTCTGTTTCACAATGGAGCAGGAAAGCAACAGCAGGTTCCAAGAACTTAGGAACCTTATGTCGTGCCTTACCATCGAAGCCAAAGATGTTGTCTGTCCGATCACCCATGATGAGTTGGTAGTAGAAATGCTGAATACCTTGATGTTCAGACACTTCTTGAAACTCTCCCTTTACAAAGTTGTAATGCTTTCCGGGGATCATCAGGAGGTCTTTGTCAATTGTGCAAATCATTGTGTTTTCAGAGGAGCATTGGACAATACCCATACGGTCATCCGCTTCCTCTCCCTCACACACAGTTGCTTGCCATTTAACACACAGCTCTTCCCTTACAGCCTGCAAGTGCTTAGGCCGTGGCATGTCCTTTCTGTTGGCTTTATATTGGGGATTGTACAGGAGACGAAAATTGTCGCTCCCAGTAAGAAAACAAGAAACAGAGGATGCATTGGTTTCATGTACAATGCGCTCCATCATTTGATTTGCTTGCCATCTTGCAATGTGCTCATCTTCGTTTTCATTGGCAGCAGCACACCTGTACGCTACGATGTCACCTAACCGTCTACGAGAATACGTAGATTACTCATAGACAACTGCCCTCCTTCTGAGTACCATTCTCAGTATGGGTCTGTAAATACTTCACAGCCTGCATTAAAAACTCCTGATTCTCTTGAAAATGCCCGAGCCCACGGTTGCAATTGGTACATAGAATTCCACGCACCTTTCCTGTCGTGTGGCAGTGATCTGTGTGGGTATTTCCACCAGTATGGTCTAGTGGACATCTACATATTGCACATTTACTACCTTGGGAATTTAGCAAGGCAATCCGCTCATCTAGTGAGATCCCATACATGTGCTTGTAATAGGCATTATGTTTTTTCTGACGGTAGGAAACACTGTGCTTATTTGCAGCAGTCCATGCCCTTGACCTAGAATTAGCACATTCCTTACAATAGTAGGTATGCCCTCGTTTAGATGATGTGTCCTTGTGAAAGTATTGTGGAGACTTGTTTTGACCACAACTTTTGCAGTAGAGAGTTTGGTCCCCATCGGTCAAGATGTGTGTCATTTAGCTGTTAGGAAGTATTGCTGCAAGAGATAGGCAAACCCATCCACAAACTTCTCATCATGTGGACCGTTGTCTCCTGTAGTAAATAAGATGGCATGGACAAGTTCATGATAGAACGTCTGCTCAATTTGAGCATCTCCTTGACCATCTCCGCCCTTGAGCTGGATGATGGCTTTGGCAGGAAGACATTCCCCTAAATTGAGGAGGTGAGGATTGTACCCCACCTTCCACGTATGTCCTGCTAGCTGGAATGTTTTAGGAATCATTCAACGTCCGGGAAGCCGGGAGGAAAGTCTTCAAACCCACTGTCACCTTGAGCAGCCTTACCAAACACGTAGTCTTCGTAAATCTTAGCTACAGCCAGAACATCAGCAGGTTCCAGTTTCTTGCTACCAACAGCAAGAGTGTTGACAGCGCTAGACAGAGAAGACTGACGGACAATAAGGACTTGGCGTTGGGCACGCTCTTCTGCTGTTTCATAGGTGCTTTTGGTTGGCGTGCTTGCCACCGGCTTGCCTCCTGCTGGTACACTGGGAGCAACGGTTCCGTCACTTTTGCTGATGGAGGTCCAGTCATTGTATCCTGCTGCATTCTTCACAACCTCCACTACATAAGTTTCACCCGGCTGTGCAACAGAAAGTGCCTTGAAGGTGTCTGCCGTAACACCAAAACTCATAATTTTCTTTCCCTCAACTTTCCCTTGAAAGCTGAGGTTTTTGTAGGCAACGTCAGCAAGCTGGTAGGTCTTGCCAGTTTTAGTAGGTTGAGTTTGAATACTGACGTTGAGAATCTGAATCTGCATTATTTTCCTTTGTTTAAAACAATATTGTATCACACTTGAGAGGTGTTGTCAAGCAATCTTGAACATTTCTTTCATATTTTTACCCTGTTTACATTCACACTCCATGGGTACAGTCCATGTGTAACCAAACAACTTGAAGATGTTCTGAGGCAAGTCACGGAACACTTCATGGAAGGTTTTAGCTACAACTTGGATATGCTCGTCCGGTACATCAACTACAATGGAGTCATGCACAGTAGACACCCACTTACAGGGGATTTGAAGGGCCTTTAAGCGCTTGTACGCAGAGATGCGTGCAATCATCATAACGTCAGCTCCGGTGCCCTGAACTGGGTGATTGCTGAGAAGAGTTAGTGGGATTTTGAAACCGGCTCCCATGTTGATCGACCAGCTTCTTCCTAGCGGCCCCTCAATTGGTTGACCCGCAACCACCAAATCACTCCATTTTGCATGAATCTTGTCAATGCCTTTGTATTTGGTGAAGAACTTTTCATTCATCCCATCCCAAAAAGTAGCGGAAGAAGACACATGCATAAAATCTGGATCGTTGGCAAAGCTCCAGCCACTCCCACGGAAAATTGTCAGTTGTGTTACGAGTACACCGTTTCCGTATACTCTCTGTATGTCCCCATACAGCTCAGACTATATCATCACCATTACTGGTGTTTGGCGCTTCGAGAGCACTGCTCTCTACTCCCTTACGGGATAGTCGTTGCACGTTTCTAAGAGCTGGCATGTTTCGGTAAGTTTCATGATGCATATGGTGACAGTATTTACACAGAAGTACAAGATTGTTTAGATCGTTGTTAGTGGGGTCATGGTCTTTGTGGTGTCCACACCAATCTCCTCTAGCAGCGTCCCGTAAATCCTTCCCACAATCTGCACAAGGAACTCCTAAAAGTTTGAGCTTCCTTGCAAAGTTACGGAAAGCATATCTTCCATGCTTATACATTACATTACGTGGGCCGGTGCCTGTGGTTCCTCCTGAACCAATCCCAACAAGCATCCCCGCCTTTGCGTTAAATGTGTCACGATAGTGCTTGTGAATACCTTGCTGTTTCATGTGGTCATACTGATGCTGCTTTGAGCAATACTTATGACTTGAACCAGTGGGGGTAAACACGGCATCACAAAAGAGACAGTTTTTTGGTTTAAAAGTACGCATAATGTTTCTCCTAAAGCTACCATTATATCACACTTTTGTTCGCCTGTCAAGTACGAAACAGAAATATCTTAGACTTCGCTCAGGATTGTCCGGTCTGGAGTTCCCCTGAATTCACCAAATTGTTCGATTAGTGTCACCACTAAAAGCCGCTACATCATTTAACGGAATAAGAAAATCTTCGCAATGAGTCGTGAAGGGAGATCAAATGCCTTTTGATTGTTTGAATGAATGTCATCTTTGTTTAAGATTTCTTGAATGCCTACAGGGTCTTGGCTCAATTCTAAGATAGTGCGCCATTCAAGTTGCGACGCGTCACAGGATATCAGCATCAGAGTGTTTCATGGATACACCGTCTTTCGTTCAATTTCCCTAACTGGGTTAAGCCAATGATCACACTCTCTCTTTGCTTTGTCCAAGTCGTCACACACTAGTACCGTTGTGGTTCCCAGACATCCATCAATACACACAAAATACCTAACAGTATCATTGGAGTATTTGGCTTCTTCTATCCAGCATTTTCTTGTTGTCATGGTCGTAATAGAGCTGCTACTTTAGGTTGAGGTTTGAGGCGTTCAATTTGAATCTCCACTTCTTTGAACATGTCTGGAAAAGCATCACGAAAATCCACTAACACTTGTCGTGCTCCATATTGCTCACAAGAGCTGTTAAAGAGGACAAGAGAGTCTTCATAGTCAAGTGTTTCTAGTTCTTTAGTCATCAATAAGTTGTAATGAAGATGTCTTGTAGTTCGCTAGCAAAGTTTTGTAGGTTGGGCTTACTAGAACTAAGCCTACCTGTACCTGCTGTTGTTTGGTTAAATTGTCCATGTAAAATTCCCGGTTCCCAATGCATTGTCTCCCTTAGTTCGACAAGACCACGATAGTAGGTTCCATTGAGTTTCTCAAGCTTAGAAAGTTCTAGCAAAAGAGTAATAACACCCTTCTTACCCTTGAGCTTACGCAACGTACCTTCATCGGTAGCAAACATTCCTTCCTTCTGTAAAGCCGTGCCTTTGAGAGGCTCATACAAACTAGGAAGCATGTGCTCAATTACAATGTTCTTGTATTTGGGTTGTCCTGCTTTCTCTCCTGTTTTATAAAAGCCAACATGCTCTTTCCCATCTTCCTTAACAACTCCGCCATAAAGAAAGGCAGACAAATGGTCCCCACTATTGAAATTGATAGGAACATTAGGATAGTATGAGTCCAGTTGGGATTTGATCTCTTGAATGCGTTTATCTACTTCCTCCGCTCTAGTTTTACAAAGCTCTTCATCAAAGGCAACTCCTGTTGCTTCCATCTCACGCAATACATGCATGTCCATACACATCAATTGACACAATCGCTTTTGCTGTGGTGTCATCTGCTTGATTTGTGCGTAGTAGCATTGCAGGGTTACATCTGCATCATGGGCCGCGTAGTCTCTAAGGATAGGCCATGGGATGTGCTCAGTAGAAATACCCTTGTCCCAATATTGTGTCTTGACAATGTCTAGTTTCTTAGCAACACCTAAACGTTCACATGTGTCGTCTAGGCTTGGGAACTTGTGTGTCTGGTGGGATAGGATGAACTCAGCAATTTGTACATCCCAGATTTGTTTGTTGCTTAGATTGAGTCCTTCCTTAGCTAGCCAATGGTAGTCGAACTTGAAGTTGAACCCGACAACAAGGTCAGCACTGTCAATAACATCCTGACATCGTTTGTGATCTGGCCATTGTAAAGCTCCCTTGGTTGTGTCTGTTGCAAAGCTCCAGCAAACTAAGACGTTTCGTGAGTCAAATGGGTTACCCTTGTTGAAGATTGAAGTTTCGACATCAATTGCTACAGCACGCATTTATCCATAGAACGTTGTTGCATGTACATAAAACCTTACGGTGTATCCAGTCTTGTCTAGAAACTCCTGTTCACATCCACCAGAATAGTCCTGTGCATCATCATAGTTGGCAAACACCCCAACAACTACAGAATCCTCTCGTGATACATAGAACACAGTTTCTCGGTTCTTAGGAAACTTCATCAAGCCTTCCTCGTGTATAAGCTTTCTCTAGGGCAGAACGTACTTGCTCCTCCTCTTCCATATCTAGAAAGAGTCGCATTACCAGTTCTGTTAGCAAATCATCAATCATCATAATCACCAGCACCCTCTGGGTCCAGTCGTCCGCGTGCATAGGCTCTCTCTAGATAGAGAGCAAGGATTTCCTCCTGAGGAATAGTTAAACCAATATCCAAACTCTCTTCTAAACGCTCTACCAACCTCTTCACTAAATCATCAATCATGTGTGGATGTCCTTGTATCGTGCTCGTGTAGGATCAATTAACACCTCCATTTTTCCATGTCGTAAATTGGGATCGGTATCGGGATCACCTGTCAGTTTATTCTTGGACAGCGAGAGGTATCTCACATTCTCATATCCTGGGTCATTCACCTTGCCAATCCCCAACAGCCAGTCTGCTTCTGCCTGCATAGCAGTTTTGGCATTAGCAACGTGATTCATACTCAGCCACTTCACTCCTTCTGCTGTCCCGTCAGCCTGATGTACAGCTACCACAGGACAATAGGTCTTAGCTAGCTCCCGTCCCCACTCACATGCAGTACCTAGTTCCAAGTCTTTACGATCATTAGCAAACCCATTAATCTTGGAAAGCTGATCAATGACAAGAAGAGAGGGCTTGAGATGATCACATAGACGTTTGACACTTGCCTTTGTCATGTAGGACAAATCCGAGATCACCTTGAGTCGGCCGTTGTATTTCTCATGATATAGTTGTTTCCATTTTGGAATATCTGACATGAGAGTCACAAGGTCAATGCCAAAAGTAGCCTGATAAAGCCGCATCATTACCTTCTTGCCATCTTCTTCATTAGCAAGCCATACAACATCCCCCTTAGCCTGCTCGGCCATATATGTAAGTTCTGAGGCTAGGAATGTAGTCTTCCCACATTCCGGGCGGGCGTATAGAAAGCCGAAGTCTCCATTACGTAGACTACCCAGCATTCGATTCATGGTAGACAGCCGCCACCTTAGCCCCGGAGTTTGATAAACGTCATGAATGATTGTTTCCAAATCATCCGAGATATATGGAAAACTTTCTTCTACTGTGTGGGTAGAGCGGAACTCCCTAAATTGGTCAAACAGCTTCTCAGCATCTTCAATGGAAAGGCGTCCTTCTTTTGCATCATGTGCAGCAAGGCTAATTGCATTGAGCTGCTTGTTAGCAAGGATACGAAGGACAAGTTTGGCAGTGGTGTCTGCTGATACTTCCAGCTTTTCTAGTTGTTCGACAACACCAAGATAATAGTCTCGATCTTTTGAGACAACCCCGGCAACAATGTTACCGAGGTCCGCGACGGTTAGGTCGGCTTTACTTTCGTTGGTTGAATGATAGTTGTACAGAAGTGAGTAAATTGGTTGGATTTCTTTTGGTAGGTCTTTGACAGACAACCTATCCTTAAAATCTTCCCACTCCTTGTACAACAGGAATTGCTTTAAGATTGATAGCTCAGGGAGCATTGTCTCCTTTCTTTGGAACAGGATTGGTGTTAGGAGTGAACATCTCTTCAGAGTCTACAAGAAACTCTTCAATTTCTTTCTCTAATGTTTTAGATTGATTAATTGGATTTACTACCTGCCCCGCTGGGGGCAGGGTTGTATTGGTATGAAATTTACTTCTAATCATTTTATTTCTTTCTATACAAATATTGTATCAGAAATCCTGTTCCTTGTCAAGTACGTAAAATGGATTACCTGGAAGGTCGTATTTATAACAGTACCAAGCATTGAAACTCATACTTCGTGGCTTGTTTTCACGGAGAGGAAAGTGATGCACTCGTGCTCGACAACGCTCCCTCAATAGGTACACCTCCTCTGGAGGACCAGCAAACGTCTTACAAACTTTTACAACTTTACTCATTCTGCGTCCTTAAATGTAATCTAGTTCTAGATCAGGGTCATTGAGCATTTCAATACACTCACGTACCAAATCCTCATCTAGCCAAGGATTGTCCTTCATTTTATTTACCAGAATGTCTCCACGATCCTGTGGATCAGCATTATAAATCTCAAACGTCCAGTCTGTGGGAGTTTGAAAAGGAAACTCAATGTGTCGAGGCTTCTTTGTCTTGGTGTAAAAACACAGATTAATGCTCATTTCAACAACTCCTTAATTTCATCGACATTGTATTCCTTTGGATCAAGTTCTGTATAAATTGTCTTGGCATCAAATCCCACAAACCTAGCCATTGTTTCCATTTCTCTTGCTTCCTTGAGCTTGTCGCTGTCCAACCATAGCACCAAGCCTTTGTATAGTCCCTTTAAGCGCATCAATTTAGTTGCGGGTAGGTGGCTACCCAACAGAGGCATTGCGTCGTTTATACGGGCTATTTTAGCGGCCGATACACAATCTTCAACTACCACCAATGCGGGGCTAGGTCGTCCAGAATGAAAAATCGGGAGGACATCCGCGACACTACCTTTGTTGTAGTATTTTGGTTTGCGTGAAAAGTTCCTTGCTTGATACAGGAGGAGTTCATTGGGTTGTCCGTAGAACGGGAAGATGAGTTGATCGTCCTTGGTATTATATCTCCATCCCCATTTAAGGGCTTCTGGTACTGAAATGTCATATTGTGCTAGCCATGCAACCACAGCAGGAGAGAAGCTAGTTGATACATCAGGCAGGTGAATGCTGTCCCCAACAGGGTCAGAAGAATGAACAGCACGACTGTCTCCTCTCTCTCTGTAATGACATCCAAAACAAAAAGCTCCACCATCACTGTACCTTCCGAGATTGTCTCGGCTACCACATTCTGGACAGGATTCATGTCTTAGGAAAGTGGCCATTTGTCATGCTTCCCCCTTGCGGAGTTCTTCATGTAACCGTTGAATTTCTTCAAGCAGCTTGTCATTCATACTCTCTAACAGCTCCTTATGAATCTTGAATTGGAGAGCAGCTTCCTTCTCAGCACTAACCCACCGCTCACGCTCTTTATCGGCGCAGAGC
>Ga0213918_1000281_pt1 | contig 13671 bp, 20 predicted proteins | sample McNCre217MG_FD_163422 | JGI IMG/M metagenome (GOLD analysis project Ga0213918, IMG submission 163422) | Freshwater microbial communities from McNutts Creek, Athens, Georgia, United States - 2-17 MG | ecosystem: Environmental > Aquatic > Freshwater > Creek | place: USA: Georgia | collected... | reverse complement strand
CGTTCAGGATGCCGGTCTTCAGCTTCTTGCGCTTGATCCACCGCTCGACCTTCGTCGTGTGCAGCTCCCCCGTGATGTGCCGGGCGCGCTCGCCAACCTCCTTGTTCAGCCGATCGGTGTAGGTGTTGGCGGTGTGGTCCACTTGGACCGTCTGGCGCGCGTACCAGTGGACCACCGCCTCGTCGAAGGTGAACGCGCGGCAGCCCGCCGTCACCCAGACGTAGCCCTTGTAGGCGAACAGCACGAGACGGTAGCCGCCGGTGGCGGTCGGCCCGAGGTCCAGCACGTTGGCCTTGTTCTTGACGAACTTGGCCGTCGGCCGCTTCCATCGGCCGGCTTGATCGATCGGTTCCTTGTCGACGACGTATTGATCGTAGGCCTCGTTCAAGAGGTGCACCATGACGCGCGGCGTGAGATTGAGTTTTCGCATTGCAGCTAGTTCTTTCAGTTGTGCGAACCTGTTCGGGTAACGATGCCCGTCGAGGTCGCATGTTTATGGAGTACGCACACACGAAGGGCCGGTGGAGAACTAACCCCACCGGCCCCCTTCATCGCCAGCTAGTACGTTGGGGGAACTAGCCGCGCGACGAATAGTTGGCGACGCCCATCGCCAGCGGAGCGCGCAGCGCCCGCAACTCGGCCTGCGCCTTCTCGGCCTTCTGGGCGGCCTTCTCGGCCTTGCGCTCGGCGGCTTCCTGCTGCTTGCGCTGCTTGGACGTGCCACCGAGTTCCTCGATGCGGGCATCGCACTCGGCGGTGATCCGCTCCAGCACGCGCTGCGTCTCTTCGGACGGCGGCGTGTCGGTGTCCTCGATCAGCGCCTGCGCCCGATCGCGCAGAGCGCCGAGCTTGTCGACCTCCAACGCTTCGTCACGCGGCTTGGGCATGACGGCGGCGATGATGTCGTCGTCGCTCAGCGGCTGCTCGGGCGTGTTCAGCTGCTGGCGCGCGGCCGACAGGTAGCAGTCGACGACCGACTTGCTCAGCGGCTTGTCGCCGTTGGCCTTGGTCGCTTCCTTGATCGCGTGACCCACGCGGTACAGGATTTGCTCGCCGCCGCCGTCCTTCAGCGGCAGCTGCCCCAGCTTGATCATGGTCTTGATCTTGCTGATCTGCTGCGGAGCCGACGACTGCTTGACGACGGCGATGCCCTTGCTCTTGGCGACGTTGCGCTGGTACGCCTCGTGCAGGGCGGTCGCGTCGTCTTCCTTGACGGCCCCCAGCATGGCGGCCTGCGTCACGCGCAGCATGAAGGACGGCCGGGCGTTGGCACCCTTGCCCTCCTGCTGGCCGAACGCCGCCACTTCCTTCATGAAGGTCGCGAGCGAGAACGGCTCTTCCGGTTGGTTACCCGACGGGGCAACCGGCGGCGGAGTGGGCGCGACGACGATGGCGGCGGCCATCGGCGAGGGAGCCACGGGCTGCTGCGTGGCGGGCGTGACCTGCGCGGGCACGGCGGCCGGGATCGGCACATCTCCCTTCGGATCGAAGGTCGGGAGGGCCTCGACGGTCACCGCCGCCGGAGCCATTTCGAGGTCGGGCGCAACGACGCCCACTGAGGCGAACGCCTCGGACAGAGAACCACTCATTTGCAAACTCCTATTGTTGCGTTGAATGTTTATGGAGACGAACGGTTACGCTACTCGTTAGGTTGCACGTTACCCGTGCTGGTCGGCCACCTCACCGTTCGCCGAGGCGAGGCGGTCGTACACATCGGCCGAAGAGAACTCCGGCAGATTGATGCGCGCCGTGACAGGCGACAGCATGTCGTTGACGATCGCGTCCGTGGTTGCGTTCCACCGGGCGCGCTCGGCAGCGAGACGCCGCTGGCTCACGTCATAGGACGGCACGGTGGCCCTGCATCCCGAGCGCAAGAACCTGCCGGTCGACGGCCCGTACTTCCACAGCACGATGCCCTTGCACTCGGGCGGCGAGCCAGCTTGCTCGCTCATGGCGACATCATCGATCGCGTCGAGGACATGGTCGAGCGTTGCTCCACTGCAGACGAAGTCATCGATGACGATGTACCCCCGCACGATGCCGTCACCGACGACGCGCTTGTTGTCGTGCGCGCTGTCGTTGTGCTTGCGAATGATCAGCACGTTCAACCCGGTGAGGTAACCCACGGGCCACGCGATCGACTGCCCCGACGCACCACAGCACGCGATGTGCGTGATGCTCGGGTCTTTCGCGACCAGTTCCTTGACCACCTCGACGGTGCTGTCGACGTATTGCTTGAGGTACTTCGCCTCACACTGCGAGTGGTAGTCGTTCGTTGCTGCCCACATGGTTACCCCCACATCTTGGCGATGTAGCGAACCGCGCCGCGCGTCGCCTTGTAGGCGAACCACAGGCACACGCACGCGCAGACGTAGAGCAGCACGAGGAAGCTGCCCCACATCATGTCGCTGGCGATCAAATCCCAAGGAATAGCGTGATCCACGTCGCACCTCCTAGCAGAAGCCCCTCCCAACAAGGGGCTTGTGACAAGAGACGCTCAGGGGGATGGCGTGCGCGAGTTCTAAACCCGGACGCCATCCCCCGACGTTACCTTAAGAGGCAACGCCGCGCGTGTGGTCTTGTAGTGACTGACTTCCGCTCGCGTATGTTGCTCCCGCTGTGACCGGCCTCTCCTGTAAGCGGCTAGGTTGTTCCGTGTCGACGGGTGGCGTGCGCGACGATTTGATAGGTTACGCGCGTTTATGGAGAACGCACGTTACCCCGCCGCTCATGGACGGGGAGCCGCTACCCTCTGGCGCGGCGCGCGGGGCTGGTTACCGCTATAGGCCTTCGTACTGATCAGCATCCCTGCTGCCGTTACCTCCTAGGTTAGTCGGCGAGGCGCACGAGCGCGTCACCAAACATGTGATCGAACCGCGCGAGTTCCTCGCTGTTGAGGGTCAGCGTGCCCGTGCCCTCGACGAAGTCCTTGGCCTCACGCAGGCCGATGTTGTAGGACGCATACGCGCCGCCCTCGACGTTGAGCCGCGTTCCGCTGGCGCGCACGGCCTTGATCACGGTGATCTTGTGCGCCATCGCGTAGGTCACCCCGGCATCGTTGCCGTAGCGTTCCTTGTCGTACGGCATCCTGCACACCGTCTCCTTCATGGCGCGCAGCATGAAGCGACCCGGCAGGCGCTGCTCGCTCTGCGCGGCGAGCTTGACCTTGGGCTTACGCGGCTTGGGCTGCACGCCCCGGAAGTACCGCACGAGCGCGCCGCGCGGCACGGTATCCAGCACCTCGCGATCGCTCAACCCGAGCAGGTCCGCGCCCCGGATCAGGCACTGCACGCCCCGCCGGAAGTTGCGATGCTCGATCGCCGTCATGAACTCACGTTCGTCCCAATCGCTACGCATTGCCGTCGTCCTCCTGTGGCTGCTCGATACGCACGTCGAAACCGTGATCCTTAAGGTACTGCTGCTCGGGTGTGAGCGGCTGCCCTGCAGGCACGGTGATGAACTCAGGTGTGGTGTCCTCGCCCGCCTTCACCGGCAGCACCGGCTTCAGCTTGGCGTACTCCAATTGCCGCGCGTGGTACCGGAGCGCGAGCGTCGACGCACTGCCATCGTTGGCAGGCATGTTTATGGAGGGCGCTGTCACCTCGGCAGCGAGCGACACCGGATCGAACTTACCCTGCCGGGCAACCCGATGCTTCTTGCGGAGGGTGGCGTGCGCCGCTTTCCTGACAGCGTTCACCGACCCGTAGTGTTCGAACCGTCGATTGCGTTCCTCATGGTCGCGCACCGACGCCATCCAATGCTGCCTGTCTGCTGCAGACCTACTGCAATTCAGGCAAGCGTATGGCCCTACTTTGCGTAGGGTTTCTCGCATCTTCTCGGCGTGTTCCAGCGGCACGTCGCGCCGCGTCCCCTTGGGATAGTGGCGCAGGACCACGAACTCGAAATCCTTGCGCTCGGTATAGGTCGCACGGAACGCCGCGTTCAGCTTACCCGTGTCGGTCAACACCGGCCGCAGTCGCGCGAGCCGCGTGCGCCAGAGCGCAACGGCAGCGTCGAGCGACGTCGCAAACCCGATATAGGTACGTTGCGTCGGCACATGACGCACGGCGTACAGCGCCCACGTTTGGCGCTTGTCGTCAAAAGGCGCATTTGACAGCGCGGGCGGACGCACCGCTCTCAGAATTTCGAGCGTGTCCGCGTCTAGATTTGACGACTGCATGGCGCACCTATCGCGTGTTACGGTCAAAAGTGACCGCGCTTTTGATAACGTCGAATAGGTTAGATGATGCCACATCGCCTTGTCAAAGGCGATTTGACTATTTTATAGTTAGAGGGATCAATAGGTTACCTACATGGACCCCTTGTTTTGAACAGTTTTCCAAACAAGAGGCCGGACCCAATGCCCACTGCGGACGTGTTTATGGAGCGTGGCGAAACGTCTCCTGCAGGGGAGGGCCTCAGACTTTGGGATCACTTGTTCATTTTTATTAAATCTAATAGGTATAGTAGCTAACCTATCTGCAGGCCTACACTTTTGACGTCTGTTTTTTTTTGACGTTAAGGTGATATATCCTGCGGCCTAAGCAACCTATTGAAACCCCCCAACATTTGACAGGAATTGTGGTTCTGTCAAAAGCTGGGAGGCTTGGATAGGTTACCCTTGCGGGTTTAGCCCTCCTTCCCGGCGCTGATCAGGCCGTGACGCAGGTTCAGCTTGCCGTACTCGCCGAGCGCAACCATGCGCGCCCGGATGCGCGCCTCCAAGCGCGCGGCGATGAACGACGGCACCTTGGGCCGGAACGCCTCGGCCTTCTTGCGGGAGAGTTCCCGCACGGCGTCGTCATCTTCGTAGGCGCGCTTCTCAGCGTTGGCGTTGGCCCGCTTGCGCGCGACGCGGATACGCTCCGCGTCCTTGGCGACCATCGCGTTACCCGACGGCGCGAGCCTAGCGATTGCGTGCGACATAGAACGACCCTCCCACGTTACCCACGCGCCAGAACCAGATGCCGCCCACCTTGCGCGCGTGGGGGATGAAGCGGCGCAGCGCACGCAGACGGACTACGAGCGCGTGTTTATGGAGCGCGCGAGCGTGCGCGTCCGCGATGGCAATCGACATAGTCATTACCCTCCGGGTTTGAGACTGCCACCTATCGCTAGGTGGCAGGCCGAAACCTAGAAGCCAGCGCGGGCAGCCCGCGCCAACATACGCTCGCGGCGGTTCTTCTTCCCGGTCAGAGGGCGGTTGGCGAACGCGCGCTCGCGACGGACGATCATCTCGCCCGCGTCGTGGCGCTCGGCCATCTTGCGCGGCTCGGGAGCGTGCGCCTTAGCCAGCGCCTTACCCTTGGCGCGCGGCGCGGTAGCGGAGTACTCGCGCTTGGCGTCGTCGACCACATCGAGCGCGATGCGGTTCGAGAGCGCGACCGTCGTGCGGGTCGCGTCCTTGGCGCTCGCGATGCGTTCCTTGTCGAGCATCGCGAGATACGGAACGGTCGCGCGGAAGGCGCGATACGCCTCGATGTGGGCGATCATGGTTACCCCTTCAGGTACGGGTTGCGAGTGACCTTGCGCGCGTCGGCCGCGCGGACCAGCTTGGAGGCGTAGGACACCACACACTCGACGCCATCGATGGTGGCGACCTTGGGCGTGTAGGTGAAGCGCGCCTGATCGATGATGCGCGAGCGGATGGTGTCGCGATCGTAGATCGACGTGGAGGCGAAGGACTTGGACGTCTTGGGCATGATAGACCCCTTTCTCGGAAGCCCCCCGCCCGCGTGACACGGCACGCTTTGAGCATTACCTAGCGGGGGGCTTGCGAGAAAGACTAGGCGGCAGCACGCTTCACCAAACCTAAGGCGGGCGTGTGGTTCTGACACCTAGCAATCTCGGCCGGGGGACGTCCCTTCCCGCTCAGCATGATGCGATAGGTTGCATCAGCTAGCGGGGGCACTACGCGACGGCGAATGACCTTGTCGGGTCAACCGCCCCCCTAGTCGACCCCCGGCAGCAGCGACGCCTCGGTGGCCCTAGTCGTGTCCCTCGCTTTCGAGGGTACTCCCGCATGGACCTTTCGGCACTCCATGTCCGGGCTTCTCCGACGCCTAATATAAAACGTCTGCCCGTACCCCCCGGGGTAAATGGACGGGGGAGGGGGCCTCCGCCCGGTTCGTTTTAGGGGTCCCAGAAATATGTATTGCCAAAAAACAGCTTATACCTATATAATGTTTTCACACACCCACCCCCGGACGTCGTTACCCCCAAATGCCCACGCCCGCTCACCCCGGTCCGCCGCTGACGCTGCACGATAGGTTCATGGCCCTCTGTATGCCGGAACCTAACTCAGGCTGCTGGCTGTGGCTGGGCTTCATGCGTAACCGCAAGAATAACCCCCACGGGGTAATCTGGGTCGACCACGCCACGTCGCACGACACGGCCCACCGTGTCGCGTGGACCCTGTTCAAGGGCGACTACAAAAGCATCCGGGGTAAGCACCTCCACCACACTTGCGGGAACTACGGCTGCGTGAACCCTTCCCACCTCGCCATAGGTAGCTCGCGCAAGGGTAAGCCGGTTGCCTCGCTCGTGGCCTACAACAAGGCCCGCGCTGCCGCTCGACAAGCTGCCCGCACCGCACCGTCGCTGTGCGAGAAACTCAACTCCCTCCACCGCAAGAAGGCTGCATAGGTCATGACCGAGATAATCAACGTCAACGTCAAGCGCCCCCTGCTGGGGCCGCGAGGCGAACTCCTGAAGATCGTCGACGGCAGCGTGAAGTCGCAGTCCGAGGCGCGCGTCGAGCAGGCCGAGAAGGACAAGCAGCTGGGCGACACGGTCAAGCTGCAGCTGCTGATCGGCCGCATCGAGAAGGCCGTGGGGCGCAACGTCGACCAGCGCCTGCTGATCGCGGCTTGCGCTGTCGTGGCGGCGAAGGCGATCAAGCACTCTCCTCTGCACAAGCACGGCCTGATCCTGTCGCACATGGGTGCGGGCGTGCAGGCGGCGCTGTGGGGGTCGTACAGCGACGAAGAGCGGGCCACGATTGCCGAGGCCCAGCGCAAGGCGGAAGCCGAGGCGGCGGCAGCGGCCGGTGACGCCATCGTGGAAGTGCTGTCCGCCGGGGAGGGCGAAGCCGATGCCTGACAAGGACAACTCGGAGCGCATCGTCAGCGCGGTCTGGGACATCGAGCATCCCAACTTCGACCGCGAGAAGTCGCTCGACGAACTGTTCGCGGTTGCGCGCCAGCAAGTCGCGGCGTTCCCCGGGGTCGACGTGCACATCCAGATCAGGCACCTCACCCCGATGCAGCGCCTGCGGATCAAAGAAATCATGGAGGGCCGGTCGTGACCCAACCACGCAAACTGATGGTGGCGGGCGAGCCGCCGAGACTGCCCGGCGTCTACGCGCTCGTCCTCGTGAAGGAAGGGCGCAACACGGCGTACGTCGGGACCTGTGCCGACATCCGGCATCGCCGGGCGATCTGGGAACACGCCTTCCGCAAGTGCGCCGCCTCTTCCAGCGCGCTCATGCCTGTGGACAACTTCCCCACGGACGTGCCCGCAGAAGAGTGGCGGTTCATGTTCTGGCCGCACGGCGAGAGCCGCGTGCAGGAGCAGGACGTGCGTGCGCTGCTCCAAGAGAAGGGCTTCACGCTCATCGAGAAGAAGCGCAACGCGAAGCAGGTCTTTACCTACCTAGGTAAGACAGGGTCGCTGGCCGAACTGGCCGCGCTCTACGGTGTTCCGTACCACCGCGCTCACTACCGCTGGAAGGCTGGCAAGACGATCGAGGAAATCCTGTCCCTCGATCGCGTGAAGCGCGTTACCCCCAAGCCCTCGGCGACGGAGCCGACTGCGGAACCCGGGAGTGAGGATGCACAGCCCGACCAAACAGGTAACGGCTGATCCAAGCGAACGTATTGCTCTCACAACCCAGACACGCGTACTGCAGCGCGTCGGCGACGTGAGAGTAATTGTTCTTCATCGGCCGCGCTTTATTCTCGCCCGTTGGGGAGAAAGCGTCTGGGCGAGAACGCTGGTAACGGTACCCACCTTTCAAGGCCCGTACGAGGTTTGGGCAGCGTTGACGGTCTATGACCAGCCCCGGCCCCATTGCTGTGAGCATCATCAGGAAGCTCTCGACCGCGTGGAGGCGAGCGTCGGGGTTGTTCGTGGGCGCGGGGACGGCGCTAAACCCATGCTCCTTGAGGACGTCAAACGAGTTCTTCTCGATGAGATTGTCTTTTGCGATGCCTGCCGGATCACCAATCACAATTACTGGACGCCCGAGGTAACGGGGGTGCGAGAGGGCAGGGCGGAGGTTATTTCGAAGATGAACGACCAAGCCCATGTCGTCGGCAGCCACTTCCTCCAGCACCAGCACCCGGCCGTTTGACGGCTGGCAGATCACCGCCCACGGGTCACGGCCAAAGTCCTGACCGATGATCAGCGGGCCGTACTGCGGCTCCAGATTGTCGACGACGTGCATGTTGTAGTTGAACGTCGACGCAAAGACAGCCGATCCCGACGGATCGATGCCGTACTGCGCGTGAACGTAACGGCGCACCCACGCCGGGCTGGGGTTGCGGGCCAGCCGCTCGTAGAACATGCGGCCTCGCGTGATGCGCGCAGGGTCGCTCTCGGGGAGCTTCAGCGTCTCGGGCGTCTGCAGCAGCCACTGGAGATTTTCCGCGCCCTCGGTCATGCCGCCCGGCTGCTTGAACACCTGCCAATCGGCGGGCGTCTCGATTTCCATGAGGTTGTACCACGCCGAGCCTTCCTCGGGCATGTTGGTGTCGGCGATGACGCCGAACCAAGTGCAGCCGCCCTCCGTCGCGCCGGGGTAACGACCGCAGCGACCGGAGATGGGAGGCACGAGGTCGGCGTTGATTTCGATGCACTCGGAAATCCAGCAGCCGGTCAGCTGCGACGACAGCAGGCGGCGCTGATCCTCGATGTTCTCCAACGGGACGAAAATCCACTCGCTGCGGATGTCGCCATGCTCGATGTAGATCGTGCTTTCGGACACCTTCCACGTCGCGATGCCCGGGAGGATCGACAGCACGTCCTTCAGCACGGTCTGCTTCAGCTGCTGCAACGTCTGTCGAACGATAGCGAACCGGGTGTGCCGGATGCCGTCGGGGCCGGGGGCCTGCTGCGCCGACCGCCGGTAGAGTTCCATGATGCAGCCGAACGTCTTGCCCGAGCCGACCGGGCCAGCGATCAGCCGGAAGAAGGCCTCGCTGACCATGAAGTCCGCCACGGTCTGCGGCGGGGTATAAACGATGTCGCTCATTTGTTACCCAGCGAAGAAATGACAGAGGCACCGAAGCGGAGTTCACCGTCGGACGGCGTGTTCGTGCCCGTCGGCTGCGGCGCGATCGGACCTATTCCAGCGCCCACGGTCCCGAGATTGGGTGCGAACGGCTGTGGTCCGGCGTCGATGACTTGAGAATTACCTTCCAAGGTAACATCCTTGGCGTTGTCGCCCGCCTTGGGGGCGTTCACGACGACCCGGGCATGGGGAAGATTGATAATCACGCGCGTACCCGCCGAGGGGCCGCCCCCACCGAAGTCGCCGTTGGGCTTCTCGGTACCCAGCCCGGCCAGCTTGACCAGCGTCTTGAGCAGATCGTTGCGGGTCTGCAGGCCTTGCGTGTCGTCGTGGAGCAGTTCGTCGGCCTTGGGCAGGAAGTCCTCGACGATGGCGGCGGCCTTGATTGCCACGCGCTGATCGGTCTGGGTTGGAGCCTCCCAGAGCGTCTTGTATTCGGAGTAATATTTCTGGAACTGAAGAGAGTTCACGATGCTTGTCTGGAACTCTTCCTGCGTGATCCCGTGGCAGGCGCAGATTTGGTCGAACGGAAGCATGTCGCGTGCGACTTCCATCGCAAAGCGGCTCATGCTCACGTCGTCCTTCAGCAGATGCGCGCACGGGTCGAGCGTCGCCGGGGGTTTGGCGGGCGCAGTGACCATTGCTTTTCCCTTCGATATGTAGCAACTTAGGATAAGGCAACAACATAGCGCGTTCAATGGCCGAAACTGCCGTCGTCCCTTCTCCGCCTCAGAGCGCCGCTGCGATCCCGTTCGTTTCGAACGCTCAGCTGACGCAACTGCAGACTGCTGCCGATCAGACGCAGGCCGAACAGGTGCGTCAGTCGCAGGAGATTTCGCCGGAACTGGAGACGGGCCTCGCGGGTTTCATCCGCACCGAGTACGACACGTTCAAGTCCCACCGCAACAGCGCCGCTGGCTGGTCGCTGCGGCTGCTCTACGCGCTTCGCACGTTCAACGGCCAGTACGATCCCGACCTGCTCGCCGAAATCCGCAAGTTCCGTGGCTCCGAGGCCTACATCCGCGTCACGTCGATGAAGTGCCGCGCCACGTCGAGCCTGCTTCGCGACGTCTACCTCAACACCGAGCGTCCGTGGGGCCTCAACGCGCCCGCCGACCCGGAAATCCCGATCGAGGCCCTGCAGGCTGTCCAGCGCAAGGTAATGATCGAGACGATCGATCAGGAGCGCCACGGGCAACCCGTCCCCGACGACCAGATCAACCAGCGCACGCAGCAGCTGTACGAGGCCGTGCGTGACGGCGTTCGCAAGAAGGCGGCTGCGCGCTGCCGAGTAGCCGAGGACAAGATCGACGACCTCTTGCAGCAGGGCGGTTTCTACCGCGCGCTTCAGGAGTTCCTCACCGATCTGCCGATCTTCCCGTTCGCGTGCATCAAGGGGCCGGTCGTCAAGATCAAGCCCAAGGTGGTGTGGACCGACGGCAAGCCGCACACGCAGAACCGGCCGATCATTACCTACCAGCGCATCTCGCCGTTCGATATGTGGTTTACCCCCGGGGTAAGCAACATTGAAGACGCGGCGGTGATCGAGCGCATCCGCTACACGCGCGCCGACATCGACGCGCTGCTCGACATCGACGGCTACAACCACGACGCCGTGCGCGCCGTACTGGAAGAGTACGGCCGTGGCGGCATGTCGGACGATTGGGACGTCGTCGATAGCACCCGCGCCGTGCTGGAGAACCGCGAGAACCCGCTGTGGAACCGCTCGCGCATGATCACCGGCTACGAGTATCACGGCAAGGTGCAGGGCTACATGGCCCTGTCGGCGGGCGTCGACCCCGAATTGATCCCCGACCCCGTGCGTGAGTACGCCATTCAGGCGTGGCTGATCGGGCGACACATCATCAAGGTGCAGCTGGCCCCGTCGTCCAGCCGCCGCCATCCCTACTACGTCACGAGCTTCGAAAAAGTCCCGGGCACCGTGGTGGGTAACGGCCTCCCCGACATCATGTCGGATATTCAGGACGGCGCGAACTCGACCTACCGCTCGCTCCTGAACAATCAGGCGATGGCCTCCGGCCCGCAGGTTGTCGTGATGGACGACCGGCTGGCGGGAACCGAGACGGGCGACGACATTTACCCGTGGAAGCGTTGGCACACGAACAGCGACCCGTTCGCGTCGAGCGCCGCGCAGAAGCCGATCGACTTCTTCCAGCCGAACGACAACAGCCAGCAGCTGCTCGCCACGCTGAACGCCCTATTCGCGTTGGGTGACGACGTGTCTGCCGTGCCGCGTTACCTGCAAGGGTCAAGCCCCGGCGCTGGCGCGGGCCGTACTGCTTCGGGCATGGCGATGCTCATGGGCAACGCCTCCAAAATCCTGCAGACCGTGGCGGCTAACATCGACGGCGACGTGATGGACCCGCTCCTGCACGGCTTGCTCGACCTGATCCTGCTGACCGACACCACGGACATCCTCGATGGCACCGAGAGCGTCGTCGTGAAGGGCGTTCAGGTGGCGATCCAGCGCGAGACGCAGCGCAGCCGCCAGCTGGAGTTCCTCCAGATCACGGCGAACCCGATCGACATGCAGATCATGGGCATCCCCGGCCGCGCGAAGGTGCTGGAGGCCGTGTCCAAGGACCTTGGTATCCCGGGCGACGACATCATCCCGAGCGCCGACCAGCTGGAGCAACAGCAGCAGGCGCAGCAGCAGGCACAGGAAGAGGCCGCTGCCAATGGACAGGAGCCGCCGCAGCCGGGCCAGAAGCCGGAAAGCCAGCCGGGGCAACCCAAGCCGCAGAACCCAGCCGGGTCCGCCGCGCCCAGCCCGGGCGGCGCTATGAACCAACCCGTGAGCCGTACGGCCTTGCGCGCAGGACCGCGCGTGAATGCCGTCGGCCGCCAGCGACAGGCGTAACATGGATCAGCTTTCGTTCGACGACCACGACGTGGACATCATGGGCCGAACCATCTGGGGCGAAGCCCGTGGTGAAACGGCCGAGGGCCAGACGGCCGTCGCTTGGGTGATCCGCAACCGAGCGGAGCGCGCTCAGTTCGCGGCGCATCAACACGGGATGCCCGGGGCGGTCGCGTTCGTGTGCCTGCGGCCGTACCAGTTCTCGTGCTGGAACGAGAGCGATCCGAACCGCGTGCTGTGCCTAACCCTACCGCGCATTCCCGGCGTCGAGGAAGGCCCGGTGTTCAAGCTCGCTCAACTCGTGCTGGCTGGGTCGATCGAAGACGTGACGCGCGGCGCGGATCACTACTGCGTCACCGACATGCCGGACCCGCCCGAATGGGCGAGCCAGTATCGCGCCGTTCGAGAAATCGGACGACACACTTTCTTTGACAGCCGTTCCCGGGTATAGTCCCCGGGAAGATTTACCGTGAAGGAGGCCATTATGGCGAAGGTACTGAGCAACGAGGGCAGCGCCAAGGGCGGCATGTTTGCCAAGGGCGGCGACACCCACATGCACAAGCAGAGCGGCGCGACCCCGCGCGACGCGGGCCAGACCGACGGCGTCGACGCTGGCAAGGGCAGCATGTTCGCGTCCGGCGGTAAGACGGGCATGGCCCCGAACCGTGGCTCGGTGGCCGCCGCGCCGGGTAAGACCTCGGCCTACTAATGGCCGGGAAGCTAACCTCGGGGGGTAAAATCCCCCGGGTTACGGTGGGTAAGGGGTCGCGGCAGGAGTTTCTCCCGTCGCGGCACGCCTTGAACACCTTGACCAAGGGCACGCCCTTCCAGCGTTCAGCGGGCTGGTACGCCAAGCTGACGCCCTCGGGGTTGGGTGCGCCTTCCACCTACGCTGCCATCCAGCAGATGGGTGAACCGGACGACACCGAGAAATAACCGCGCCCCCTCACGGTTACCCTCATGAGTGACGACAGTAAGCTGGTCACGTTTCGGCCGGATGACGCGGCGACGTACGTCTATCTGGCTACCGCGCTTCACGACGTGAAGTCGCGCATCCCTCCCGAAGTTTGGGTGAAGCTGATGTCTGCCCTTGGCAGCGTCGTCGATCACCACATCATCGGGGGGCTGGTGAACCAGAAAGAGCAGTCCACGCTTCCCCACTGGCAAGGCCGGGCCAAGGCCCTCGTCGTGCTGGCGGAGGTGTTCGACCGCTGCACGCCCATAGCCCAGCACTTTGCTGATCTGATCCAGCAGCAAAAGACCAAGGAGCAACAGAATGCCCACGCCCGGCAGTAACCTCCCGATCGACGAGAGCGTCATTCCGAGCGCCGTCAAGGCGAACGCCAGCAACGCCGACGCCCTGCAGGCCGCCTTCATCGCGCAGCTGAACGGCACCGCGCCCCCGGCCCCGCAGCCGGAAGTTCCGCAGCCGCAGCCGGAAACGCCCCCGGCCCCGCAGCCGCAGCCGCAGCCGCAGCCGGAAACGCCCCCGGCCCCG
>Ga0213918_1000280_pt1 | contig 13709 bp, 24 predicted proteins | sample McNCre217MG_FD_163422 | JGI IMG/M metagenome (GOLD analysis project Ga0213918, IMG submission 163422) | Freshwater microbial communities from McNutts Creek, Athens, Georgia, United States - 2-17 MG | ecosystem: Environmental > Aquatic > Freshwater > Creek | place: USA: Georgia | collected... | reverse complement strand
TCGAGGGGAGGGGTTTTGAGCTTTTTGACCCTCTTTCCACTGTGTCATAAATACCACACTGAGAATGGGTGTGGGCCTGGGCAAGTCTCATTACGAGACCGAGGGCGAAGGGGATGGGGTTGACAGCAAACCTATGAGGATACTTTGAAGCGGTCGAAGTCGGTAAAAAAGTGCTGGCGGATTCTCTCGTTCTTGTAGCTTGGATGGTTTTCAAAATACTTTGGACACACACAAAATTGATAGAGATTGCCACACTCACAGAGGTAGTATTCTTCATAGTCGGGTTGGATGCTGGCAAAATGAATCATGGTGTTCCTGTATGGAAGAAACCCCCTGAGACTCTAGAATCCCAGGGGGCTTATCAAAGCGGATATCCCTGTTACAGGTGCCTGAGGTGTTTGTGTCCGCTTCTATCTTCTCTTCCTATCATCTGCCGCTCAACAGCGGTTCCATGTCTCGCCTACCAGACCAGTGATAGGAACTCGGCTTAGAGTGTCACAATCTGCATATCACAGGGCACCACTTTCAATATCTGCGGCATGATTAGATCGAACGTCTTGCGACTATCGAACAACACTACCCCATGAGAAGGCACTTCAGTAAATTCTCCACCGATCAACACACACCCTTTCGTATCCAGGCATTTGTTGCCGCAATGAACGAGAATCCCCGTTCGGTTGGGGACATTAGTAATGCAGACGGTCTCTCCATGTTGCGCGGAGACCACCCGCATCAGCCGATAGCTCCCATCAGGCACACACGATTCATTGGAGTGATTGTCGCGCCAGGGGAGTTCCAAGGTGAAACAGAGCGGCAACCCATCGAGACAGAGGACTCCACATACCTCACTCTCTGTTTTACGCACACGGTACAAGGTGACCATGCGAGACCCCTTTCATACTAAGTGGTGTTGAAAATAGCGAATGATGTGACCGATTTCTTGATAGTCAATAATATCCTGTTCTGAATAGCACGGGATGAGTTCTTTTTGTCGTGCTTCCAGTTCGGGCAAGATACGTTTTGCCAGTTCGTTCAATTTTCGTGCTGTGGCAAGATTCATAATTAGTCTACCTTCTTGTGTAAGGTGTGCCCTTGACAGGTTTTGCAGTACATATACACGTCCCGCTGGTCCATGACAGGGCTTGAGACTTTGGCGATCGTGTGACACTCTTTACACTTCACACGAAGGCTTTTTCCGTCGCTTTTCATTTCAAACACTCCACACAATAATAGAACCAATAGGGATTGGCGTACAACGTAAAATAATTGTCAGGAAACAAGACGTTGGGATAATGGACTGGATAGAACCAGGCTTGATAATAGAGCGAGAGCATCATTCACCCCCTTGGTTGTGTGTTAGTGCCTACGGGGTGCTGAGTGCCTGAATCCCCGTAGGCGACTCCCTAGCCGTGCTCGGTACGTGCTGTGCTAGGGTTTACTTCTTGACCACGACCTGAATGTTAAACATTTTCGCGTCTTGGTAATCTGTCGGGATTCCTCCGAGATAGGTGATACACACCAGATACCCCGGTTTGAGTTGTCCGGTTTCGAGGGCCGCCCCGAGGGCACGGTCCAAGACTGTGGTTCCCCACACACCAAAACGCTTCCCCTTGGCATCGAAGTTATAGAGGTTCGCGTTATTTGGCCCCACTCCGCTTTCCATCCCCTCATACACTCCCGCCACAAAATTGCCAGGGTTTGCCCACTTGACCGTGGGGGCAAATCCCGTTTCAATCACTTCCAATTGTTGCCCCTGAAATTCCTCGGGCAGCATGGATTGGGGAATTTCCATACGGGTATTGGTCCCAATGATTGGCGCGGGGGTGATTTTGTCCGGCACAATCAAGGCGGTTTCAACGGCGGTGGTTTCTTCGTTCTGTTTATTCTTAGCCATGTTTTGCGGTCCTTTCACAAAGGCATTAAAGATTGAGGGTTGACCTAATGTGAGAAACTTGTCTTGTATCACTTCTTCGAGTCTCATTACGAGACCTTACAAGAGCTTGTCAATTTCGATTTTCACGCCGGTCAAGAGCTTAATCACTTTTTCCAGTTTCTTGTATCCGTCTTTGTCCAAGGTCACCGGCTTGCCCTCTTCTGCCGGTGTCAGAAACTCAATAAACTTAGCAGTCGGCGCAACCCTGGAAAAGGTATAGTCCAGGCGTTCCAAGACTGAGAGAATCGCCTTGGGCTTCAAGGGTTCCAAGCTCTTATGGGCCGCGCTGGCGGTTGCGCCCTTTTTCGGGCCGCTCTTGCCTTCCCCTTGCTTGCCTTTGAGAATCCGGTCAATCGACGAACGATTCAGGGAAAACTTGCGCCCCAAGCTGTCAATCGTTTCATTCGGATTGATTTGCTTCAAGAGCTTGATTCTCGCGTTGCGTTGTCCCTCTGTCGGGGGCAACCCATGTTGCATATTACGGACGTACATATCCGCCAGGGCTTGTTCAAGCGTTTCATACTTGACTGCTTGCACCGGAAACTCGGTCAACTTGGCTTGCGCGGCGGCTGAGAGTCGATGGAGTCCGTCTACAATGCCGGATTCTCCATACTTTTCTGACTTGGGCCAATGGCCAATGATAATCGGCGGAAATTCTGCTCCCGCTTCCATTTTCTCGGCATAGGATTGGATCGTGTCTTTGTTCGGGTTGCGCAAGGCAATATCCTTGTTCACAAACCCTGCCAATTGTGTCAACGACATTTTGGTAGACATTTACTTCCCCTTTGTTGGTAGCGGCACTACCGGCCCTCTCGCTGTGGCGGCTTCGTGCCAGATATAATTTTTGATTTCCATGAGTGCCACGTGTAGATCATTCGTCATCACACACGCGCACAGAGTCCCCGCGAGATGATACTCCACACGGTATCGGGACTCTCCATTTGTGGTTATCACGATCATACTAGACCCCCTTTGGTTGATTACGGTGACACTGACAGAGACACACGACCTTGTTGCCCTGGATGGTCGTGACCACCTCAGGGCAATCCTCATGCAAGGCCAATCGGCAAAAATGTAGCACAGTTGTTTTGACAAAGACTGGCGGTTGTTTGTTCATGGTCGCACACTCTCACTCAACAAGGCAGGTAACAACACGTTTTGAGTATAGATGGTATACATTACCTCTAATTGTTCTGCAAGTAGGAATTGTTGAGCTTTCCTAGCAGAGATCTGAAGTGTATTGAGGCGAGTGCGAAAATTCAGCAAGTCTTGATAGGTCACAGGACGATTCATATAGACCCCCTTGGTATGAATCATGTCTCGTTATGAGACTTGATAGAGAGGAGTCTACAAGAGAACTCCCCTCCATGTCAAGCATTATTTTTAGCGGTATTCAAAATCGAGTACGACATCCCCCGCCGTGACTGGCGTTCCATCGGTATCAGCAAGTCCGGTGACCAAGGTATAGGCGAGTCCCTTGTCAAACAAAATCGCAGAGGGCGGGTTGTGGACAATGGTTTGACCAGGGGGAATCCCGATGGTTTTATGTATCGGGGTAGACCCTGCTACCGGACTGACTGAGGTGTTATGCAATTTCAGATAGACAAACGCAGCATTTTTATTTGTGAAGTTTCCGCCTAGAAACAAAGCAGGGTCGCCCTTAATCAATACAGGGTCGCCTAGCCCCTGTGAAATGCGGTGATGTACAAGGGACCACGTAAACGCGGCAAGGTCTTTGAGATACTGGTCAAATGGAATTTTCAACATGTTAGCGGTTCCTTATCGGCTTCGTGGGTTTGTGGGAATGATGGGTGCTTTTTTGTCGAAAGGGATGAACACACTCAGCCCCGATTCATTGTTGGCGGCATCGGTTGCCGTCACCGCCACGGTTCCTTCAGTGTTCAGGGGTAACGTGAAATTTGGGACCACTCCCACAGCAGTTTGGGGAATGTCCGCGCTCTTGACTGAGGCCGTTGACACGACACAATTTTTGACGCTACAGACGTACACGTTATATTTGACGGTGTCATCCGTATTACGGTCCCACTCAAGCAGGGTGTCCGCATAGGCCCATTTCGGAGACCAGAGCATGAGACACAAGAGAATGATTTTCCATGTCATGGGTTCACCTGCAACGACCGCACCTTTTCGCAAAATTTATCGGCTTCTGCATCCGCAATTGTGACAATAGCCGCGCTCGGAGGATAGAACATTGACGCGACTTCTAAACCCAATTTTACTTCTGGCTCGACTTTACAACCAGTGACAATAACTTGATGTAATTTTGCGTCGTATTTTGCGACAACCTGAGGAGTAAGACTACATCCTACTACCATACACAAGAGCGCTGTATATCCCAGACCTTTCATATCAGTGTCCCTTTCCTACCATGTAAAATCCAATGAGCAAGGCCAAGCCGCGTACAATATCCACCGCACCCCCGACAAAATCCCCTGCTATGAGCTTAGGAATGCCGGTTGCAATCTCAGGAAGTCCCAAGACACCCCCGACTCCGTTGGTAGTAAGATCGACGGTTCGACTATCCATGTTTATTGCCCTCCTATGGTTTTGCCTTCTAAAAAGGCTTTCAATTCTCGAATGGCTACTGTATTTTCTTTGAGGGTATTGTTAAAAATATAGAGGAGATACCCTGTCACTGCTACGGGAAATCCAAGTGTCGGCACAATGCCGATAAATTCTGTAATGGTCATACAATTTGCAAATGGAGGTGGTCGGATTCTACCACCACCTTAAAATTATACTGACGTAACGCGGCAGTCATCGCCGCATTGACGGGAATGACATCATAGGCCCATCCGATCAAATGCAACGACAACGGTTTGCCCTCAACCTCAGCATTCTTCCAGGGACTACGCCACCAGCTAGTGACTTGCAGGCCGTGAAAGAATAACACCGCTCGACCCAATAGGCCCACAAAGAGAATGATACCCAGGGCAATAAGTAGAAATCGTTTCATGATTAGTCGTAATACCCCACTACAGAAAGTCCCATACTACAATTGACACAAGACGATAGGCTACTATTATAAAACAACACGGCATTTGTTCCGACTCGTGTAGGAAATGACGCTAGAGGGCCAATGTTGTATACCGTTGTTGCCGCTACCGCAACCCATTCTCTTGCCCCTAGAATCAATGGGGGTGTACCCGCTGCGGCAGTACACGTGTTTTCTGTAAATAAATTTGTCGTAATTTGACGAAAGGCTACCAGATTAGCAGACGCTATGATAGCACTATACGTTAAATTGACAGCGGTACTAGATGCTGGAACGCCAAAATTGACCACCATGTCCACAGAGCGACATGTCCCATCACTTGTAAGATTGACTGAACTAGGTGCTGTAGTCCGGCCACAATAATTGCCTAAAATTCTTACATAGTTGGTTGCGCACGCCTTCGACATGGGGTCGGGGTTACCAAGAATTGTCGTGGCTTCTGCCTCTTGCGTAGCAGGAATATCCCCACAGGCGAACAACAACGGCAGTAATAATAGACCAAGTAACTTTTTCATCGGTAGGTCTCCATAAAAGAAATTATTGCCGTTGCTGCGGTATTGCTTGCGCATACTACACGCCCACTATACCCCCCTGGCGTGCTGTCAGAATACGGTTGACCACCCTTAATCAAAATAGAGTTGGTATTATTTAACGCTGGTGTGCCTGTAGCAATCAGTCCTAAGCGTATATCTAGTCCTGATGTGTTGTTAATGACATACGAAAATCGGCTTGATCGTACGTCAATCACTTGTGTAGAACTTCCCGTTGCCGCGCATGTCACATCACCCCCGTTCGAGCGATTGGCTTGCGCAAAAGCGTTTTGTCTCGTAATGAGACTACAGAGAATGACTAGGCTACTTAGCCAGAGCCAAACGGTTTGCTTGTGCATTGACATAAGAGACTCCAAACAGTGCAACAACGGAGACAATGATGACAAGAATGATAATCTTTGTCAAGGTTGCGTTCACGTCCGGCATCGCATCTTTGATTTTGCCAAATACGTCATACCATGCACGGCCTTGTTGCGGTTCGGGGTCAAGTCGGTCCATTGCAAGCAACCGGCTTGCCTTCTTTGCGGCGGCTGTAATCGGGTCGGTATAACTTCCCGTATCTCCAAATTCATCGTTGACAACCGTTCCCTTTGACAACGAGTCAAGGAAATTTTGGTCGTCTAGAATAACAGATTGTCTCCGAAATGGGTTCCACGATGCTGTGGCGATTGAATCCCAGAGTCCCATAATTTAGTACCCTCCTCTTTCTGATAGTAACGTGCCCGTAAACCAGGCTTGACAGCGTACCGCTACCGCCGCGCCGAGTGCATCGGCTTCTAACGTGGTATTCATGCCGCTAATGTTAAATGCCACAATCTCTATTGTTCCCGCCCGTACATTTTCTTGCACATCAAGAATTGATTGTGCTCCGAATGTCTCCCCAGGGACGCGAACCAAGTTTGGCGCAATGGGGCTACCATTCCTCAGCAAGGCGAAGTATATTTGATTACTATTGCCTACGTCAATCACATTGGCAGACCAGTTATTGAGAAAAAGCGCGCACCCGTTTGGAATAACTCGACTGACTAACACAAGTCGCCCTGGCGCGGTTGCTGTTCCCCCTGGAACGGATTGAACCGTTCCCGTTCCAGAGAAGGCCCCCGCTTTCTGTAACCGTTGCGAGCGGAGTCCTGCTATCTGCGGAGTTTCACCGCCAACAAGATTACGCCAAAGCCTAGTAAGATCCATAACAGCCATGTACTCCCCAAACCAGGCCCACCTTGACCAAATCCAGCCCCACCAGCACCGCCCCCGCCCCCAAAGACACCAGCAAAAGGACTGCCTACAGGTCCAGGGTTACCCCCAGGCGGTTTCACAATCGGGGGCAACCCTACCGCTCCCGCTATCGTGTTAATAAGTGCCCCTAAAGGGTTTTGACTTTCTGATACTCGTTTCAGTGTAAACCCCGCACCGGCACCCGCTAAGGCGGATTGTGTAGGGTTTTCTAACACATAGTTTTTTGCACTTTGCAATGTGTTACTGAGTTTGGCAATTGCGGTATCAAGAAACCCGCTTTGTATCGTTGTACCGGTAATGCCTAAGCGCAATGCTTGAGGCGTGACCGCAGCAAGTGGGGTTGCCGCTGGCGCAAATACGCTTGAGGCTTCTAATGATGGTGCCCCAAATCCTAATGCTGCGCCAGGATACCCACCTGCTGAAGCAAGATTTGCCGCTTGCGCTCCCCGAATGCCCAAGTCTGCCGAATAACTCCCTACTGTGACGGTTGAGGGTGCTGTAGAAACAGCCGGCGCAACCTCACTACCTGCTACCCCCGCTGTAGAACCTACCTCTGTTGCTGCTGATACTGCTGAGGTGATTCCTGCGGTTGCTGCGGCAATACTCACCCCAATAAATTGTTCCAACGCACTGGACACCTTGATAGGTATAAACCCAAACAACTTATGTTTTGGCGCGGGGGTGGTAATGTACGCATGTTGTATGAGTGCGTCCGTTGCAACCTTTACCCCTTTGCCTAACCAAGTCACATCCTCATTCGAGTACCGCGTCTTAAAGAGCTCAACGTCTTTTGCCAATGCCTTTGAATAATTCTTAAGAACATTATTCAAATCGGCAGAGGTTCCCGTAAACTCGTTCTGATGCCGATTGAATACGTCTATGGCAAAGCGTACCGCTGATTCACGTTGTAGCTTTCGCGCATTCCATGCGGCAAGGTCTTTTTTCCGTTGTACCTCTTGCTGTGGCGTCAACCCTATTGGAGTCTCCAAATAGGGGCGCATGAGTTGCAATTGTCGTGTAGCCCACACATCAACCTGTCTTGCTTGTATCGGTCGATACTCAGCCCCACGATCTACATAAGGCACTGGCACAAACTCATAGGGCTTAGGATCAATGGCCTTGAGTGCATCTATGAAGTAATTGATCTGTGGTTCTGCGGTTGTCGTATCAACCCCACGGGTTGTGAAGGATTGATACGAGAGTTCAACCGGCTTAATTTCAACAGGAACGGCCATGTTATTTTCTCACAACAAAAAAGAGCACTACTCCCAGAATAGCGACAACCCATACAATCGGATTCATGAGCCAGGCTTGCGCTGATGTCGCATACGCTGCCGCATTAATTTGTGCTCCGGTTTTAGTTGACCGGAAGTTATTCAAGAAAGAGCCTACAATCCCCTGATTCTTCGAGTTACGATTAATAGAATCACTTGCAGCTTGCACGCCAACCCGTAGGGCAGCTTCAGCCCCCGACTTCATCACGTCAAAAATGGAACTGGATACCTTGGACTGGTCAAAGGTAAAAAAGGATGTATTCGACCGCTGGTCAATCAGGTTTTGACCATCGGTCAAAAGATTCGGTTGACCAAACATATTCAATTCAAAATACGAAGGTCCGCCACTCGCTAACACTCCACTCCCTGGCGCCCCCATCGAATAATCAGAGGGAGTGGCATTATTATCACTCCCGAAAAAATCAAGCAATCCCATAATAGTTTTTTCATGTGTCCCCTTGTCTCATTACGAGACAAAGGGACAACATGCCTCTTGTTTACTTCAGAGAACGGATACCTTCTTGCGCCACGGTGACAATGGAGTTTGCTCCAACACCACCTTGGTTAGTCCACTGCATTTGAAGCAAGGATTTTCCTGCTGTGGCCAATGCCGCTTGCAAGGAACCCTCTTGCACAAAGTCGGTCACCGTAATCCCCGTGATGATAGACTCAAGTTGAAAATCTTCTTGATTCATTTCTTGAATCATACGATGAATACGATCTTTCACGATAAAGCCGCTCTGGTCCTTCACCTGCAACACGTTGATAATGGCGTCCGAGTTTGCCCCAGAAAAGGGAACGGAAGCCGTACCGGAGGTGGCACTATGCAGATAGAGGCGCTTCAACGCCAGGTCTTGCGCTCGTTCCAGCAAGATTTGCTGAGTGACTGAGGCATCGACCGGATTACGATAATCGTAGGCAATGACCGCAACCGGCTCGCCTTCTTTCGGCAAGCTACCCTTCGTCCGTACGACTTCCATGTCAAGCGTGGCAGTAACCGACGAAGTTCCTACCGTGGTCAACAGATCGGCCACAGTGCCAAGAGTGATTTCCAAGGTCACGGAAGAATACCGCTTCGTGTCGAGAATGGTATCTTCCGGCCTATCCATTAGTCGGATATGATCGGCAAACCAGATTGGCAAGTTGATGTAGTACGTCGCAGAGGCGGCGGCAATCGCATCTTTGCGAGGTGCAACAATCCCACCCTTAAAAGACGCAATCTTATACAATGCTCGGCCTGGAAGATTGCAAATGATTTCTCCACGGTCGGTTTTCAAAAACACGTTCTTAATAAAATTGAGTTCGCCCTCCGTGATTGGAGTCGTACCCGTTCCCACGACAAACACAATCCCGATTCGGACCATGGCCCGATACCATCCTTCACCCATCGGCAACGGATCGGAAAATACCGTCTTGGCATTGGGGACAAGCGTTTGTCCTGCAATCAAGTTCACTGGTTCTGCATTCCCTCTCATGCGGCCACCTCCGGTTCGACGTTGACGGTATGCACCTTCGTCGAAAAGCGGTGTTCAGGCAAAGCACAATCGACACCCATCTTTCGACATTCCAATTTTCGCGCCACGATATAGGCTTGTGCCTCTGCCTCAGACTCGAAAGATCCTTGAGGCTGTTTTCCCTGATAGACATTGATTAGTGTAACTTCTGGCATGTGTGATCCCTCCTCTTAAGCCGCGCCATAGATCAAAGAATTGAGGAACGGGACACGGCGAATGACAAACGTACCAAACGCCACCATGACCAGCGTTCCCAATGCCCACTTCAGCAAACTCGACAAGCTACCCATACATCACCTCTTACTAGAACCCCATAAAGAAAAAAGGCGTGTCAAGGGGGGTCTAGACCCTGACACGCCTCTTGCTATGCTCCCCCTCCGTGAGGTGAAAGGGAAGGATAGACAGTTAAAAAACCAGCTACACTAAGGATAAATCAGACTGCGAATGTCTGTCAAGAGAAACGCCAAACTGTTGTTGCACTTGATCTACAATGGAATACTCATTGACCTTGCCATTATGCCAGTCAAAGCACGTAAACTTGGGAATGGTGAGCATGCGATCCATCCGTTCCCGCCCGAAAAAATCCCCAAGCCATTGCATATCGCTATCCTCATGTTGACAGAACGTGATAACTCGATTGGCTTGACTGCGTATATCTATCGGAATGTAGGTCGGTCGTTGTGCAATCAACGTCAACGAACACTCCCGATGCCGTCCGAAAAAACACAACCGCTTCGCCCAATCCGGCATTCGCGCTTGCCCTTTTTCAAAGACGGCGGCACACTCCTCAATCATAAACATCATATTGCCGCGAACAAACGCCGCACTCCCCGCTTGCGGCACATCGACGTTATCCACAAACCCATAGCGAAAAGTTTTCTCTGGTTCCTCGCCGATCAATCCGTCAAGGTGATCTTCCAGGTTGCCCCATATGACTTGAGGAAAAGACATTGACGGGTCGTAGATTAAGACATTGCCCCACTTCAGGGAATAGAGCTTTGACCACCATGATTTACCCCATCCGGTCATCCCCATCACCAGGGTAATTTCTCGTTCAAGCTTACTCATTGTACCCTGATTGCTCCCGCAATAAGGTCCGTTGTATGTGAGCATCGGTCACACATACACTCTTTATCTAACCGCGACCCCCGCTCAACAAATAACAACCGCTTGCACATCAAACAAATAATACGTTTGATTCGAGGGTCTGTATCGTCGATTTGACCAGCATCTAAGGGTAGCATTAGACAGCCTTCAATGGGGTTTGGGGTTCACTTGCCAGTTCCTTTTTCTTTTCCATTTCATTCGCAACAAACTTTTCCGTGAGAATGACAGACCAGTTAAACGCAAAAATGGTCAAGCAAACCCATTTGGGGTCGGTTTGTAAAAAATACTCTGCTGTGGCACTGGTTGAGGTTGCTAAGGTATCCTCTTGCGTCTTTTCCAAATCCCAACACTTGCGCCCTGTGACTGCTTTCCCAAACGCAAAGGGGGCACGTACTATCGCCCTCCATGCTTCAGGGTCGAACATTTTGCGCGCCGCTTCAGCCAGTTCTGTAGATACACCTGGCCCACTATCCGCTTTTGGAGTAGATTTTCGCTTGCCTTTAGTTCCCGATTCATTTTCCATAGTGCCTTTACGAGCGTCGGCAAGAGCGGCAGCAAGTTGACTACCCCAGATATTCGATTTTGAAGTTTCTTCGCCTTCAGCACTATCCGGTTTATTTTTTGAAAAAAACATTTCATAGACCCCCTTTCAAGGTCTCATAACGAGACTAAAAAATACCCAGAAATTTTTCTGGTTTTGGTTGATTCTTTGCCGCGTTTTCTGCGTCAATTTCCGCCTGCCGCTTTTTCCGCCGGTCAAGGTAGTCAAACGTCTTGACCAGTAACCCCCCTTTGGGGTCTTTCAAGACTCCCGCCACATCATCATCTAATTCGAGTCCCAAGTCATCCTTTTCCATGTTACACCCCCTTGTATAGTGTGAGTTGTGCCCAATCTACATTCAAACTTCTTCGTTGCTTCGTAAACACAAATGGCAGTAAATCAGGGTCTCGGCTTTTCTTTGCTTCTTTGAGCCGTATCATACGCTTAACCATATAGTTTGTTTTATTGCCGCGCCACATATTCAAGAGTAATTGAACACTTCCATAAAACCCATGAGTGGCATGCTTCAAAACTTTTGCCTGACAATAACTACAGAACACCTGATTGTCATGCCCTACGTCAAATTTATGGTAGCAAGCGGGGTCGAGTTTGTCAAAGATAACATAGACCTTAGGCCGTACGATCAGCACATCCCCGCTATATTCATGTTTCAACCCGCCTAACCCGTTCACCCCAGGAAATTGTGCATCGTAGCCCGTTCCTTGTGTAATAAACGCATCCGTTGACGTGTGTAAGGACTTACACGCATGCTCAATTTCGTGACAATACGCCCTCACATAGCCTGTAATAAGCGTCGCTATCAAGGGGTGAAAAATTACACCCCCGCGCCATGCGTCCCCCAGGTCCATTTCTTCTTCGATACGACTAATAAATTTCCCATACAGGGCATTCAAACACAGCTTGGCGACTAACCGTTCAGTCACATTCTGTTCACGATCTGCAATCTGTTTTTTCTCAAAAAATTCCCATACATATTTAGCAAGTCCATTATCTATGGTGTCGTTACTATCCATTACATACCCTTGCATCACTTCATAGTCTAAACAATCGGTTTCTTGAGTGCAGGAATTTATTTCGTACCCCGTAACCCATGTTTCACTCAAATAGGTTTGCCGCTTAAAATCATGTGAAAAAATCGGTTGATAGCTACATAACAATTTTGCATTGATCTGATACAACCCATTATCAAGAATTTGCTCTGTTTTCTTCCACGGTCGAACTTGATAATCAAAAAAATTGCCAATCTGAGTCATCGCAAACGGGTACGCACTCGTAATGTCATACTCATTTATGTTTTGAACAATACACGGGCCGTTGACATAGCATTGAGTTTTTCCGCCGTGATAACTTGCCAATGCTGCGAGTGTTACATCTTGCGTAATCGGAAGAATCGGTGTGTCTACATATTTTTTCCGAAAAATTTTTCCCGCCAAATCTGCTAGGGAGACCGATAACGCCACATCATAGTTTCGATGGATTGAGAGAATCCAATAGACCAATTCCCATAAAACCAATACATCAGCAATAGCATATTCCTCAAAAATTTTTTGCTCTGTAGGATTTTTCCATCCCCGTTCGCCTAAAAAATCAGGCCGAGGTTTTTTCTGCAAATTCAAATGCAGGTCTTTTGCAATCCGTTCCAACCCACGAAAGACATATTGAAAAGCGTCTCGTTCAAACCATTGCTTGCCCTTGTAGGAATGGTCCCCATACCAGGTTTTACCTGTCACATACTTAAAATCAAAGTCACCATACCCCATCGTGTGATTGTCAAACGTAAAATAATCTTTGTAGGGATAGTGAATAATTGGCAAGTCAAATTGGCAGTAGAAAAACCACACACTAAGATTTGTCTCGTAATGAGACTGAATATAATCTAGGTAACAATCAAAAATCGTGTGTTCATTGACATATTCCAGACGGGTTTCAATCCCATCATAAAACTGAATTGTGTACGGTTTCCCCTTAATGGTCTCCGTATCACACACAAGCACATTTTGTTCGCGGTATCGACCCCGATAGGGTTCGATTTTTTGACAGGCGAGTTTGTGTAGACCCTTGGTATTCATTAGACCCCCTTGGTTGTTATGGCGAGATAAACCGAATAATACCGCCGTCCATAATCACGGTTTGCCCTTTGCGGTTTTTCTTTGCTTTGCGAATAATCCTCTTATTCGTGGCATCAATCGTCACTGGTCTTTTCCGTTTGGCCAATTTCAACCCATGCTTGCGTATCACCCGATTGACTTCGACCCATTTTCCTTGCTTTTTGTCAAAAAGTTTTTTCTTCGCCAAAATCTCAACTGACAACTTTTTTCCTTTTTTGAATTTTGAAATCTTCCCGTTTTTATCACGGTAGCGTATAGCAGACACTTGATAAACCACCGGCTCATGTTTGTACTTGATTTCGAGATAACGAACATATCGCTTTTTTGTCCCAAAATCAGGACGATTCTTTTGTTTAGAGATAGGAATACGGTAGGATTTTTTAGGCGTAGCTGTAGAAACGGATTTCT
>Ga0213918_1000275_pt1 | contig 13903 bp, 9 predicted proteins | sample McNCre217MG_FD_163422 | JGI IMG/M metagenome (GOLD analysis project Ga0213918, IMG submission 163422) | Freshwater microbial communities from McNutts Creek, Athens, Georgia, United States - 2-17 MG | ecosystem: Environmental > Aquatic > Freshwater > Creek | place: USA: Georgia | collected 2017-06-12 | reverse complement strand
GAGGTAGAGGAAGAGGCAGAGGAAGAGGCAGAGGAAGAGGCAGAGGAAGAGGCAGAGGAAGAGGCAGAGGAAGAGGCAGAGGAAGAGGCAGAGGAAGAGGCAGTACCCGCTAAGAAGAAGGTGGCGGCGAAGTCTGGGGAGGCGAACGTGGCTACGAAGAAGAAGACTGCGGCTACCACCGTTCTTGCGAAGCAGAGTACAGTGTCGTCTCTGGTGACGATCAAGGAACTCGATTCCGCCGTCGCCGAGGTCATTCGCTTGAAGAGCGAAGGGGCGGAGAACTTCTGGCATCTGGGTCAGAAGCTGCTCGAGATCAACGCGAAGCAGTTGTGGAAGCTTCGTCTCAAGGCGGACGGTAAGAACGTCTACAAGGGATTCGATTCGTTCGTTCAGGCCGAACTGAATATGTCGCCTCAGCATGCGTACCGCGCGATCGATGTCGCGAAAGAGTACAAGGAGGTTGACGAAGTTCGTGAACTCGGCCACACCAAAGCCGCTCTCATTCTTCAGGCAGCTCCGCAAGATCGAAAGAATCTGAAAGCAAAAGCGAAAGCCGGAGCTTCGAAGAAGGAACTCGAGAAGGCCGTCAAGGAGTCTCGTACGAAGCACGGTTCGCCGAAGAAGGGGCAGCAAGCTCAGGCAGGGACGAAGGGCGCAGCGGTCAAAGCGAAGGTGGATTCGACGAAGGCGGAGAAAGTATCAGTCGCTAACATCGAAGGTTCGAAGACGATCAAGCTCTTCAAGCGTCCCGAATCTCTTCGTGGACTGGATTTCGCATCTCTCCCGAGAGCCAAGCGTCTCGCCGACGTTCCGTTCGGAAAGCACGAACTCGTCAACGGTGTCGTTCAATACTTCTCGGTGCTCGAGAAGGATGGTGAACTGGTACTCAAGATCGAAACTCGTCGCGAATCAGCGGAGTAAGTACATTCGTGACATGACTGAACTTCGGGGTCGTGTACCTTGAACAGAGGCACCCAACACGGAGTTCAGTCATGTCGCATGAAAGCGGTAAAAAGAAATCACTCTTCATCCAGAATTTCGGTTTGATCGTCAAGGAAGCCAGAATCTATCGCGGATGGACGCAGGGTGAACTTGCCAAGAGAACCGGTATTGCGAGGATCTCGATCTCGTTTTTCGAAGAGGGTCTTAGAAACGCAGAACTCTACTTCGCGTTGCGTTTATCTACAGTTCTAGGATTTCCGTTCGACACCTACTTCACTCGCGATTTGAACGGTTGGCGGTCTACGATCCGTCAGCGTCATAACGAAGGTGATGAAGTTCGTACTGACCCTGAACATCGAGAATGATGTAACGAGAAAAGACATCGCTCTCGCGCTTCGTCGTACAGCAGCAACTCTCGAACGGACGAATGACGCGATAGAAGACGGTGACTCCGCTCCCGTAAGAGATCCTCGTGGAACTCTTGTCGGTGATTGGGAGATACGAGAATTGTAGAAAGGGACGATGATGAGCCGTTATGGAGAGATCGTGAATCCGCGCAAGACACCACCGACTGAGTCTGCTCGGTCTGGTCAGGTGGAAAACAACGCAGGTGGATTCGTCTTCGAGACGGGTCCATGGTCGCAACTAGATCGGTTTCTCATACTCGGTCAGGTCGGTGCCACGTACTACGCCAGTGAGCGGAAGATCGTGAAGGAGAACGCTGACGTCATCGCGAAGTGCATCGTCGAAGACGGTGCACGCGTCGTGAACCGTATCGTCGAGATCAGTGACGCGGGACGCGCACCCAAGAACGATCCAGCGATTTTTGCACTAGCTATGGCAGCGGGTGCTGACGATCTTGTGACGCGAAAGCTTGCACTCGCTGCACTCCCCAAGGTTTGCCGCATCGGCACCCATCTCTTCCACTTCGCCGCGGACGTTCAGAACTTCCGGAAGTGGGGGCGTGGTCTCCGCACAGCGATTGCGTCCTGGTACACCCAACGCGGTACGGACCTGCCGATGCAGGCTCTCAAGTACCAGCAGCGTGATGGCTGGAGCCACCGTGACCTTCTACGTCTCTCGCACCCGATTGCGAAGACGCCGCAGATGGATGCGACTTTCCGTTGGATGGTCGGTGGTGCTGAGGCAGTCGATGCCCTCGAGTACAAGAACGACAAGCCGCGCTTCCGTGGCAAGGATACAGAGCGTTTCGGGACGAATCCGGTAGGTAGCCTCAGGGCGTTCTTGCCGGCCGTTCTGGAGGCCTATGACGAGCTGCATAAGGCAACCGATGTGAAGGACGTCCTCCGTCTCATCGAGGCGCACAAGCTCCCACGGGAAGCCGTACCGACCCAGTGGCTCAACGAGCCGAAGGTTTGGGAGGCGCTACTGCCCCACATGGGCATCACAGCAATGATTCGCAACCTCGGGAAGATGACGGCCATCGAGCTGCTCAAGCCACTCAGCCCAGCATCTGTCTTCGTCGCTGAGACGCTCATGAACGAGGACAAGATCCGCAAGGGTCGTGTCCACCCCATGACGTTCCTCATCGCCCAGGGCATTTACCACCAGGGACGCGGTGGTAAGGGCAACCTGAAGTGGAACCCTGTCGGCACGATCGGTGATGCACTCGATGACGCGTTCTATACGTCATTCAAAACCATCGAACCCACGGGTAAGGCCACGCTCCTTGCGCTCGACGTTTCAGGTTCGATGGATTGCGGACAGATTGCTGGTGTTCCAGGCATGACTCCACGTATCGGTGCTGCGGCAATGGCCATGGTCACAGCACGTGTCGAGAAGAACTGGCACATGCTAGGATTCTCACATCATCTCGTCGACATCGACATCGGTAAGCACGATCGTCTTGACGATGTTTGTAAGAAGATGAAACGTATCCCCATGGGTGGTACGGACTGCACGATCCCGATGTTGCATGCGGCTGGTAACAACCTCGATGTTGATGTGTTCCAGATCTATACCGACAACGAGACGTACATAGGCACGATGCATCCATTTCAGGCGCTCAAGGCGTACCGTGCCAAGAGCGGAAGGAATGCAAAGCTCTGTGTCGTAGGTCTTACTGCAACGAACTTCACCATTGCCGATCCTTCAGATACTGGCATGCTCGATGTCGTGGGTATGGATAGTCACGCACCGTCTTTGATGAGTGACTTTGCAAGGGGGATGTTGTAGAAAGGTTTCACGCGGGCCGCTGTTGTTCGGTTACCTTTTGGAAAACACCGAACGACGAAAACTTGTCCGCGTGTTTTGCGGGAGTAGCTCAGAGGTAGAGCATTAGGCAAAAACCTGTTCATCAATTCTTTGTCCACACTAGTGGGCCGCTGAGGAACAGTTATCGGGACCTGATGGTCAGAGGTTCGAGTCCTCTCTCCTGCACGAGTCTGGGTCGATAGAACGACGGTTATCTATCGTAAGAACCTCCGTCGTTCACTCACTTATCCAGACTTTTTTCCTACAAGGTAACAAGGAGAAGCCACCCACCTCTGGATAGGGGTCGGTGGCTTTCTTCATTTGTATCGCGCCATAATCCTTACGAATGTATCCGGTCATCAATGCGTTTCTGGACGACGGTGGCGACGACATAGTTCTCTACGAACAGACATCAGTCGGTGTCTCGAAGAGGCGAGTTAGAGCCGAGTACACCTCCTATCACCGCATCCGAGATGTGAGCCCAGATCTGATGCGCATGCTCAAGCGCTCTGATCAGGTTTCTCACGTAGCCAAGGAATCGGATACGTGGCTTAGAGTAGGATGGAAAAACGAAGTCGCTAGACGTCAAGCTCGCTTCAAGTTGAAGGACGCGAATGTCGAGACGTACGAAGGTGACGTAGGACCGGTTCGTTTCTGGCTTACACAAAGCAAAGCGCAGATTGCTAAACCGAGGCGATGTTACCTCGACATCGAAGCTGATTCTCGCGTCTCGTTCGCCAAGAAGGCTGAGATGCGGATCCTATGCTGGGCAGTGTCCGACGACACAGGACCCATCGCTAAAGGGATTCTCGGAGAAGATACGGATGAATCGGAAGCGATTCTTCTGACGAAGCTTTGGAAGGTTCTCGGTAACTACGATCAAGTCTGTGCTTGGTACGGAGGCGACCCTGATGATCCCGACCTAGGCTTCGACTTTTACGTCATCGCTCGTCGCACAGCGCGCTGCAGTCTTCCTATCGACACAAGGCGCTGGCTTTGGCTCGATCAGCTTACGGTATGGAGGCGTATGAACAGCGCCGAATCCGGAGATGAGAAAGAGTCGATGCGGCTCGAAGACATCGCTCAGAATCAGGTCGGCGAAGGCAAAGAGGTTACGCCTGACTGGGTTGTAGAGAAGTTCGGTAACAAGGGTCTTGGAGCACTTGCCTGGGATCTATGGGCTGCCGGGGGGAAGTATCGAAAGCTTCTCGCCGACTACTGCGTCAAGGACACCGAGCTACTTCGGAAACTAGAGGATCGAAAAGGATTTCTCACACTCTTTCAGTCAGTGTGCGAAGCGACAGCGGTTGCCGGTAATACACGAGGGCTCTTTCCAACCGGTCAGATGGACGGCTTCCTTCTCCGTCTAGGTCGGGAGCACGACTATCGCTTTGCTACCAAGACGTATTCGGAAGGTGATGATGGAAAGAAGAAAGGCTTTGAAGGAGCATTTGTTCTCGCTCCTAGAACTGTAGAGAGTCCGCCTGACGAATCTGGTCGGAACGGTTGGTCTGCTGAAGATGCAACCAAGTGGCGCAAAGAACATGGCATGACAGATGGCATTCTTCGGAATGTCCATGTTTGCGACTTCGCTTCACTGTACCCGTCGAACATCATCACGTGGAACTTGAGCGAAGAGGTCAAGGTCACCGACGACCCGTTCATCGAGAAGTGTTACGAACTATACAAGGCCGGAAAACCGATTCCTGATGGGTTTGCATATTCTCCAGGTACTGGAGTTGTCACCCGTACAGACAAGATAGGAATCCTTTCTCTCGCTCTTCGAGAGCTACTCCGTCTTCGCAAGCAGTATGCAGATGAGGCGAAGAAGTACCCACCTGGTACACCGCAGTTCGTTGATGCGATGGCCAAGTCGACAGCTTACAAAGTTGTAGCGAACAGCTTTTACGGCGTCGCAGGTGCTCGAACGAGTCGTTACTTCAACAAGGACATCGCGAGGTCAACTACGCAGAATGGCGTTTGGTTGATCAAACATGTTATGCGTGAAGGTGAGAAACGAAAAATTATCTCCATTGCAGGAGATACAGACAGTTCGTTCGTTATTGGACCTACTAGAGCTGGTTTCGAGAAGTTCGTGCAATGGCTGAACAGTAAACATCTTCCAACAGTCATCGGAGCGACCGGAGCTAAAGACAGCACGGTCAAACTCGAGTTTGAAAAGAGTTTTGATATTCTCGTCTTCTCGAGCAAGAAGCGTTACGCAGGTAGGTACAACCACTATAAGTGGAAAACTACGTGCAATCACTGCAAGGACGAAAAAGGTAATCCTGGAGCAGTGGATGTTCGAACGCTCCGTTGCGAGAGATGTAAGCATCAGTACACGGAACAACCTACATTCCTAGGTAAGCCGGAGATCAAAGGTCTCGAGTATCGGCGCGGTGATGCTCTAAAGCTTGCTCGAGAGATGCAGGGTCAAGTCATCGACCTCCTCGTCGGTGGATTGAACATGAACCCTGGTCTCGAGAATATACCGAGGCCGATCATGGATCTCAGACGCTACGAAGCAGTTCTTGAGAAGTGGCGAGATCGAATTCTCAACGGTCCTTTGAAACGAGAAGAAGTTCGCATCAGTAAATCGATCAAGGACCTCAAAGAGTATGCGAGTGAAGGCAAGCAAGTAGAGGGGAAGAAGAAAGCGGTCCCTACTCACGTCGCTGTCGCCAAAATCCTCGAGGAGCGAGGTCAGTCGATCACTAGCGGTACGAAGATTGAGTACGTAGTTGTCGACGGGAATGTTTCTCCGATGCGTGTCATTCCTGCTGAAGACTTCGATGGTGAATGTGATCGGTACTACCTCTGGGATACGTTGATCTTCCCACCAACCCTTCGTCTTCTCGAAGGAGCATTCCCCGAAACGCAATGGAAGTCTTGGGGTGATGTTCGACCGCCGAAGTTGAAGAAGGGGAAGCAGGTTCCCGAGAACCAGATGGCGATGTCGTTTGCTCCGAAGGCTGTCGCGTCACCCCGGGGTGACGACTTTGGCGATCTCGCCGTACCCACATTCTCGAAGACACCCCTCATCATCCGTATCCCAGAGAACCTCACCGAAGGTGGTCTAGAGCGTGTGCAAGAGGTTCTGAAACGAAACCCAGGAGCACGTTCCGTCGATCTCGTGGTTGTTCTCAATTCCGGCTATGAGGCTGTCCTCAGGAGCACGATGCGGGTAGCGACAGGACCCAAGCTCAAACTTGAGGTTGAGGCCGCTCTTTCTACGTCATAACGAGAACATGAAGAGCCGGAGCGAGGTCAAGGCTGAGAAGGCGACGACATCGACGCTTAGCGATGAGAAGAAGAAAGTTGTGCAGGAATTGTCTGCACAACTTCGCGACGAACTGAATCCGAAACCGTCGCCTTTCAAGTTCGAGTCAGCGAACGCAGCCAGAGAAGACAAGCTCCGACCTGATCTCGCAAAGATCGTTGAAACAGTTTTCGTCAACGATGTACACGAGACGTGGAAGAAACTCCGAGAAGCTCTCTCAATCGGCGAGAAGCGTTCAGACCATGGAACGCTTCAACGCGCTCTCGATAACGCTGAGCGATATGCGTACGATGCTCATCGGCTTTTCGTTACGGCGAAAGTGGAGCGTGAGCGATGGGAGCGAGAGAACGACGTTATCTTCGGAGCAATGTGGTCGGAAGCTACAGCTGATCTACAGCGAGAGAAGGATAGCGGGATCCGTTCTAAGCAGATCACCGATGCAGACATCAGGGCGCGTACCGCGACCCTTCATCCTGATGAGTTCCAAGCACAGGAAACGCACCGAGCCAAGATCAAAGCGACGGTTGATTCGCTCGAGAACTTAGCCGAGCAATGGAACAGTCGTTGTCGCACGCTTCAGACGATGCTTGGCAAACTTCGATCGTGAGTGATATCTAGAAACGTCGTCTAGGTGAGCTACTTAGGCGACGTAAACCGAGACTGTTACCGGAAGTTGTAACCGAGAAAGAAAAGGGCATCATGGGACGTGGAGCTACAGAGTTCGATTCGCTCGAGGGATGGCTTGGCCACAAGACCCGTGGCGGTAGTGGTGGGAAGTTCCTGAGCAAGTGGAAAGAAAACGGTCACTGCGATACGTGGCTGCATACGAAGAGATTGCCGCTCGCAATTTGGCGTCATGCTTTCCCGATGTTCGTTCTCGTCGCTGACAAGGACGACAAGGAAAACAAGATCAAGCACGTCTTCTCAAAGAAGTTCACGTGCCATGAAGACGAATCCGTTCTCGAGCATCCGTGGCGTGACAAAGACACCGGCCTTCGTGAGAATCCTCCGAAGCGTTGCGGTCTTTGCAAGTTCAATGACTGGCTTTGGCAGCAGTGCCAACAGTGGATCGATACTCACTCGTGGAACGAGAAGACGAAGGAATGGGAGGAAGAGAAGAAAGGGAAGGGTAAGGGAATCGATCCCTGCACCAAACTCTTCGATCTCGAATCTGAGGCTTCCGACGACGAGAACGTCCAGCTCTACGCAGGTGGTATCTGCAACTTCTTCAGTCAGAAAGATCCGCCCGACGAACTTCTCGCGGCGATGAAGAAGGCGAAGATTCGCGGCGACATGACGTGGAAGCAGAACGCCAACGTGAAGTGTGAGTACGTACTCTGCGTTGTCGACAATGATAACGTTGCAGGTGGGGTGCAGATCGCTGTTGAGACCCAGGCCCTCGGTGAGAAGGTCAAAGAGGTGATCCAGAAGGTCTACAAATCGGATGACATCAACATCCAGAAGACTCCGTACTGCATTCAGTGGATTTACAAGAAGAGCGAAGCGTTCTCGAAGAAGTACGACGCTACGCAGATCATGAAGATCAAGCCGAATGAGCGCATACTGAAGCTGATTCGTGGCGAGGCCCCGAACCTCGAGCAGCTCAAGGAGCCGTTCAATCAGGTCTCGATGCGTGCGACGCTCGAGAAACACTGCCTCGTCGACGATATCCCCTGGGATGAGATCTTCCCCACCAAAGAGCAAGAAGCTCGATGGAAGAAGGAAGATGCTACGGCGGAAGAAGAGGATGATTCCGACGATGAGAAGTCGGATGCCGACGATTCCGACGATGACGATTCCGACGATGAGAAGTCGGATGCAGATGATTCTGATGACGACGATGACGAAATGGTCGCTTGCGACAATCCCAAGTGCAAGAAGCCTCACAAGCTCTCAGCTTCGAAGTGTCCACACTGTGGACACGAATACGAAGTGGAGGAAGAGCCTGAACCGGAGTCTGAACCGGAGCCTAAACCGGAGCCGAAGAAGGTTCGCTCTCGTAGCGAAGTGACGAAGTCGAAGGCTGACGCTGCGAAGAAGAAGGTCAGTGCGAAGCCTCGAGCCAAGAGTGATGACGAAGATGATGACGGTCAGGATTCGGATATCCCGTTCTGACATTCGCGTGTGACTGATACTTGTAACTGACTGACGAAAGTAAGGAATATGCGAAAGCGAGTGAAGAAGGCTGTAGTGGAACAACCCACTGAGGTCGAAAGTAGCTCGCTCCTTGAAGAGGTCGACGACGGACCCTCGTTCTCTGACGAAGAGAGTCCGTCGTCGATTCGTTCCAACCGCTTTGCTGAGTACAAGAAGGTCGCGGCCGAATTCAAATCGTTCAGGCCAGCATCTGAAGTTCTTACTCGTGTCAAAGCCGTCCCGACCATCTTCTCGCAATTCGATCATGCTACGAAAGTCGGTGGTCTACCTATCGAACGCTTTTCTCTCGTTCACGGTCCTAGTGGTGAAGGTAAAGCGGTATGCCATAAAACGAAGGTAGTAACGCCGGATGGTTGGGTTGAGATTGGGAAACTAAAAGTAGGGGATGTAGTTACTGCTGTAGATGGGACGCCTACCAATGTGGAAGGTGTCTATCCTCAAGGACGTCTACCACTCTTCAAAGTCACGTTCGATGATGGGACGTGGGTAGAGTGCTGTAAAGATCATCTCTGGTTCACGACTACAATCAAAGAACGTAACCGAGGTAGATACGTTCGAGGACCTAGACCTGAACGCGTTCGTATTCCGACAGGACAGACGGGTGAAGGTAGTGTCAAATCTCTAGAAGAGATCATGGAGGACTTTTCTCCGCACGACCATACCATCCCATTGGTCGGCGAAGTGCAGTTCAAACCTATAGGTGACCTCCCTCTCGATCCGTATCTATTAGGTTTATATTTGGGAGATGGTAGTTCGGTAACTTCGCAGGTTTGTTTTTGTAAGCCGGAGAAAGATCTCCAACTGGAATTTATTTCACTTCTTCCCGAAGGTGATACAGCGAGAGATATTCATCAGGGGATCCGTATCAACGGCGGAGGTCTAGTCAGGCAACTACGTCACCTTGAACTTCTAGGTCTGCGTTCTTGGGAGAAGTTCATTCCTAAACTCTACCTCAGAGCTTCAGTAGAAGATCGGATGGCTCTTCTACGAGGTCTTTGCGACACAGATGGTTCGGTGGTGAAAGATGGGGGAGCGTGCGAATACTCGACGACATCGTTCCAACTTGCGGATGACTTCGTAGAACTGGCTAGGTCTCTTGGCGCTTACGTGACTCGAGAGCGGCGTACGACGAAGTTTTCATACAAGGGAGAGCTGAAGTCAGGTCGTCCCTCCGAACGCATTCGTATCTACTTCAACGACAATCGTATTCCATTCGCTTCGAAGAAGAATCTCGCCAAGTGGGTTGGTAGAGGTGAGCGAACTCAATACAGAAGTATCGTCAGCATTGAGCCGTCTCGAGTCGAAGAAGCGGTTTGTATTGAAGTTGCTCATCCGAGCCGACTTTTCGTTGTCAAAGACTTCATCGTCACGCACAACACGTATTTCACACTCGGTCTTCTGAAGTCGTTTCTCGTCAAGAACCACTTTGCATGCCTTATCGATGCAGAGCGTACAACTCCAAGGGACTGGGTTCAGTTGTGTATGGGTGATTATCTTCATCATCCTTACTTCTTCGCTGATAGACCAAAGACGTACGAGAAGACAGTTACGAATGTCCGTAACTTCGTCAACACTCTGCGAAAGCTTCGTGATGCTGGGAAGGTCGAAGACGACACCTCAGCAATCATCGTTGTCGATTCGATTCGTAAGCTTGTACCCGCGGACATCTTCGCCAAGATCACTGAGTCTGGTCAGCGGAAGAAGGGTGATGACAAGCTGAGGGATCGTTCTGCTCAGATCAAAGCGGCGATGAACTCTGCGTGGATGGACGAACTCATCCCTCTTCTCGAAGAGACGCAGACTGGAATGGTCGTCATTGCACGTGAGACAGAAGATCCGGAAGCGGATGCACGCTCGCGGATGTTCGGAACGAACTTCAAGGTCGGTGGTGGGAAAGCCCTCTACTACGATGCTTCGCTAGTCATTCGTGTCGAGCGAGCGAAGTACGTCGGTAAGAAGGACGATGAGAACGACGAGAAGTCGAAGACGACGGTTTACGGCGAACGACATCGCGTCACGATTCGGAAGACGAAGGTTGCCGGAAAAGAGGATCGGCAAACGACGAGTTACTACCACACGTCGAACGGTGTACTCGTTCCAGCAGGATTCGATCGAGCACGTGATGTTCTCGAATTGGCAAGACGCTTCGAGATCGTTATCGGAACCTCCTGGTTGAAATTTGGACGACACAAGTGGCAAGGGGAACATGCCGCTGTGAAGAAGCTTTCGTCGACACCAGAGCTTCTCGATGAACTCGAATCGAAGGTTCGTGAGAGGTTCGATCGTGTCAACGCTGTCGAATATACCGAAGACGGCGAAGTCATTGACTGAGCGTCATAACGGTGAATGGGACATGAGATTGCGTTGAATGAATTGGATCCTGGTGTTCGAAACTTCGTAGGGTTTCTCCGGTCGAAGGGTTTCAACACCACGGATTCAGGTGACGGAGAGTCGAAGCCTGAAGAGGCCCGTATCATGCCGTGGCCTCATGTCTTCATCTCTGTTCCAGGTGCCGAACAGAATCTGATTCCTGAGTCTCAGAGACTTCTGGTCGAGATGACAGCGGCTGGCTTGGATGTTCAACCAGGAGATATCCAAGCTACGTACGATCCCACACAAGGCTCGATGGGAATTATCCAACTCGTTGATGACGAGGAGCGATACATCCGACAGTTTCAGTGGTGGTCGTAATGAGTCACTTGATCGTTGTCTCGAGTGATTGGCATGCCGATGCTGTAACGCTCGGCGTACCTAGATACGAAGAAGTTCGAGACGCTGTTCACGAGAGTGTGCAGTACGCAATCGATAACAACGCGAGTGCGTACATCATGCTCGGCGATCTTGCAGATCCTGATTCTGGAGGAGCTACGTTCCGTGCTGTAGCTCTGCAAATCAGTACAGCGTTCGATCTTGCAGATGAAGGTATTCGTTCAATATGGATTGCTGGAAATCACTGCGTTCACGAAGATGGTTCTGGAGCGACAGTGATGTCGCCGTTGGCTGCAGTCGCTCGCGACAGTTCTTTGATACGTGTTGCTGAAGAGCCCTGCATCACTGACATTGCCGAAGACTTGGCAGTTCTTTGCCTTCCGTTCACCGCAGTCTCTCGAGGAGTAGATCTCGCAAAGCGAGTCAAAGAGCTTTGGCCTCGAGATGGGACCAAAGTCATTGTCGCTTCGCATCTCACGGTTCCAGGCATCATGCCCGGTGAAGAAACGCATGAGATGCCGAGAGGACGGGAGATAGCGTACCCGTTCGCCGAAACCTCGAAAGCCATTGTCAGGATCCAGGGTCACTACCACCAACGACAAACGTTCGATCCTGGTGACGGCGGTCCTCCCATCATCATCCCAGGTTCTCTCGCTAGGCTGACGTTCGGGGAGCAGGACCATACGCCGGCGTTCATTGCGTTGGAGGTCTAGGATGAGGCGCAGAATCCGAAAGTCGTCACCCCAGGGTGACGCACCGGTTCGGGTGCGAACCATCGTCCTACGCAAAGCCTCCAGGCTCGTCACACTTGAGGACCCTACTAGCCCGTCTACGATGGCCCAGGACGCGTTTGCGAGACTGAAGCCTCCCGAGGGCCTAACCCCTCTCCAAATCGATTCCTGGCGCAACCTCGTGGCGAAGGTAGCCAGGGCCGTCAAGGTTCTCCCTGCTCCCAGATCCGCTGACGTTCCCGTGGACGCTCACCGGGTGGAAGAGGGAGAGCGGATAGGGACGATTCGAGACGAGGCCTTAGCGTTGGCTACAGATACCAAGAACGGTGAAGTCGTTGAGATGGTGACACGTATCCTTGACGAGGTCGGAGCATGATCCGGCAAATCACGCTCAGGAACTGGCAAGCGTTCCGAGGCGAGCACATCATCAATCTCGAGTCGAAGGCATACGCGATCACAGCGACCTACGAGACCGATCCACAGCGTTCGAACTGGGCCGGGAAATCCGCACTGCTAGAAGCTGTCGAGTTTGCTCTTACAGGTTGTCTCAACAAAGACAGGCGCTTCGATGCAGATGGTTGGATCACGCGAGGTGAGAAAGAAGGTTTCGTCGAAGTAGTTATCGACAGTGGGATCTCTATCTCGCGTGAACGTAAGCGAGGAAAGTCCACACAAGTTCGAATGACGAATGCTCGAGGCGATGTGGCTTCGCAGGATGAAGCCACAGCTCTGATGCTCAAGCATCTCGCGTTTGATGCCGATGACTATAGGACCGTCGCATACTTCCCTCAGGGGGCGATGGCTCGCTTGGTTCGTACAGAAGCGGAAAAGCGTTTCGACATCGTACGGGGTTGGTTCGGTCTAGTACGAGCAGAAGAAGCGGAAGAGATTGCGAAGACCGTAGCTATAAATCTTGTACGGGAGACACAAGCACTTCGAACGAAACTCTCTGCAATCGAGGAGTGGATCGACAACGCGAATAGCTCGTTGGTTCAGTCCACCTCGAACATCTCTGTTTTTCTCAAGCAGCGTGAAGAGCTGAAGTCACACATCGAGAATCTTACGAACGAGATGCAACAGATCTCGCGTAAGGAGCGGTTCGAAGAAACTATCGATCAGTTTGAGCAACTCATTCATCGTGGAAAGAGTGTTGCAAAAGAGATCGAGGAGTATCCGAGCGATCTGAAGGAACGAGCGGATGAACTCGAGGTCGAACTACGAAAGCGATACTCCGCGTATCAGACTTGTATAACCGAGAGTGCGAGTAAGCACTCCGTCATGATTGGTCGGTTCGACGGTACATGTCCCGTCGCCGGCATCACATGTCCTGCTACCAAGCAGATCAATGACGACCGGTCCCTATCGTCGAAAGCTTTTGCTGAAGCAAAACGACTCGAGAAGGATGCGCAGCAAAAGTACGCAGAAGTGGTTTCCGATAAGCGGATCATCACACAAGCTTCAGAGTTGATGAAGAAGCAGGCTCTACGCACAGCATTACGAGAGCAAGCCATCACTCTCCGAGAAAGAGTCTCTGAAGCTAGGCGAGCCTTGAAAGAGTTACAGGGGATGCGGACAAGAGAAGAGCTTCAAGACGAAGCAACTTCTGTTCGTAATAGGCTCGACGAGGTGAACGTTGAGATTGCTCGCGTTCAGGAACGAACCAAGCAGCTAGCGAAGTACGCTGAAGAACGAGCTTCATTGATCGAGAAGATTGAAGTCGCATCGAAGCGTGCTGCCGTAGCCACTCAGACTCGAGCCATCTTCAGAGCGACTCAGAGGCGTATCGCAGAGCGAGCACTCAACGTCATCGGTGGTCGAGCCAATGACATGCTTCTTACAGCAGGTGTCGATCTCAGTATCGACATCCAAT
>Ga0213918_1000274_pt1 | contig 13914 bp, 16 predicted proteins | sample McNCre217MG_FD_163422 | JGI IMG/M metagenome (GOLD analysis project Ga0213918, IMG submission 163422) | Freshwater microbial communities from McNutts Creek, Athens, Georgia, United States - 2-17 MG | ecosystem: Environmental > Aquatic > Freshwater > Creek | place: USA: Georgia | collected... | reverse complement strand
GAACAGTTCGACTCAAAGCAACAAGGAGGGAAAACAGAGAAAATCAAAACAGGAGCTCTAAAAAGCTCAAATCGGGTGGGTCAATATTCGATGCAAATCCCGGGTCAGATTTGGATGCAATTCAACAGAGCGTGTCTTACCTCAGTTGACGCGCACACAAGATGCAATCCAGCGCTTAGAAGTTGATTTGGAAAAAGAAAAAATCAAATATGAGCAAGAGGACCAAATCGTCAAAGAACTTTTGTCGCTGCGGAAGAAACTGCAAGAAGACCAAGGCTCAGAAAGACCGGAAGATGAAGTCTCTAAATTACGAAATGAGCTAAGAACCTTGGAGGTGCAACTCAGTGAGTTGCAAGAAAGTGGTGCTGCAATTCATCCCGTCGTCAATGAGGCCGTGGTTGCATCCATCGTTTCTGATTGGACAGGGATTCCTGTTGGTCGCATGGTTAAGGACGATGTTCGTGTTGTGCAAGAGCTGGCGCACACGCTTGAAAGCCGAGTTGTTGGGCAGTCACAGGCAATTCAGACGATTGCTGAGCGAGTGAAAACGGCGAAATCAAAATTAACCAACCCAACGAAGCCTATCGGCACGTTCTTGCTGGTTGGTCCATCAGGTGTTGGCAAAACAGAAACAGCGCTTGCTTTGGCTCAAGCTATTTACGGTGGTGAACACAACTTAATCACCATCAACATGAGTGAGTATCAAGAGGCTCACACCGTTTCAAGCTTAAAAGGTTCGCCACCCGGATACGTTGGGTATGGTGAAGGCGGCGTACTCACCGAAGCGGTCAGACGACGCCCTTACAGCGTTGTGCTGCTTGACGAAGTTGAGAAAGCGCATCCTGATGTACATGAACTCTTTTACCAAGTCTTTGACAAAGGCTGGATGGAAGACGGAGAAGGGCGTGTCATTGATTTCAAAAACACGCTGATATTGCTCACAAGCAACACAGGGTCAGACCTCATCTCGCAGCTATGTGACGACAAAGACTTGATGCCTAGTGATCAGGGGTTGCGCGATGCACTTTCGATTGAGTTGCGAAAGGTTTTTCCTGCTGCATTCCTAGGGCGTCTCACTGTTGTTCCGTACATGCCTTTGCATGAGAGTGTCTTGATGTCGATTGCAGCCATGCAGCTAGACCAAGTGGTCGAACGCGTGAAGGCTCAGCATGACGCAGATCTTTCGTATTCAACAGAAGTGACGCAGCACATTGTTGACATGTGTGGAAAGCACGAAACCGGTGCGCGTCGAATTGGCCAGTTCATTGAGCAAAGCATCCTCACCCAATTGGCGCAAGCATGGTTGGATTCAATGCAAAACGAAACACCGTACAAGTCTCTCGTTTTGCAGGTGCCGCAACCATCTGATTCAGACATCACCAATCGTTACCAAAAATCTGGGATCGAACTCGTCCTTCAAGACGACGAACCCCCTCATCAATTAACCAACCACAAGGAGTCAATATGAGCGCTAGCAATAGCAGTCAGAAATTTATTGCACGTAACCGTGCCCCGCGCGTGCAGATTGAGTACGACGTGGAAATCTACGGCAGTGAGAAAAAAATTGAATTGCCTTTCGTCATGGGTGTATTGGCTGATTTGTCAGGCAAACCAGTGGCGCAATTGCCTGATGTCACAGAGCGTAAGTTTTTAGAAATTGACATCGACAACTTTGATGAACGCATGAAGGCAATTGCCCCACGCGTTGCCTTCAGCGTCCCCAACACGTTGACGGGTGAAGGCCATGTCATGGTGGACATCACATTCGAAAGCATGGATGACTTCTCTCCTGCTGCTGTTGCAAACAAAGTCGATGCGCTCAAGCAACTCTTGGATGCGCGTACACAGCTTGCCAATCTTCAAACCTATATGGACGGCAAATCCGGTGCTGAAGACTTGGTGCGCAAATTGTTGGGTGACCCAACACTCATGAAGTCTTTGGCTTCTGCACCTAAAGCAACTCAAGAAGCTGCTGTCGCCTAAGCCAACAGATTCGAATCAATAACAAAAGGATACACAGCAATGTCCAATCAACAAGCATCAACCAGTCACGACGTTGGCGCAACCCAATACTTAGACCCCAGCGTTTTCACCGGCCTGTTGGACCGTGAATTCAAGCCCAAAGGTGATGACCAACGTGAGGCCGTTGAAGCTGCGGTACGCACCTTGGCGCAGCAGGCATTGGCTAATACTGTCACGATGAGTGATGATGCCTATGCCAGCATTGAAGCCATCATTTCTGAGATTGATCGCAAACTCAGTGCGCAAGTGAATTTGATCCTTCACCACGAAGACTTTCAAACGCTTGAGTCCGCATGGCGCGGTCTTGATCATTTGGTCTCAAATACAGAGACCGATGAAATGCTGAAGATCCGATTCATGGACATCAGCAAAAACGACTTGCGTCGCAATATGCGTCGCTACAAAGGTGTTGCATGGGACCAAAGCCCATTGTTCAAACGACTCTATGAAGAAGAGTATGGCCAGTTGGGTGGCGAGCCTTACGGTTGTTTGGTCGCAGACTATTACTTTGACCACACCCCTCCAGATGTCGAGTTGTTGGGTGCGATGGCCAAAATTTCTGCCGCTTCGCACGCACCATTCATTGCTGGTGCAGCCCCGTCAAATCTGCAAATGGATTCTTGGCAAGAGTTGGCCAATCCACGTGATTTGGCAAAAATCACTGGCAACTTAGAGCACGCAGCTTGGAATTCATTGCGTGAAACTGAAGATGCACGTTACATCGGTTTGGCCATGCCACGCTTCTTGGGTCGTTTGCCCTATGGCGCTAAAACTAACCCAGTTGATGAATTCAACTTTGAAGAAGACACACAAGGCGCAGACCACAGAAACTACGTTTGGAGCAACGCGGCGTATGCCATGGCTGTAAACATTAACCGCAGTTTCAAGCTGTACGGTTGGTGCACCATGATCCGTGGCGTTGAATCTGGTGGCACGGTTGAAAACCTGCCATGCCACACATTCCCCACAGACGACGGTGGCTTCGATATGAAGTGCCCAACAGAAATCGCTATTTCTGATCGACGTGAGGCTGAGCTGGCCAAAGCTGGTTTTATTCCATTGATTCACCGCAAGGGAACAGATCACGCCACCTTCATCGGTGCGCAATCTTTACAGAAGCCTCAGGAATACATGGATCCTGATGCCACTGCAAACGCCAACCTCGCGGCTCGCTTGCCTTATTTGTTTGCCAGCACACGCTTTGCACACTACTTGAAATCCATTGTGCGCGACAAAGTCGGTGCATTCAAAGAGCGTGAAGAAATGCAACGCTGGTTGAACGAATGGATCATGAACTACGTCGATGCAGATCCTGCTAACTCAAGCCAAGAAACAAAAGCCCGTCGTCCATTGGCCGCTGCTGAAGTGGTGGTTGAGGACATCGAAGGCAATCCCGGCTATTACAGCGCCAAGTTTTTCTTGCGCCCGCATTTCCAACTCGAAGGGTTGACCGTCAGCTTGCGCCTGGTCGCAAAGTTGCCGTCAGTTAAAGCTGCAGCTTAATTTTTGTAACGTTTCACAACAGGAGTCCTAAATGGCACAAGATATTTTTTTGAAAATCAACGGCATCGATGGCGAAAGCATAGATGCAGCTCACAAGAACGAAATTGAAGTTTTGAACTGGAACTGGCAAGTTTTGCAAGACTCCAACATGCATCAAGGCTCTGGCGGTGGTTCTGGCAAAGCAACCGTTAAAGACTTGCATTTTGTCCACAACGTTGATCGTTCAAGCCCTAACTTGATGAAATTTTGTTTGACTGGCAAACATATTCCAGAGGCTAAGTTGACCGTGCGTAAAGCTGGCGGCAATCCCTTGGAATACCTCAAGATCACCATGACAGACGTGGTCATTACCAATGTGCAACCTTCCGGCTCGTCTGTTGATGAGACCTTGAAAGAGAACGTGAGCTTGGCCTTCGCCAAGATCAAGCAAGAGTACACCGTGCAGAACCAACAAGGCGGTTCAGGTGGTGCAGTCACTGCTGGTTTTGACATCAAGTTGAACAAAGAAGCCTGATGCTGTTGTTAGTGCCTATTTCATCAAACGGGCATTCATGACATTTGAAGCCGGGTGCTTATGCACTCGGCTTCAGTGCTTCCACATTTAAATAAACGTTCTTATGCATTTGCTGAAGTTTTGTATGCCCTCTGTCCTATGTGCTTTGTTACTGGGACTAGGTGCTAATTCTTTGTTCGCGCAAGAGGTCAGAGAGCCAACAAAACTCCTGCTCGTCATTAAAACCACAGCCAACGCAAACCCTGATTTGGCAGGAAGGCCTGCGCCAATCAAAGTCCGAGTTTATGAACTCAAAGACAGTCAAACATTTTCTGAAGCAGATTTTTTCGTTTTGGATTCTGCTGACAAAACCCAACTCGGTACAGACCTGTTGGCGAAGGACGAATACGTTTTGCATCCAGATGCTGTTCAGGTGATCGAGCGAAAAAGCAATCCTCAAACAACAGCGATTGGCATTGTTGCTGGCTATCGCGACCTAAAAGGCACAACGTGGCGCGTCGTTCACAAGTTAAAAGAAACGCCTGCAGCCGCTTGGTATCGCGCCTTGAACCCACTCAACAAAACCGAGTTGTACATCCAGCTTCATCCGCAGGGCTTGGTCCTGTCAGATGAAAAATGATTCCTTCCATCAATTAATCAATACACATGTCTTGGACCAATAAAGTTACTTGGAGTGAAGGCCTCTTCCTTCGCCCGCAACTGTTTCAGCAGCAAGAGCGCTACCTCGAAACCTTTGCACACAAACGCGCATTGGCGCTTTCGCCATTCTTTTGGGGATTTAGTCAGTACCGCATTGACAGCGAATCTCTCACGCTAGGAAAGCTGGTGCTGGCCAGTGCCTCTGGTATTTGTGCGGATGGCACACCGTTTGATCTGCCAGGTCAAGCGCCACCCCCTGCGCCGCTTTCGCTGTTGCCTGAGCATTTAGGACAGACCATCTATTTGGCACTGGCCATCCGTGTTCCTAATGGTGAAGAAACAAGCTTTGAAAACTCACCTGGTTCCATGGCACGGTTCAGCGTTTTCGATACCGATTTGCCAGATGCCAACTCTATTGGACAAGGTCCAAAAACAGTTCAGCTGAGCCAGTTACGCCTCATGCTTGTACCTGAAAAAGAACTCACCAGCGCGTGGATGGGTTTGCCTTTGGCCAAAGTCACAGCATTGCGATCAGACGGCAGTGCCGAACTTGAGGTGGCACATATTCCGCCCGTCAATCGTTATGGTGCCAGCGAGCTGTTGGTCAAATGGTTGACGCAATTGCATGGCACTGCAAGACAAAGGGCAGAGCAGCTTGCTGAGCGCTTGAGCGGTAGTGCTGGCACTGGCTCGACGCAAGCGGCCGAAGTGAGCGACTTTCTTTTGCTGCAAATCTTGAACAAGTATGAACCGTTGTTCGATCACCTTTTGCGCGTCAAAGAAACGCCACCCGAAAGCGTCTACACATTGCTGCGTGGTATGACGGGTGAGCTGTCCACATTCATACGCACCCAAACAAGACGTCCAGTCGAAGTGCCCCCTTATCAACACCTCGATCCGTACACCTCGTTCAAAGACCTGGTTGAAGACGCACGCGAGCTGCTCAACAACCTATTGGTTCGCAGTGCCCAAAGCATCGTGTTGGTTCAAAAGCAGCATGGCATGCACCTTGCCAGCTTAGATCCTGTCGAAATCAAAGGCTTCAGCAGCTTGGTTTTGGCGGTTGCTGCCAACATGCCTACCGATCAACTGGCCCAGCAATTTCCTGCTCACGGCAAATTGGCCCCCGCAGATCGTTTGCCTGAGCTGGTTCGTTTGCACCTTCCCGGCATACCTTTGCGTGTGTTGCCGGTGCCGCCACGCCAAATCCCGTTCAACGCTGGTTACGTGTACTTCCAAGTCGAACCACAAGGCACCTTGTGGGAACACCTGCTGGTGCACGGTGGTATTGGCTTGCACATTGCTACGCAGTTTCCAGGCTTACGCATGGAGCTCTGGGGTGTTCGTTAAATAGAAAACTGGCAAATATCCAATGACTGACTCAGAAAAAAAGATCCGTGACCTTTTGGAAATGGCGGAAGACAACCAACAAGCGGTGCAAGATGCCATTGCTTGTTTTACAGCGGAGCGTGAGGCTTTCACCAAAGAGCGTTTGGCACTTGCAAAAGTCAGTGCCAATTCAGCGCAGATGCAAGACACCTTTCGGCACTTCACATCACAAGCCATTCCCGCACTTGAAACCGCTGTGCAAGATGCGGTTAACACATCAGTCCTTGGTGTGAGTGCTATCTCTACGAGCAATGCCATTGGCAGCGCGGCCAAACCGATTCTTGAGCGGTTTTCTAGCATCGCTGAAATGGCTGATGTCTTGCAAGAAAAAGTCAACGCCGCCACACAACGCTTTGCATGGCAATGGATCACCATGCTCTTGCTTGGTTTGGCTTCAACCGTTCTCGTGGGGTACGTGAGCTTGCGTGAAATCAAAAGCGACCGTGCGGCACTTGCTCAAGAAAAAGCGGCCTTCGCTGCTGAAGTCGCGCAAATGCAAAGCACTGTGTTGGCGCTAGAGCGCCGTGGTGGTCGTGTTCGTATGGACCGATGCGGCCCAGAAAGTCGACTTTGCATTGAAGTTTCGACCGACCAAGGTCGTGGCCGAGAGACTTTAAAAGGTGCTTGGTACGACAGCAACAAGCAAACCTCATACGTCATTCCGCGCGGTTACTAACCCTCGCCATCTCCGTTCCATCAGCAGAGAGCAAAATCAGCGGTTTGAGTTAAAGCTGATTTTGCAAACTCCCGATGCATATAAACGTTTACGTTAGTGTGGTGGTGGGCTTTTTTCTTTATACGCATGCGTTATTAACTAACAAATAAACAGTCGTTTGAGTTTGCTGCATTGCCACCCACAATCGCGGCCATGTCTCAAACACCCACCATCCTCATCGTTCCGGGTTGGCGCGATTCCGGCCCCGGTCACTGGCAAAGCCTGTGGGCTGAGACCATCGAGGGCGCGGTGCGCGTGCAACAAGACAACTGGATTTCTCCCACGCGCAGCGCATGGGTTGGTCGTATTGCCGAAACGGTGTTGGCACAAGATGGCCCCGTGGTGTTGGTGGCGCATAGCCTAGGCTGCATTGCGTCGACCCATTTGCCGCCTGAAGCTGTGGCGCGCATTCAAGGTGCTTTGTTGGTGGCCCCGGCTGACCCTGATCGCCGCGCTCCCTTGGTGGACTTTGCCCCTGTGCCGTACCATACCCTGCCTTATCGCAGTGTGTTGGTGGCCAGCAGCAACGACCCGTATTGCCCCGTGCGCACCGCTGGGGCTTATGCGCGGTCATGGGGCAGCGAATTTGTGCGTTTGCAAAATGCAGGGCACATCAACATTGACTCTGGTTTTGGTGCTTGGCCCTTGGGGCTGGCACTGTTGCAATCTTTGGTGGAAACGCCTTTGGTTTTCAAGGCGGCGACACCCGCAATTTCTTCTCATTCTTTGGAGCTTCAAACGGTATGAAAAAATTTCTACACACCACCTTGGCCGCAGCACTCTTGGCAGTCAGCTCTTTGGCTTCTGCACAAACCTTGCTGAACGCGTCGTATGACGTGGCCCGCGAGTTTTACAAAGACTACAACGCAGCCTTCGTGGCCCACTACAAAAAGACCACCGGCAAAGACATCAAGATTGACCAAGCCCATGGTGGCTCAAGCGCACAAGCGCGCGCGGTGAACGACGGTTTGGACGCCGATGTGGTGACCATGAATACCACCACCGACATTGAATTCTTGGCCAGCACAGGCGTGGTCGCCAAAGATTGGGCGAAGAAGTTTCCCAACAACGCATCGCCCACTACGTCGACCATGTTGTTTCTCACACGCAATGGCAATCCTAAAGGTATCAAGGATTGGGACGACCTGACCAAGCCTGGCGTGCAAGTCATCATCGTCAATCCCAAAACCGGTGGCAATGGCCGCATGGCGTATTTGGCAGCTTGGGCCTATGCGCGTAAAAAAGGCATGAACGACGCAGGTGCTGCCGAGTTTGTGGCCAAGATTTTCAAAAACGTGCCCGTGCTTGCCAAAGGTGGTCGTGATGCCACCACCATCTTCTTGCAACGCAACATCGGCGATGTGTTGGTGACGTTTGAATCAGAAGTGGTGTCTGTGGACCGCGAATTTGGTGAAGGCAAGGTCGATGCGGTGCACCCATCGGTCAGCATCATTGCCGAGAACCCTGTGGCGGTGGTGGAACGCACCGTGGCCAAAAAAGGCACAGGCGAATTGGCCAAGGCTTACTTGAACTACTTGTACTCTGACGAAGCGCAAGAAATTGCAGCTAAGCACGCCTTGCGCCCACGTTCACCTGCGCTGCTGAAGAAATATGCGGCCACTTTCAAACCCGTTCAGTTAGTGCCTGTGAGCGAGTATTTCGGTTCGCTCAGCGAAGCGCAAAAAGTCCACTTCAATGACGGTGGTCAGTTCGACAAGATTTACACGGTGAAGTAATTTTTCATGGCATTGTTTTCTCTGGCGCGCAGCCACAAGGCGGCGCGCGTTCTTCCCGGCTTCAACATCACCTTAGGCTTCACGCTCACTTACCTGAGCTTGATTGTGTTGATCCCACTCTCAGCCTTGATCTTCAAAACCTTCACGCTTACGTGGGACCAATTCGTTGAGGCCGTGACAGGTCCGCGTGTGATGGCTTCATATCGCCTCACGTTTGGTGCGTCGCTCATTGCGGCTTTGGTGAACGTGGTGTTTGGCTTGCTCGTGGCTTGGGTGCTGGTGCGTTACAACTTCTTCGGCAAGAAGGTGGTGGACGCTTTGGTGGATTTGCCCTTTGCTTTGCCCACTGCGGTGGCCGGTATTTCGCTCACAGCGTTGCTGGCCGGCAATGGTTGGGTGGGGCAGTACCTCGAACCCTTGGGCATTCAGCTGGCCTTCAATCCCAACGGCGTGGTGATTGCGCTCATCTTCATTGGCTTGCCATTTGTGGTGCGCACCGTGCAGCCCGTGTTGGAAGACGCAGAGAAAGAACTCGAAGAAGCGGCCACCTGTTTAGGAGCCACACGCTGGCAAACGTTTAGCCGCGTGATTTTTCCCAGCATCGCACCTGCGTTGCTGACCGGTTTTGCCATGGCTTTTGCGCGTGCGATTGGCGAATATGGCTCGGTCATTTTCATTGCGGGCAATATGCCCATGGTGTCTGAAATTACGCCGCTCATCATCATCGGCAAGCTCGAGCAATACGACTACGCCGGTGCCACTGCGGTGGCTGTGGTGATGTTGGTCATCTCGTTTGTGCTGTTGTTGGTCATCAATGCCCTGCAAGCTTGGCAACGCCGCCACACAGGAGTAGCCGTATGAGCCCCCACGTTCGTCACTGCGTGTACTCACTGCCCCCCGAGGGGGCTTTGCCCTCCTTGGGGCGGCCCAGCGGAGGTCAAGCATGAGCACCACAATGAACCCTTCGCAACGCCGCGCACAAGCGGGCACCACCGAACCCACATGGGTGCGCTACAGCCTGATTGGTGTGGCGCTGACCTTCATGTTCTTCTTCTTGGTCTTGCCTTTGGCTGCGGTGTTCACCGAAGCCTTGCGCAAAGGCTTGGATGCGTACTGGCAAGCATTGCAAGAGCCCGATGCTTGGTCAGCCATTTATTTGACCTTCATCACCGCACTCATTGCCGTGCCTTTGAACTTGGTGTTCGGTGTTGCCGCAGCATGGGCCATCGCCAAATATGAATTCACAGGCAAAGCCTTTTTGACCACCTTGGTCGACTTGCCCTTCTCGGTGTCGCCCGTGGTGGCGGGTTTGATTTATGTGTTGATGTTTGGCGCACAGGGCTGGTTTGGCCCTTGGCTGCAAACGCATGACATCAAGATTGTGTTTGCGGTGCCAGGCATTGTGTTGGCGACTGTGTTTGTCACGTTCCCTTTCATCGCGCGTGAGTTGATCCCGCTCATGCAAGCGCAAGGCAATGACGAAGAACAAGCCGCCATCGTGTTGGGGGCTACAGGCTGGCAAACGTTTTGGTATGTCACCTTGCCTAACATCAAGTGGGGTTTGATTTACGGCGTCATCTTGTGTAACGCACGTGCCATGGGCGAGTTTGGTGCGGTGTCTGTGGTGTCGGGCCACATCCGTGGACAGACCAACACCATGCCTTTGCATGTGGAAATTTTGTACAACGAATACCAATCGGTGGCGGCGTTTGCCGTGGCTTCACTCTTGGCTTTGTTGGCCTTGGTGACTTTGGCGATCAAGTCGGTGGTGGAGTGGCGTCATGCGCGTGAGCTGAAGGCCACGGCTGAACTGCCACAAGAAATGCCAAGCGCATAAACGCTTGGCGCCCACACGCATAAACAGAATACGAGTACTGAATCATGAGCATCGAAATCAGAAACATCCACAAACAGTTTGGCGACTTTCAAGCGCTGGGCGATGTGAGCCTAGACATTCACTCTGGCGAGTTGATCGCTTTGTTGGGCCCCTCGGGCTGCGGCAAGACCACTTTGCTGCGCATCATCGCGGGTTTAGAAACCGCAGACGCTGGCACTATTTTGTTCAGCGGTGAAGACACCACCCATGTGCATGTGCGCGAGCGCCAAGTGGGCTTTGTGTTCCAACACTACGCCTTGTTCCGCCACATGACCGTGTTTGAAAATGTGGCTTTTGGCCTGCGCGTGAAACCACGCAGCGAACGCCCCAGCGAAGAGCAAATCAAAAAGAAGGTGCACGACTTGCTGAGCCTCGTGCAACTCGATTGGTTGGCAGACCGCTACCCCTCACAACTCTCAGGCGGTCAACGCCAGCGCATTGCTTTGGCACGTGCTTTGGCGGTGGAGCCCAAAGTGTTGTTGCTCGACGAGCCCTTTGGTGCCTTGGACGCCAAGGTGCGCAAAGAGCTGCGCCGCTGGTTGCGTCGCTTGCACGATGACTTAAATGTGACCACCATCTTTGTGACGCACGACCAAGAAGAAGCCCTCGAAGTGGCCGACCGCGTGGTGGTGATGAACAAAGGCAATGTGGAGCAAGTGGGCTCACCCCAAGAGGTGTGGGAACACCCAGCCAGCCCATTTGTGTATGGCTTCTTAGGCGATGTGAACTTGTTCCATGGCCGTGCCCATGAAGGCGAAATGCACATTGGTGTGAAAGACCAAACCGTGCGCGTGGCTAGCCCTGAGCACCATGCGGCACAAGACGCCAAAGCTTTTGCCTATGTGCGTCCGCATGATTTGGATGTGCGTCGCTACACATCGGGTGACGAAGGCATCGTGGCGCAACTGACCCGCGCCATCGTGGTGGGGCCGATTGCGCGCTTAGAGCTGGTGGCGGCTGAGGGTGGCAGCCCGTCAGATCAACAGATCATTGAAGCGCAAATCCCTGCATCGCAGTTCTACGAGCAGGGATTCACAGAAGGCGAGACCTTGGTGCTCACACCGCGCAAAGCGCGGGTGTTCGTCGCTTAAAACGCGACGCAGCGCTTGGCTTAAACGCGTTGCTGGAGCCAAGCCACGGCACGGCTCCAGCCATCGGTGGCAGGGCCCGCGCGGTAGCTGGCACGGTAGTCCGCATGGAACGCGTGCGGTGCATATGGATACAACACAAACTCTGAGGCCTTGGCTGCTTTGTTGCCTTTGACGGCAGCTTGCGCCAAGGCTTCTTTCATGTTGTTGATCGATGTGACGGGAATGCCTGTGTCGGCACCTCCGTACAAGCCTAGGACAGGCGCCTTCAGTTCAGCTACCAATTCGATGGGGTGCTTGGGGTTGATGACATTGGTTTGGCCTTCCATGCGGCCATACCAAGCCACACCTGCTTTGATCTTTGGGTTGTGTTCAGCATAGAGCCATGTAATGCGACCGCCCCAGCAAAAGCCAGTGATGGCTGCACGATTGGCATTGCCACCGTTGTGAGCCGCCCATTGCAGGGTGGCATCCAGATCAGCCATCACTTGTGCGTCTGGTACTTTGGAAATCAACTCAGCTTGCAGCTTGGCGATGTCTTTGAATTGGCTGGGGTCGCCTTGGCGCACAAACAGTTCAGGGGCGATGGCCAAGTAGCCTTCTTTGGCAAGACGTCGTGTGACGTCGGCCACGTATTCGTGCACACCAAAAATTTCAGAGATCACCAGCACCACAGGCAGATTGGTTTTGCCTGCAGGGGCCGAGCGGTACGCTGGCACTTTGAAACCATTCACATCAATCTCGACGCGACCTGTGGTCAAACCTTCGGCAGATGTTTGCACTGCAGTTTGCGCCATCAATGGCATGGCTGCGGCGGCATAGCCTATGCCCAGTGCCGTTTGCAACGCCAAACGACGCATGGGTGCGTGGGAGGCTTCGGTGCTGTTGAGCAGGGCGTGGGTGTCTTCGATGTGGTTGTGATTCATGGGGCGACCTTTGATGTTGAGACTGAATGGAGGAGTCTAGGGCTAAACAATAATAGGGGCTTATTGAGAGATGAATGATGACAATTGATTGGCTTAATTTCACACCGTGGACATCGCTTGCGGGTGGTTTATTACTTGGGGTAGCCGCTTCGCTGTTGTTTATTTACAGCGGACGTATTTTGGGAATCATAGGTATTTTGGAAGGGGTGTTGCCGCCTAAGTTGGGTGATACCGCATGGCGATTTTCATTCTTGCTGGGCTTGATGCTGTCCCCCTGGGTGGGGCAGTGGTTGTTGCCTGCAGATGGGATGCACGCGCCACAAATCGATGCAAGCTGGCCGATGTTGGTTGTTGCGGGGCTGTTGGTTGGGGTGGGCACCCGCTGGGGCGCAGGGTGCACCAGTGGCCACGGCATTTGTGGTTTGAGTCGTTTGTCGCTGCGGTCTTTGATTGCAACCCTGTCGTTCATGGCGACTGGTTTTGTCACCGTGTTTGTGATCCGTCACGTGATCTGAGGGAGACGTATCTTGCAACGAGTGATTGAATTTTTCGCGGGCCTGATTTTTGGTTTAGGCCTTTTGCTGTCTGGCATGACAGATCCGGGGAAAGTGCAAGCTTTTCTAGACCTGGCAGGACACTGGGACCCGTCCTTGGCATTCGTGATGGGCGGCGGTGTGTTGGTGGGCGTGTTGGGATTTGGAATTGCCAAAAGAAAAAACAAAAGCTTGTCTGGCCAAGTATTTCATTGGCCAGAGTTGCGTCACGTCGATCGTGCCTTGGTTTTTGGGAGCTTGATTTTCGGCATCGGTTGGGGCTTGGCTGGATTCTGCCCAGGGCCCGCACTGGTGTCCATGGCCTCAGGCGAAGCCAAAGCTTTTGTGTTTGTGCTGGCCATGCTTTCAGGCATCGTGTGCTTTGATCGAATCACTCTGCGCGCTCAGGAACCCCTAGCTTGCGCAAAAGACTGCCCATAGGACAAACGTTGGTAAATCCAAACTGAAACAAGTTCAGGCCAACAAACGCAGTGAAGGCGAGCGCCCATCGTGAGACGAACACGGGGCTCTCTTCAATACCGAGTGCCAAAGAAATCATGATGAATAGTCCCGCAAAGATGCGGATGTAACGTTCGATGGTCATAGAGGCTCCTTTTAAAAAATGAAATTTGAGGGTCGGTGTTACTTCAGCAAGGCATTCACTCGACGCAGCTGGGTTTCGCCCAATTCACCACTGGCGGCATACAAGCGCAGTTGGTCGAGGGCTGTTTGAATGCGAAGCTGCAGCAATGCCAATTCAGCTTGTGCAGCATCATGCTCAGCCCCTAACCACTCATTGGTGGTGCGCGCGCCTGTTCGGTGGGCTTGGCGCGTCGCGGCTAATCGCGCTTTGCTGGCTTGTTCAGATTGACCCAAGGCTTGCAAGCGCGCCTGCGCGGTGCTCAGGCTTTGCCATGCATCGCGCACCTGTTGCTCGACTTGTTGTTCAGCGGCCTCTTGGTCGTAGCGCAAT
>Ga0213918_1000267_pt1 | contig 14122 bp, 13 predicted proteins | sample McNCre217MG_FD_163422 | JGI IMG/M metagenome (GOLD analysis project Ga0213918, IMG submission 163422) | Freshwater microbial communities from McNutts Creek, Athens, Georgia, United States - 2-17 MG | ecosystem: Environmental > Aquatic > Freshwater > Creek | place: USA: Georgia | collected... | reverse complement strand
GTTTCATTTGAATTAACTGGTTGTGTTGAATATTCATAATTGAGGTTTGATTAAAAAATTACATAAGTTACATCGGTTGTGCAGCGTGTAGAATCTCATCCGCAATATCTTTACAAGCATAAGGTCTCCCAAGTCGCAAAATATTGTTTTTCAAATCGCTCTGTAACAAATCATTTCGTAGTATTTGTAACGCTTTTTCAATCATTTCTTCTTTGGCATGCACATCTTTAACTAAAATGGCTGCTTTTTCATTCACCAAGGACATAGCATTTTGAGTCTGATGATCCTCCGCGACATTCGGCGAAGGCACTAAAACCGACGGAACACCCGCCAAACATAATTCCGAAATCGTCAACGCACCCGCCCGCGCAATAATCACATCCGCCGCCGCATACACTAAATCCATGCGGTCAATGAACGTTTTCATCTGCACATTCGGCAAATTCGCCGCTTTTCCATCTTTAAAATCGGTTTCATACAATTTCCCACATTGCCACAAAATCTGAACATCTGGATTTTGCGCTATCAAATCTGCACTCGCCTCCATCGCCCGATTCAACGTGCGCGCTCCAAGACTACCGCCTATTATAACAATCGTTTTTAGATTTGGGTTCAAATTGAAATGTTGAATTCCTTCAATTTTTTTAGCATGCAAGTTCAAAATGTCGGAACGAACGGGATTTCCCGTCAAAACGACTTTCTCTTTGGGAAAAAAACGCTCCATATTCGGATACGCCACACAAATTTTAACCGCTTTTTCAGCTAACAATTTGTTGGTAACACCTGCGTAACTATTTTGCTCTTGCAAAACCGTCGGAATCCCTTTCGATGCCGCTACTCGCAACGTCGGTCCACTCGCAAAACCGCCAAATCCAACCACGACATTCGGTCGAAAGTCGCGGATAATGCGACGCGCATTCCACATACTGGAAAGGACTTTGAACGGAAAAATTAAATTTTGCCAAGTCAATCGCCGTTGAAAGCCTGAAATCCAAAGTCCTTCAATCGCATAACCTGCTTTTGGGACTCTTTCCATCTCCATTTTGCCCTTTGCACCGACAAATAAAATTTGCACCGACGGGTCTCGGCGACGCAATTCGTCCGCTACCGCAATCGCAGGAAAAATATGTCCGCCAGTTCCACCAGCACTGATAATTACTTTCATTACCTATAAATTTAGCGTAATGGTGCATTTTTGAAATAGGATGCTTGGGATTGCAAGGATGCAAAGGATATTCCCAGTCGGAAAATAGCAACTTTTTAGTAAAAATATCCTTTGCATCCTTGCAATCTTAAGCATCCTATTTCAAAAATGCATCATCACTACTTTGATTGTTCTATATATTTTGAAACACTTAATATCATCCCAAACGCTACACATGAAAAAATTAACGAGGTGCCACCCATAGAAACCATCGGCATCGGCAAACCAGAAACAGGTATCAAATGCACCGAAACCGCCATATTTGCCAACGCTTGAATGACTAAAATGATTCCCAAACCCACTGCCAAGATTGCCCCAAATGTTTTTGGACTGATAGTCACCAATCTTACGCATCTAAAAAAAAGCAATACAAATAAACTCATCACCAAAAGTGCTCCGAATAAACCATATTCCTCCATTATAATGCTGTAAATATAATCGGTATAAGGAGACGGTAAAAAATTTCTTTGCGTCGAGCTGCCAGGACCATTACCGAAAAAACCACCTTTGGCGATAGCAATTTTTGCTTGTTGCGTTTGGAATTTCCCATCTGAATTGGTTAAAAAATCGTGCAATCGTTCCTGCCAAGTATCCGCCCGAACCAATGTTGGAAAATATTTCGCAAGCACTAATAATGCCGCAAACATGACAATCCCACAAAATATAAGCAAAAAAACGTATTTCAAATCGACCCTTCCAATAAACATCATCCCCAAACAAGTCACGAAAATAATGATTGCCGTACTCAAATCGGCAGGCGCAATCAAGCCGCAAACGATTACCACTGGCACAATTATCGGCACAAACGCGCTTTGAAAGTCCTTAATAATGTCTTGTTTAGCCGAAATCATCCGTGCAACGTAGGTTATAATGGCTAATTTCGCTAAATCGGAGGTTTGAAACGTAATGCCAATCCCTGGCAGACTGAGCCAGCGCGTTGCATGATTGACGTTTTTGCCAAAGAAAAGCGTTACCGCTAATAGTGGAATGACAATCATCAAAGCATACGGCGCAGCAATGCTAAACTTTTGATAATGAATGATATAGAATATATAGGTTAAAAATAATCCAAAACCCAATATCAAAATTTGCTTCATTAAATAGAATTCCGTATTATCGCCGCGCTCGCGGAACGCTAACGTACCCGCCGAACTGTAAACGGTCAATATCGAAAGCAGGGCTAAAACGGCAACTATCATCCAAATAACACGGTCGCCTCTAAGTTCTGCACTAATTCGGTTGATTAAAGACATAATATAAAATGTTAAATTATTAAGTAGTAGAGTCTGAATTAGGATTTATAGGATTTTATAAGGATTATTAGGATTGATTTTTAGGATTTGAAAATCAATCTTTTAAATGCTAAAAATCAATCCTAATAATCCTTATAAAATCCTATAAATCCTAATTCAGACCAACAACTGATGAACAATTGCTTTAAATTGATTGCCTCTATCTTCATAATTTTTAAATAAATCAAAACTCGCACACGCAGGTGACAATAAAATGACATCTCCATTTGTAGCTCGTTTCCTCGCTTCTTGAATTGCCTCTGCCGCAGACCGCGTTTCCACACAAAACGGTACAATCGATGCAAAATAATTCATAATTGGTTGATTGTCAACCCCCATGCAGATAATTCCTTTCACTTTTTTCCGCACCAACGCCTCAATTTGACGATAATCATTGCCCTTGTCCAAGCCGCCAAGTATCAAAATCGTCGGTTTCGACATCGCGCTCAACGCCCAAAACACAGAATCCACATTCGTTGCCTTGCTGTCATTAATATAGGTAACGCCATGCACCGTCGCAACAAATTCCAACCGGTGCGGCGCATTTACGAAAGTATTCAAACCAGTTTGAATCGCTGTTTCACTTACGCCCACCGCCAAAGCCGCCGAAATCGCACAAGACGCATTAAAAAAATTATGCGGTCCCTTCAACGAACTCTCGCTCATATCAAAATCAACTGGCGGTTCAGATGCCGCAATTTTAGAAGGGCGCGCCAAATTTTTCCCCTTTAAAAGATTGTCTTTGAATCGATTATGAATCGCTAAACGCTTCATTTTCCAACGACGCGTTTTCAAAAAAGTTTTGATTTCAACATCATCCGCGTTGTAAATGAAAAAATCTTCAGGCTTTTGGTTCATCACGATACGGAATTTAGACGCAACGTAATTTTCCATTTTATACTCGTAACGGTCTAAATGGTCAGGCGTTATATTCAATAAAATAGCAATATTCGGTTTGAAATCACGAATGCCATCCAATTGAAAACTACTAAGTTCCAATACATAATAATCATATTTGGCTTCCGCCACCAACCGAGCAAAACTCGTCCCGACATTGCCACATTCCGCCACATTAAAACCGCCCGTTTTGAGCAAATGATAGGTTAAATGCGTCGTCGTCGTTTTGCCATTGCTCCCCGTGATGCCAATAATCGACGCATTCCCCGTAAATCTTGCTGCAAATTCTATTTCGGAAAGGACAGGAATGCCTTTTTGATGCGCCAATTTCACCACTTCGGCTTTGTCAGGAATGCCAGGACTTTTAATAATTTCATCCGCTTGCAAAATTTTATCAATGGAATGTTGTCCTTGTTCATAAGCAAAATTTTGTTCCTCTAATGCTTGTGCGAATTTTGCGGGAATTTGTCCTTTGTCTGATAAAAACACCGTGTAGCCGTGTTTTCGGGCGAGTATGGCAGCACCAACGCCACTTTCTCCACAACCGAGAATAACTAAATGTTTCATAGAATGTTGAAAATGTGGCTGTCTCAAAAGAAAAAATCACGAAATATTATTGGGTTGTGATACGAATGGATGTACGGATTTTACAGATTTCACGGATGAATACGGATTTTGGGGACAAAAAATCCGTATTCATCCGTGAAATCTGTGAAATCCGTACATCCATTCGTATCACAACCAAATAATATTGGGTCTGAAAATTAAATTTCACCCTTTTGAGACAGCCACTTTGATTATCGAATTTTCAAAGTAATGATAGTCAAAACCAATAACAAGATACTTACAATCCAAAAACGCATAACAATCTTCGCTTCATGGATGCCTTTTTTCTGATAATGATGGTGTAATGGAGACATTAATAAAATCCGTCGTCCTTCTCCGTATTTCTTTTTCGTATATTTGAAATAGCTTACTTGCAATATCACGGACAAATTTTCCGCCAAGAAAACCCCGCATAAAATGGGTATCAACAATTCTTTGCGAATTAAAATTGCCATTACTGCGATGATGCTGCCCAACGTCAAACTGCCCGTATCGCCCATAAACACTTGCGCGGGAAACGCATTATACCACAAAAAACCAAGACATGCCGCTAAAAAACAAGCAGCAAATATCACTAATTCACCCGTTTCAGGAATATACAAAATATTTAAATAATCAGACCAAAGAGAGTTCCCTGTCGCATACGCCAAAATGCCTAATCCCAAACCCACAACCGCCGAAACGCCTGTCGCCAAGCCATCTACGCCGTCGGTCAAGTTCGCAGCATTAGAAACCGCCGTCACAATCAAAATGACAAAAGGCACAAATAGCAACCAAACCCAATTCACAGGGTCGTTCGTGAACGGCAAAAGTACCTTACTATAATCCATTTCGTTGTCTTTCATAAACGGAATGTTCGTTAAAGGAGCTTTCACATGCACCATTTCTTTCAATTGTCCGCCGCGCAATACGTCAGGAACATAAACCGTTTTTACAATTTCATATTTATTCAATGCTGCTGTTTCTGGATCCATGCGCACAACAACGTCTTTACTATGCAACATCACAATGCCAACCACTAAACCCAATAAAATTTGTCCTAAAACTTTGAATTTTCCAGGTAAACCTTGCTTATCTCTTTTAAAAACTTTAATATAATCATCGACAAAACCGATAATCCCCATCCAAGTCGTTGCCAAAAGCATTAACAAGATATACACGTTATCCAATTTGCAAAACAAAAGTGTCGGTATCACGATTGCCATGATAATCATAATTCCGCCCATGGTAGGCGTACCTTCTTTTTGTTTTTGTCCCGCCAATCCTAAATCCCGAACCGTTTCGCCAATTTGCAAGTTGCGCAAAAAACGGACGATGCGTGTCCCAAAAATCAGGGAAATAATCAACGACAAAATAATAGCAGCACCTGCTCGGAACGAAATATAGGAAAACAATCGCGCCCCAGGCGTGTGATAATGTTTCTCCAAATAGTCAAAAAGGTGGTATAACATAATGATAGCGGTTTTTAAGCCCAATAAATGACATCATTTCCAACAAATCACATCATTTTATTTCGATTATTATAATTTTGAGTATTCATTTTATGATTCAAACGGAATGCCTTTCAAGGTTTCCGCTAAAATGGCTTTATCATCAAAAGGATGTTTCACCCCATTTATATCTTGATATTTTTCATGTCCTTTGCCCGCTACTAAAATAATATCGCCTTTTTTCGCCGCTTGACAAGCCTTTTCAATCGCTTCTTTTCGGTTTTCAACACTAAAAGTTTTGTTTTTCGCACTTTCTGGAACACCCGATTCGATTTGTTGAATAATCATAGCAGGGTCTTCTGTACGCGGATTATCCGACGTGATATAGAAAATATCGCTCATCATTGCCCCAATTTTACCCATGACAGAACGTTTTTTCGGGTCTCTATCGCCGCCACAACCTGCTACTGTAATAATTCGTTGCCCTTTTTTGCGCAATTGATGAATCGTTTGTAACACTTTTTCCAACGCATCTGGCGTATGCGCGTAGTCCACAATCCCTAAAATACCCACATTCGGGTCAAAAGTATAGTCAAAACGCCCTTCAGCAGCCGTCAAAGCACTCAATTTAGTCAAAATTTCTGTTTTAGGAATGCCCAACAATACTGCGGTTGCGTAACAAGCCAATGTATTATATGCATTAAATTCACCAATCAACCGACCATAATAATCATGCCCATCCAAATTCAAATGCAATCCCGTTAAAGCATTTTCAATGATTTTGGCTTTAAAAACAGTCATTTTTTTCAAACTATACCGATAAATCGCTGCTTTTGAATGCTGAACCATCACGTTTCCATTCCTATCATCGGCATTCGTCAACGCAAAAGCGCGTGTTGGAGACAAATTATCAAAAAATTTCTGCTTCGCTTTAATATATTCGGCAAAAGTTTTATGATAATCTAAATGATCATGTGTAATATTCGTGAAAACACCGCCTTTAAACGATAATCCTGCAATCCTATCTTGATGAATTGCGTGAGAACTGACTTCCATAAACGCATATTGCACCCCCATTTCCACCATTTTTTGAAACAAACTATTGAGTGCAATGGGGTCAGGAGTCGTATGCGTAGAAGGGAAAATCTGTCCTGCAATCCGATATTCGACCGTACTAATGAGTCCACATTTGTAACCCAAACTGGTAAATAAATCATATAATAAAGTCGCAGTCGTCGTCTTGCCATTCGTACCCGTGATGCCGACTAAAAACAGATTGCTCGTCGGATGACCGTAAAAGGCAGAGGCTGCTTCTGCTAATATTTTCCCAGAATTCGCCACTTCCACGAACGTAACATGATTTGCACGTTGGTTTTCGGGCGGCATTTTTTCGCAAATGATGGCAACCGCGCCTTTCTCAATCGCTTTCTGGATATAATCATGTCCATCGACCTGCGTACCGCGAACCGCTACAAATAATGTAAAAGTTGGAGCGACTTGACGCGAATCGAAGGCAATTTTATCAATCAAGGTGTCCATATCTCCCCATGTCGATAGGATTGGCAATTTGTATAATAGGTTGCTTAAGGCTTTCACGATTTTATAATTGATTGATTGTTATGATAAGTTGCGTTGGATTTTGGAATTAGGATGCTCGGGATTGAAAGGATGAAAAGGATATTTTTAGTAAAAATTTGCCGTTTTTCGACAGAAAATATCCTTTTCATCCTTTCAATCCCAAGCATCCTAATTCCAAAACCCAAAACCCAAAACTATTCTAATTTAATGGTAACGGTTTGTCCAGCAGCGTTCGTACCTGCGGCAGGCGTTTGCGACGCAACCTTCCCGTAACCAACAAAAACAACGCGAATACCTCTATTTTCCAAATTAAATAGCGCATCTTTCAAACCCATGCCCACCACATTCGGCACTAAATCCTTCCGCATCCCTTGACGCGCCAATAATTGCAACGTATCCGATTTAGGTCTCAAAACCATCCAATAATCCTCTTTTTTACTATTCGATAAATGCTTGACATTCAATTGATTCAACACCGTTTCCATATCATTTTTCAAACCCACATCATCTGGTAATTGCCGTTCGCCCAGAATCGGTTTCCCCTTTTTATTCACAGGTTCACTCAATTGTACATTCGTTGAAGCAATTCTATCCGCAATTTCCCGAAAAACAGGACCCGCCACTTGCCCTCCATAAAAACCATTCTGCGTCGGCTTGCTAATCACCACAATACACGAAAAAACAGGGTTTTCAGCAGGAAAATACCCCGCAAACGAGGCTTGATAACCGCCAACCGTATTATTCGCACCGCCATAATTTAATTGAGCCGTCCCCGTTTTGCCCGCAAAACGATATTTATCCGTCTTCAAATGCGCCGCCGTTCCAAAATCAACCACACTTTCCAATAATTTTTTCGCTTGTTCAATCGTAGCCGATTTCGCAATACTTTCCCGCAAAATCGTGGGTTTAAATGCACTGACCGTATGTCCAAAACGTTCGGTTTCGCTGACCAAATAAGGCTTCATCATTTTGCCATTATTCGCCACCGCATTATAAAAAGTCAATAATTGCAAAGGCGTTATTTGCAATTCATAACCAATCGACATCCAAGGCAACGTGACCCCACTCCATCCGCCTTCTTTCGGGTCTTTGATTTTAGGCGGGCTTTCTCCCTCAATTTCAATGCCCGTCGGTTGACACAAACCAAAATCTTTCAAATGCTGATAATACAATTCTGGTTTTTGCGCATATTTACCGAAAACCAATTTTGAAATCCCCACATTCGACGAAGCAGCAAAGGCGTTTTGAACCGTTAATTTCGTCGCAGGTGTTTTTTCATGGTCTTCCATAATTCTATCAAAGTATTGATGCTGACCATTTTCAATATCCACACTATCCGTCATACGAAGTCCACCATCTTCCAACAGTGCCATGATAGATGCCAATTTGAACGTCGAACCTGGTTCCGTAGCCGACGCAATACCATAATTATAATCTTCCCACCAACCCGTTTCCGTCTTTCCGATATTCGCAATGGCTTTAATTTTACCTGTTTTGACCTCCATGACAATAGCAGTTCCGTGTTCCGCTTGATGATGGTCTAATGCCCGAAGCAAAGCCTGTTGCGCCACATCTTGAATGTTGACATCAATCGTGGTAATGACATCATCGCCACTTTTAGGTTCGATTTCAGCCAAATCATTGACAGGAATCCAAACATCCGCACCTACTTTTTGCATCAATTTTTTACCGACGCTATCCCGCAACGTTCGATTAAAACTGCCTTCAATACCCACAGGATTCGCCCCTTCGCGCACGTAACCAATTGTGCGTTGCGCCATCATTTTGAACGGATGTTGCCTTTTGCTATTGCGCTTGACAATCAAACCACCCTTATTCCGCCCTTTGCGAAAGATAGGAAACTGCTTAATAAACTCCACTTGTTCAAAAGTTGCATCTTTTTTGATGGGCAAATAACGCGTTTTATGCGTATAGCGATGTTCTTTTAGAAATTCTTTCCACATACCTGCCGTGTATTGCGGGTCAATATGCGTCGCAAAGCACACGGAGAGCGAATCCAAACCCTGTTTAAATTCCTCATCATTGATGCTCGGAGCAGCACAATCCATAAATAAATCGAAAAAAGGGAGCGATGTAGCCAATACACTACCATCTTCCGCCAAAATACTGCCGCGTTCGCCCGGAACATCAACATATTTCACATACGATTTATCGCCCAATTCACGCCATTTTGCGCCCTCAACCGTCACAATTCGGACGGCTTTTGCAAAAACCGCTACGGCTATCGCTACCACGACTAACAAGACGACATAAATGCGAATTAATACTTCGTCTTTAACATTTATAATTGCCACGCTTTCCCTGATTAGAAGTATGAGATGTTAAAATGGTTTATTATTGGACAATAATGCGCTTTCTACGGGCATTATTGGTATTCAAACCCAAAGGTTCGACGGTTTTCAAAACTTCACTTTGTTTCGATTCGAGCATCAAATCTGCTTTTGCAGACATGTATTGCCAACGCAATTCCTTTATTTCCTTCTCCAATCGCTGGATTTGACGAATTTTTCGTTCCGAATTCAACGCGTTAGAGATGTAAATCAATAACAAAAAAAATACAAAAAAAACATAAGACAAATTTCCGAATATCCAATTGGATGCCATACTGCCCACTTGCGAATATTCCATCCATTTGGTTGAAATCGTGATGCCACTATTGCTACCGCCAGCAGCTTTTGCAGGTGCGGGCGACGCAGGTTTAGGCGCGGGTTTTGGTGCTGGTGCTGGCGCAGGAGCAGGATTCGATTTGCCTTTATTGGGATTTGGTGCTGCCATATTTATCAAATTCTGTAAATCAAATACTTATGTTTGTAACGGGTTCTATTGGAACACGGATGACGCGGATTTTTCCTTGTCATTCCGCAGGAAACTGGGTTTCCTACGGAATGACAAGGAAAAATCCGTGTCATCCGCGTTCCAATTGTATCATAATCGGGTTGCAATCCGCAATTTAGCACTTCTCGACCGTGTATTTCTTTTTACTTCTTCGGCGGATGCTTCTATTGGTTTTTTCGTCATCACCTGAAAAGGTCGATGAATATTGCCATAAAAATCTTTTTCCTGCACGCCCTCAAAATCGCCCGTCTTAAAAAAATTTTTAACCAAACGATCTTCTGCAGAATGGAAAGAAATAATCGCAATGCGCCCGTCAACTTTCAAAACATCCAAACTTTGTTTCAACAAGTCTCGCAATGCCCCCAATTCATCATTCACCTCAATCCGCAAGGCTTGAAATACTTGGGATAAATATTGCATTTTAGGACCAAAAACCAACGGTTCAATCACCTGTAATAAATCATTTATCGTTGCAAAAAGTTTTCGTTCTCGCGCTGCGACCAGCGCGGTTGCCACCGTTTTAGCATTGCGTACTTCCCCATATTCGCTTAAAAGCTGTTGTAATTGTTCTGTTGGATACGTATTCAGTATCGTAGCCGCCGTTTTTGCTTCATGTTGATTCATGCGCATATCCAAAGGCGCGTTGAAACGGTACGAAAATCCGCGTTCTGCCACATCAAATTGATGCGATGAAACGCCCAAATCTGCCAATATGCCATCCACTTGTTGAATTCGATGCAAGCGCAACATTTTTTTTAGCGCCCTAAAATTACTCGGAATCAGCGTAAAACGTTGATCCTCAATGATATTTGTAGCTGCATCGTCGTCTTGGTCGAAGCCCAATAATTTTCCATCCGCATTCAATTGTTGCAAAATAGCGCGACTATGTCCGCCGCCACCAAATGTCGCATCAATATAAACGCCGTTTGGCACAATGCTCAACCCATTCACTGCTTCATTCAACAGGACGGTTGTATGATAATTTTCTTGAATCATGTTTTTGGCGGGAAATACAATACTTTCCCCTTTTCGCCCAAAAGTACAACTTTTTGCTACATTCGTTTTACTTTAACCGTTTTTTTTAATAAAAATTCTGCCAAAAGGGTATTTTTCAGTTGTTAAAGGATGGTTTTAAATGCAAAAACCGCTTTTCCTGTATTGGAAAAGCGGTTTTTTAGCTACCCTGTCACGATACGCTGTTGCTCCGAATTGCACGATTCGGGGATATATCGCTGATATATCATTTTTATTTTATAAGTATTAATAAAAGCTACAAAACCATCCTATTTTTCTGCGTGTCATCGAATAGCCCAATACCGAAATTTCCAAAAAATAGGTGGGCATGATTTTGTAGCCTTTTTTTATACGCAATTGTTTTTTTTCTAAAACTGCTGATATTGCAAATAGGCACAATTAATATCAAAATTAATTGTAGGATCACTATTCGTAAAGAAAACGAGTTCATTTGCATCTTGGTCTGCAAAAGTTTGCTTTCCATTTACCTCAAATGGGTCTCCAATCATATAATCATTTGCACCTACTTGGAAATGTACATCCGCTTTCAAAGTACCATCTAATTTTTGTGCGGTATTAATTACAAAAGTAAAGATTTTACCAACACTTTTTTTCGCTATCAAATCAGGACGCGAATAATTAATTGGATACTTTAAGCGTTCTTGTTCCGTTAAATCCCGCCAAATCACCGTTGGATTCAAAATACTTGGAATTGGCAAGCCATTTGGAAATAATTCCATAAAAATCTGCTTCAATCGTGCCATTTCAGCCTTACATTGAACACCAAGTTGCACATGATTCTCATATCCAACTAAACCCAATGCTTGCTCATGTGCAATACCTGCCTGTGCCAACTCGTTAAACTTCGTCTGACGCGCTGTATGTTGTGCAGCATTAAATTTATCAATAGCATCTTGTTTAGCCTTGGCTAAAACACTATCAATTGATTTTACTTGAGTCAAGATACCTACATCTTCAGTTTCATAGCTATTAAAAATAGCCAATGCGATGATTGCCTGTGCTGCTAATTTAGTATTACTATTAGTAGTGTACTTGATTATAGTAGCTTTATCCTCTTTAAATCCTGTATAAGCCATGATTAAAATGTTTTTGAGTATTCTTTTTTCAAATCAGAAACATCGGTTGTGAATTCTTTCCACTTTTCTGTTGAAGTGGTTGTCAATGCCGCAAGGTCATCCCGATATTTTGTATTCGCAGTATTGGCTGCAAGTTGTTGCGCTGCTTTGGCATCTTTGATGGCTTTGGCACGAACTTTTTTTAATGCTGCAATAGATGCGTCATCTGCGTCTGCGGCAGTTTTATACGCATCGCCTGCGGTTTTTGCTTTTGCTGCTGCTGCTGCAATGGTTGGATTGGAGTTGCCTGTGTACTTGGTCACAATAGCCATTTGTGACGTGAACGCTGCTTTCATTATGTTTGTTTTTTTTTAAATTGTGAAATAATGGATAAATAAAAAATGTACTAAATTCAGTACAAAATTAAAAATTTTATGCGTTATTTGCAAGAATTTTAACCTATATTTTTTCTTTTTTTTTATTAAATTTTCTACGATGAAACCGAAGCCAATAATCAATACGACCACCCGAATCAGAGGGGATAAAGTCTATATGACTTATCTGGATGAGGAACCTAAAATATTTCGCAACCTGAAACAACTCTGTTTCTATTACGAGGATAAAGGGGTTTCTTATTTTACGCTCCGAAACAAAATTCAAGAGTTAGATGGGAATTTTATCAAGTACAAGCAGATTCCAATTTATATTTTGGATTTTCAAGATGAAAAAGATTAAAAAAAAACAGGAAATCATTGTTGCGCAACAATGGTTTTTTTTTATTTTTTTGCTAAAAAAAGTTCCTTAAATAAAATATAGTAACTTTCTTAGCGTTATAGGGTAGATTGTCATGGTGCGAAACAAACATTTATGATGAACCTTTCGGGGAAGCGATTCCCTGATTTTTTTACGGCAGTTCTTTTTTGTCAAATATTTAGTAAATGTAAATGTAAGAATTGTTTTTCGGGGGAAAAAGGACTTCCCCCGATTTTTTCAAGCGTAGATGTAATGTAGATATAAAACATTGGTTTTGTTGCATTGGATTGGGTGGTTTTTATCACCCAATTTTTACAAAAGTTCTTTGACATTATAGGTATAAAAGTTTGTTCGAGTTTTTCATAGTACACTCCCTTGTCAACATGGGTGCATCTGTAATGGATGCATCTTTTTTTTTTAACCAATTAAAAAGGGATGTTTCATTAGATGCGAAAAGTAGGTTACAAATTGTGATACGAATCGATGTACGGATTCTACGGATTTCACAGATTCGTACGGATTTCTTTTATTTTTTTGCTTGAAACAAAGCATTGGAGTTAAAAAAAAATCCGTACTAATCTGTGAAATCCGTAGAATCCGTACATCCGTTCGTATCACAATGTATCTCAAAGTGTAACCCAAAAATGAAACATCCCATTAAAAATCATAGAAAAAAAAATGAAAATGAAAAAACCTTTTGCGCAAGACTATGGCTACCAAGCGTATGATGAAGTCCAAAAGTGTAACACTTGGCGATGGAAAGATGCAGATTCAAAGGCACTGTATGAAGCAGAGAAAAGAAAGTATGATACTACGAATTTCACCATCAACTTAAATGCTAACATAGTGGATGGTCAAATGGAAATCCCAACACAGTTACGTTCTGTATCGGATGGGCATGCTACTAAATATAGAATCTTAGATGAAGACCATGAGCAAAAAGGGGATTTTCATTTTTCAGTTTGTAATGAAAACCCAGTAATGCAACAGGAATCTATTCGAGATTTTATTGAATATATCCAAAATCAGTATCCTGCAAATACTACTTATTTCCTAATCATTGCTATCGAAGCAGTATAATATGAAAAATAGTGCTAGAAAGGATGCTTGTATTTTGATGATTCTATTACTGATTTTGATGATTTCTATCATACTCATTTATGATCTAAATATTGTCAAAAAACGAGAATTGAATCTGATGTCTCCAAATCCAATCATCGTATATCCCGAAAAATTGGATACACCAATTGATACACCTATAAATATGTGATATGGCAAGAACAACCCAATTTCAACTACCGATACAATCCTTTCGAGATTATGAAGATGGAAACTATCCCATTTTTACGTATCCGAATGGGGATGCTTCAAAAGCCATACTGCATCTTTCCTTGTGTTCTTATAATAAGGTCCTAA
>Ga0213918_1000266_pt1 | contig 14152 bp, 10 predicted proteins | sample McNCre217MG_FD_163422 | JGI IMG/M metagenome (GOLD analysis project Ga0213918, IMG submission 163422) | Freshwater microbial communities from McNutts Creek, Athens, Georgia, United States - 2-17 MG | ecosystem: Environmental > Aquatic > Freshwater > Creek | place: USA: Georgia | collected... | reverse complement strand
CGAGATCAAAGGCGAGCGCACTTTGGCGCCCAGCTGCTGTCGCACGGCGACGGCGGGGCTTGAGGTGTTGGTGAGCGACCGTGCGGTGAAGAGCCAGAAGATGGTGTTGGAGATGCTGCTGTCGGACGTGCCTGATGTTGGGTACAAGTGGAACGATGCCTCTTCTCTCGCTGCTGCGACGGGGGATGCGCCGGGCTCCTCATGCGGCGAGCCAAAATCGTCACCCGGCGCATCCCCCATCGCAGCGGGTGCTGGCGATGCTGGTCAACATGGTGAGTTGAGTGATTGGGCTTCGCGCATGGGTGTCACCGTGCGACCTGCATTGCTTGCGCTGCGTCGCGAGCAACCCGCGTGTGATGTGTCCCACCCCGCGATGGCGGTGAATTTGGATGCTTGCATTCAGTGCAACCGCTGTGTGCGTGCTTGCCGTGAAGAGCAGGTCAACGATGTGATTGGCTACGCGCACCGTGGCGCGCAGGCGCAAATCGTGTTTGATTTGAACGACCCGATGGGGCTGAGCAGCTGCGTGGCTTGCGGCGAGTGCGTGCAGGCTTGCCCGACGGGCGCGTTGATGCCAAAAGCGCATGTGGGTTCGCAGGCTGTCGATCAAAAAGTGGATTCGGTGTGTCCGTTTTGCGGTGTGGGTTGCTTGCTGACCTACAACGTGAAGGACAACCACATCGTCAGCGTCGACGGGCGCGACGGCCCGGCCAACCACAGTCGTTTGTGTGTGAAAGGCCGTTTCGGGTTTGACTACATCCACAACCCACAACGACTGACGGTGCCGCTGATTCGCAAAGCGGGCGTGCCCAAAGACCCAGACGCGTTGAACGCGCTCAACATCAACGCCTCCGATTGGTCGCAGGTGTTTCGTGAAGCCACGTGGGAAGAAGCGCTAGACCTGGCCGCATCCCAACTCAAACACTTGCGCGACACGCATGGCAAAAAAGCGTTGGCCGGTTTTGGCTCGGCCAAGGGCAGCAACGAAGAAGCGTATTTGTTCCAAAAATTGGTGCGCACAGGTTTTGGGTCTAACAACGTGGACCACTGCACACGCTTGTGCCATGCGTCCAGCGTGGCGGGGTTGTTAGAGGGCGTGGGCTCGGGCTCGGTGACCAACCAGGTGAACGATGTCGAGCACTCAGACTTCATCTTCGTCATCGGCTCCAACCCCACATCCAACCATCCTGTGGCGGCCACGTGGATGAAGAACGCAGCCAAGCGCGGCGCCAAGATTGTGGTGGCCGACCCGCGCGGCACAGACCTTGGTAAACACGCGTGGCGAGCCTTGCACTTCAAGGCCGACACCGATGTGGCCATGCTCAACGCCCTGTTGCACGTCCTCATTGAAGAGGGCTTGGTGGATGAGGTGTTCATTCGCGACCGAGCCAACAACTTCGACGCACTCAAAGCCAACGTCAAAGACTTCAGCCCCGAGGCCATGGCCCCGATTTGCGGCATTGACGCACACACCTTGCGCGACGTGGCGCGTGCCTACGCCACGGCCAAAAGTGCCATGATTTTGTGGGGCATGGGCGTGAGCCAACACGTGCACGGCACCGACAACGTGCGCTGCTTGATTGCCTTGTCGTCCATCACCGGCCAAGTGGGCAAACCTGGCTCGGGCCTGCACCCCCTGCGCGGCCAAAACAACGTGCAGGGCGCGAGTGACGCGGGCCTCATTCCCATGATGTTTCCCAGCTACCAACGCGTCATCAACGCCGATGCGCATGCGTGGTTTGAAAAGTTTTGGGACACACCGCTTGACGACAAGCCCGGCTACACCGTGGTGGAAATCATGGGCAAGATCTTGGCGGACGAAACCGACCCACACAAGATTCGCGGCATGTACATCATGGGCGAGAACCCCGCCATGAGCGACCCCAACCTCAACCACGCGCGTCACGCGCTGGCATCGCTAGAGCACTTGGTGGTGCAAGACATCTTCATGACCGAAACCGCGTGGCTGGCCGATGTGGTGCTGCCCGCCAGCGCCTGGCCCGAGAAAACGGGTACGGTCAGCAACACCGATCGCATGGTGCAATTGGGCTTGCAAGCGATAGACCCGCCGGGCGATGCGCGTGCGGATTTGTGGATCATCCAAGAAATCGCAAAACGGATGGGTTTAACTTGGCACTACGCAGGCGAGCACCACGGCGTCGCCGAGGTGTACGACGAAATGCGACGCGCCATGCACGCCGCCATCGGTGGCATCACGTGGGCGCGCTTGCTGCGCGAATCCAGCGTCACCTACCCCTGCCACACCGAAGACGACCCGGGCGAGCCCACGGTGTTCAAACACCACTTTGCCACCGACGATGGCCGCGTGCATTTGGTGCCTGCCGGGTTGATCCCGGCCAACGAACAACCCGATGCGCAGTACCCGTTTGTCCTCATCACCGGTCGTCAACTCGAGCATTGGCACACCGGCAGCATGACGCGTCGCGCCACGGTGTTGGACGCAATCGAACCCACAGCCACGGCCTCGATGTGCAGCGCCGATTTGCAAGCCTTGGGTGTCCAAGCGGGCGATGTGATGACCGTGGCATCGCGGCGCGGCCAAGTGAGCCTGCGTGCGCGCTTGGACGAAGGCACGCCACAAGGCACGGTGTTCATCCCCTTCGCCTACCAAGAGGCCGCGGCCAACTTGTTGACCAATCCCGCGCTGGACCCTTTTGGCAAGATTCCAGAACTCAAATACTGCGCTGTGTCCGTGACAGTCGGTGGTCAGCTTGCGCACCCCGCAGGTTTTAAAATCTAACCCTCATTTTTGGAGACTTGTTCATGCACGCTTTTCGCCGTTCTTTGATTGCCCTGAGTTTGGGCTTGGCTTGCGCATCTGGTTTTGCGCAAAACGACGCGACTGTGAAGGTCGGTTTGCTCAGCACCTTGTCAGGCCCCGGCGCGGGTTTGGGCGTGGACATCCGTGACGGCTTTCAGCTCGCGGTCAAGCTCTCGGGTGGCAAGTTCAGTGGCAAGGCTGTGGACGTCATCGTGGCCGATGACCAAGCTAGCCCCGATGTGGGTCGCCAAACCGCAGACCGTTTGGTCAAGCGCGACAAGGTCGACTTCATGACTGGCATCGTGTTCTCCAACGTCATGTTGGCCGTGGGCGCACCCACCTTTCAATCGAAAACTTTCTACATCAGCGCCAACGCTGGCCCCTCGCAATACGCGGGTGAGCAGTGCAACCCATTCTTCTTCAGCGCGTCCTACCAAAACGACAACATGCACGAAGCCGTGGGCAAAGTGGTGACAGACAAGGGTTTTAAGAAGGTCGCTTTGATTGCGCCTAACTACCCTGCAGGCAAAGACGCGATTGCTGGCTTCAAGCGTTTCTTCAAAGGCGAAGTGGCGTCAGAGACCTACACCGCCTTGAACCAACTCGACTACGGCACCGAGCTGTCCAAGCTGCGCGCCACCAAGCCAGACGCGGTGTATATCTTCTTGCCCGGCGGCATGGGTATCAACTTCATCAAGCAGTTTGTGGGTGCGGGTTTGTCTAAGGACATCACTTTGTTTGGCCCAGGCTTCTCGGGCGATGAAGATGTGATCAAAGCGGTGGGCGACCCCATGCTGGGCATGTTCAACACCTCGCAATGGGGCCACGACATGGACAACGCGGCCAACAAAAAATTTGTGGCTGAGTTTGAAAAAGCCTATGGCCGCTTGCCCACCTTGTACGCAGCCCAAGGCTACGACGCTGCACGCTTGATCGAAGCGGCCGTGCGTGACAGCAAAGGCAACTTGGAAGACAAAGCCGCCGTGCGCAAAGCCTTGGAAGCCGCCAAGTTTGATTCGGTACGTGGTGCCTTCAAGTTCAACAAGAACCATTTCCCGATTCAAGACTACTACTTGCGCGTCATCACCAAAGACAGCAAAGGCCGTGTGACCAACCGCACCTTGAGTCCTGTGTTCAAAGGCCATGCCGACGCTTATGCAGCCAGCTGCAAGATGCCAAGCTGATTTGAGTTAAGGCGTTTTGATGGATGGTATTTTGCTGTTTGAGCAATCGCTCAACGGCTTGCAATTTGGGTTGATGTTGTTCTTGCTGGCCGCGGGCTTGACGCTTGTGTTCGGCATCATGGACATGATCAACCTCGCGCATGGCTCGCTCTACATGGTGGGCGCCTACCTCATTGCCACGGTGGCTGCGGCCACCGATTCTTTTTGGCTGGGGCTAGGCGCGGGTGTGGCAGGTGCTGCGCTGTTTGGCGTGTTGCTGGAAGTGACCATCCTGCGCCGCCTGTATGAGCGTGACCACCTCTCGCAAGTGCTGGGCACCTTTGCCATCCTCTTGATGTGCAACGAAACCGTGCGCTTGATTTGGGGCGCACAACCCATCACGCTCAACCCACCGGCTGCGCTCAATGGCCCTGTGGAGTTGGTGAGCGGATTTTTCTATCCTGCTTATCGCTTGTTCATCATCGGTGTGGGTTTGGCCGTGGCTTTGTTTTTGTATGTGCTCATCACGCGCACACGCGTGGGCATGCAAGTGCGTGCAGGCGCTGCCAACCGTGAAATGGCTTTGGCCATGGGCAGCAACGTGACGCGTTTATTCACCGCGGTGTTTGGTGTGGGCGCTGCGCTGTGTGCTATTGCGGGCGGCATGCTGGGGCCGTTGCTGGCCGTGCAAGTGGGCATGGGCGAGAGCATTTTGATTTTGGCCTTTGTGGTCATCGTCATCGGCGGCATTGGCTCGATTCGCGGCGCGTTCTTGGGTGCGATGTTGGTGGGCGTGGTGGACACGGCAGGGCGCACCTTGGTGCCGATGCTGTTTGACTCCTTGCTCAGTGCCGAAGCTGCATCGAGTGCAGGGCCCGCTGTGGCGTCGATCTTGATTTACATGCTCATGGCCACGGTGTTGTTCTTCAAGCCGCGTGGTTTGTTTCCTACCCACGGTTAATTGATGCATGGCTAATTCGTCTTCAAGCACCTCGCTCGACCATGCCTTGCAATGGCGCTGGAGCGTGCCTGCGTTGCTGCTGTTGGTGGCTTTGCCTTTCATCGCCAATGCCGCAGGCGAGGGTTTTTACATTGCCTTGGCCAGCCGCATTTTGATTTTTGCGTTGGCGGCGACCAGCCTCAATTTCATTTTGGGGTTTGGTGGCATGGTTAGCTTTGGGCATGCCGCCTTTGTGGGCGTAGGCGCGTACAGCGTGGCCATGCTCACGCAAATGGGCATCACCGACGCGTGGGTGTTATGGCCTGCAGCGATGGTGGTGAGCGCTGTGTTTGCTTTGCTCATCGGTGCCATCAGCCTGCGCACGCAAGGTGTGTACTTCATCATGATCACGCTGGCTTTTGCCCAGATGATTTACTACCTCACCATTTCTATCAAAGCCTATGGCGGCGACGATGGTTTGTCGTTGGCGAGTCGTTCGCAAATTCCGTGGGTCGATATCAATGACGACACCACGTTTTATTACGTGGTGCTCGCCGTGTGCGTGGCTGCTATCTATGCCGTGGCCCGTGTGCTGAATGCACGCTTTGGTCACGTGCTGCAAGCCATTCGTGAGAACGAGGTGCGCATGCAAGCGCTGGGCTATGCGGTGTACCGCTACAAGCTGGCCGCGTTTGTGATGGCCGGTGCCTTGGCCGGTTTAGCGGGTGCGCTGCTGGCCAACCAAGGTGGCTTTGTCAGCCCTGCACTCATGCAATGGAGTCAATCGGGCCTGTTGATGATGATGGTCATCTTGGGCGGCGTGGGCCATTTGTATGGCGGTGTGTGGGGCGCGGTGGTGTTCTTGCTGTTGGAAGAAACTTTGAGCCACTTCACCATCCATTGGCAGCTTGGCCTAGGTGCATTGCTCTTGGCCGTGGTGCTGCTGGCACCCAATGGCTTGACCAGTGTGTTACAACGCCTGCAACGAAAGGACCCACCATGAGTTCGCCCTTGTTGCACGTGGACAACTTGGTCAAACGTTTTGGTGGTTTGGCGGCCACTGACCATGCCACCTTGCAGATCAAGCGCGGCGAAATTCATGCGCTCATTGGCCCCAATGGCGCTGGCAAGACCACACTCATTCATCAAATCTCAGGTGCCTTGCCGCCCGACGAAGGCCGCATTGTGTTTGACGGCGCAGACCTCACGCACACGGCCATGCACCAGCGTGCGCGGTTGGGTTTGGTGCGCTCGTACCAAATCACCAGCGTGTTCACGCGCCTCACGGTGCAAGACAACTTAGCTTTGGCCATTCAAGCCGGTAATTCGGAAAAAGTGGAAAGTAGCTTTCAGTTCTGGCGCGCAGCACGCAGCGAACATGCGCGTTATGCGCATGCCGCTGAAGTGGCCGAGCGTGTGGGCTTGCAAGCGCAACTCATGCAGCCCGCAGGCGCGCTGTCGCACGGCGAGCAACGTCAGCTCGAAGTGGGTTTGGCATTGGCCACATCACCAAAGTTGATGTTGCTCGATGAACCCATGGCTGGCATGGGGCCTGATGAATCCGAGCGCATGGTGCAACTGCTACAAAGCCTGCGCGGCGACACCACGTTACTGCTGGTCGAGCACGACATGGATGCGGTGTTTCGCTTGGCCGACACCATTTCGGTGTTGGTCTCGGGCCAAGTCATTGCGTGCGGCACGGCAGAGCAAATTAAAAATGATGCGGCTGTGAAGCGCGCTTACCTAGGCGACGAATAAGCATGAGCGCCTTGTTAGAAGTTCACGACTTGCACAGCGGCTACGGCAGCAGCCAAGTGTTGTTTGGCATCAGCCTCAGCATTGAAGTGGGTGGCGTGTCTACCTTGCTGGGCCGCAACGGCATGGGCAAAACCACCATCGTGCGTTCTATCTTGGGCCTCACGCCTGCGATGGCAGGCACTGTGCGTTTTTGTGGTGAGCGTGTCGAGGGCCACAGCCCCGACCGCATTGCACGCATGGGGCTGGCGGTGGTACCTGAAGGTCGGCAAATTTTCCAGACGCTCTCGGTGCAAGAAAACCTGTTGGCCTTTGCGGCCAACCGCAACAGCAGTGCCAACCCGTGGACGGTAGAGCGTGTGTATGCGTTGTTCCCGCGTTTGGCTGAACGCCATCGCCACATGGGCAACCAGCTGTCGGGTGGTGAACAACAAATGCTCGCCATTGGCCGAGCCCTCATGACCAACCCTCATTTGTTGGTCCTCGACGAAGCCTCCGAAGGCTTGGCCCCGTTGGTGCGTGAAGATATTTGGCGCTGCTTGCACACTTTGCGCGCCGAGGGCCAAAGCATTTTGGTCATCGATAAATATGTGCAAAAGCTAGTCAAGCTGGCCGATCAACACACCATCATCGAACGTGGGCAAGTGGTGTGGCAAGGCGCGTCTGCTGCGCTAGAGGCGGACCACGGGTTGTGGCATCGCTACATTGGTGTGTAGGAGGGCGTTACCTCGCCGCATAAAAAAAGCCCGCATGATGCGGGCTTTTTGTTGGATCGTGTCTGACCTAGTTGGTCATCACTTTTGCGTGTGATAGCTGGTCACGCGTTCCACTTCGTTCTTGGAGCCCAAGACGACGCTCACGCGTTGGTGCAGCTCAGTGGGTTGAATGTCCAAGATGCGTTGTTTGCCGTTGGTGGAGGCACCACCGGCTTGTTCGACCAACCAGCTCATGGGGTTGGCTTCGTACATCAGACGCAACTTGCCGGCTTTGCCTGGCTCGCGCTTGTCCCAGGGGTACATGAACACACCACCACGAGTAAGGATGCGGTGCACATCAGCCACCATGGAGGCAATCCAACGCATGTTGAAGTTTTTGCCGCGTGGGCCTTCTTCGCCTTGCAAGCACTCGTCGATGTAGCGCTTCACGGGTTCGTCCCAGTGGCGCATGTTGCTCATGTTGATGGCGAACTCTTTGGTGTCGGCGGGAATGCGCACGTTCTCTTGGGTCAACACAAACGAGCCTTGCTCGCGGTCCAAAGTGAACATGGCCACGCCGTCGCCCACGGTCAGCACCAAGGTGGTTTGTGGGCCGTACACGCAGTAGCCCGCGGCCACTTGTTGGGTGCCGGGTTGCAAGAAGTCGTCTTCGCTCACGCCTTTGCTGGGGTCTACTTTTTTGAGCACGCTGAAGATGGTGCCAATGCTCACGTTGACTTCGATGTTGCTGGAGCCATCGAGTGGGTCAAACATCAACAGGTACTCACCTTGGGGATAGCGGTTGGGCACGACGTGGATGCTGTCCATTTCTTCGGACGCCATGGCCGCCAAGTGGCCGCCCCATTCGTTGGCTTCGATCAACACATCGTTGGCGATGATGTCGAGTTTCTTTTGCACTTCGCCTTGCACGTTTTCGCTGCCAGCCGAGCCCATGACGTCGCCGAGTTCGCTGCCCAAGGCACCTTTGTTCACGGCGTGGCTGATGCTCTTGCAAGCACGTGCCACAACTTCAAGCAGCAAGCGCAGCTCAGACGGGATGAGGCCTTTGGCGCGTTGTTGTTCGACCAGATAACGGGTGAGAGAAACACTCATGGCAAGTCCTTAGTTTGAGAGCGCGCGCGAGACCACCTCGCGCACGTCGTTGCTTAAATCAGTTTTGGTGGCGATGCGTTTGATGGCTTCGTGCGCAGCGGTGCGGTAGGGCTCGGCCAGTTTGCTCCAACGGTCCAAGGCGCGTGCCAAACGGGCGGCGACTTGGGGGTTGATGGCGTCGAGCTCCAACACGCGTTCGCTCCAGAACACATAGCCCGCCGCATCGCTGCGGTGGAATGCGCCGGGGTTGGCACTGCAGAAACTGAAGATCAGGCTGCGTGCGCGGTTGGGGTTTTTGATGTGGAAGTCAGGGTGCAACATGAGGTTGCGCACCAGCGACAAGATGTTGCCACCACGGTCGGTGGTGCCGGCTTGCAAGGCAAACCATTTGTCCATCACCAAGGCTTCGTTGTGGAACAGGTTGTAGAAGCGTTGCAGCGCATCGCCTGCCAGTTCAAGACCCGAACCCACCAAAGCGCTCAAGGCGTTGAAGCGGTCGGTCATGTTGTGCGCGTCTTTGAAGCACTGGTAGGTGCGACCTGGCCACACCACGTCACCGGTGGTGCGTGCATCCAAACACAACATGGTCAGTGCCATGCCGCTCAAGGCGCGGCGGCCACTCGACACGGGGTCGGGGCTGAAGGCGCCGTTTTCGCTGTGCGCATCGAAGGCCCAAGCCCAATCGTCATGCAACTCGCGTGCGAGTTGGGTGCGCATGGTTTCGCGTACCGCGTGGATGCGCTGAGGGTCCACCACATCGAGCTGTTCAGCAATGTAGGTTTCAGAAGGCAAGGTGAGCACCAAGTCTTTGAACGCGGCGTCCAATGCTGGGTTGCGCAGCACGGTGCGCAGGGCTTGCACCAAGGCAGCATCCAACACGTGTGTGGGGGCGTCGCTGGCCGCCACGGCGGTGAGTGCGGCGTTCAGGCACAGGCGTTGCGCTGCTTCCCATTGGTTGAACGGGTCGGTGTCGTGCGCCAACAGCGTGAGCAGTTGTGTAGGCGTGAAGTCTTTTTCCAGCACCACAGGGGCGCTGAAGCCGCGCAAGATGGAGGGCACAGGCTCTTCACCGGCTTGCAGTGACAAGTCTTTGAACTCGAAGCTTTGTGTGGCTTCGGTGAGCACCAAGAGTTGTGTGGGCAGTACCTCGTGGCCATCGGCACCCAGCAAACCAAATTGCACCGGAATGACAAACGGTTCTTTGTGGTCTTGGTCGGGGCTGGGTGGGCAACTTTGGCTTAAAGCGAGTGTGTAGGTCCGCGTGTCAGTGTTGTAGCTGCCAGCGGCTTGTACGCGGGGTGTGCCTGCTTGTGCGTACCAACGCTTGAATTGCGTCAGGTGTGTGGCCAGTGCTGAGCCTGGGTTGGCATCAGCAATGGCTTGCGCAAAATCGTCGCACGTCACAGCTTGGCCATCGTGGCGCTCGAAGTAGAGCGACATGCCTTTGGCGAAGCCTTCACGCGATGTCAGGGTCTGCATCATGCGCACGACCTCAGAGCCTTTTTCGTAAATCGTGACGGTGTAGAAGTTGTTGATTTCTACATAGCTGTCAGGACGCACTGGGTGGGCCATGGGGCCTGCGTCTTCTGGGAACTGTGCCGTGCGCAGCAAGCGCACGTCTTCGATGCGCTTGACGGCTTTGGCCGACGCTGCAGCTTGCGCGTTGTCTTTGAGGGCTGCAGCAGCCAAGTCTTGGCTGAACTCTTGGTCGCGGAAAACGGTGAGGCCTTCTTTGAGCGAGAGTTGGAACCAGTCGCGGCATGTCACGCGGTTGCCGGTCCAGTTGTGGAAGTATTCATGACCGACCACGCTCTCGATGTTGGCGTAGTCCATGTCGGTGGCGGTGGCGGAGTTGGCCAACACAAACTTGGTGTTGAAGATGTTGAGGCCCTTGTTTTCCATCGCGCCCATGTTGAAGTCGCTGGTGGCGACGATCATGAAGCGCTCTAAGTCGAGGCTCAGGTTAAAGCGCTGCTCGTCCCACTTGATGCTGGCCATGAGCGAGTTCATGGCATGTTCGGTTTTGTCCAAATCACCCGAACGCACAAACACTTGCAGCAAGTGTTCTTTGCCCGATGGCGCTTTGACGCGTTGCTCGCGGCACACAAACTGGCCCGCCACCAAGGCAAACAAGTAGCAAGGTTTTTTGTGCGGGTCAACCCAACGGGCGAAGTGACGACCGTCTTCCAGCGTACCTTCGTCCACCAAATTGCCGTTGCTCAGCAGCACGGGGAAAGCCTTTTTGTCAGCACGCAGCGTCACGCTGTAGTGCGACATCACATCGGGGCGGTCTAAGAAATAGGTGATGCGGCGAAAGCCCTCGGCCTCACACTGCGTGAAGAACGAGTCGTTACTGACGTACAAGCCCATGAGCTTGGTGTTCTTCGCAGGGTTGCAGGTGGTGAAGATTTCCAGATCAAAAGCCTCGTGGCCTTCAGGCAAGTTCTCCAGCACCAACTGGCTGCCGTCCATCTTGAACGAGGTGCCTTGGCCGTTGACCAACACACGCGCCAAGTTCAGCTCGTCGCCGTCCAAACGCAAAGGCTGAGCCGCCACGTCGGGGTTGCGGCGCACGCGCATTTGGTTGAGCACGCGGGTCTTGGCGGGGTCCAAGTCAAACGTCAGATCGACGGTGTCAATCCAAAACGCGGGCGCTCTGTAGTCGGCGCGTTGGATTAGTTGGGCTGTGCCTTCACGGTACATGGTGTTCCTTAGATGCCTTGCTTGAGTGACGCTTCGATGAAAGCATCGAGGTCGCCATCCAAGACTTTTTGTGTGGCCGAAATTTCGACGTTGGTACGCAAGTCTTTGATGCGGCTGTTGTCCAGCACGTAGCTGCGAATTTGGTGACCCCAGCCCACATCGGTCTTGGTGTCTTCGAGCTTTTGCTGTTCTTCTTGGCGCTTGCGCATTTCAAAGTCGTACAAGCGCGAGCGCAAGCGTTTCCACGCGACGTCACGGTTGCTGTGCTGGCTTCGGCCGTCTTGACACTGCACCACGATGCCGGTGGGCATGTGGGTCAAACGCACGGCCGAGTCGGTTTTGTTGATGTGCTGACCACCCGCGCCCGAGGCACGGTAGGTGTCGGTGCGCACGTCCGAGGGGTTGATGTCGATCTCGATCGAGTCATCAATCTCGGGGTACACGAACACCGAGGCGAACGAGGTGTGGCGACCGCCCGAGCTGTCAAACGGCGACTTGCGCACCAAGCGGTGCACGCCAGTTTCGGTGCGCAACAAACCAAAGGCGTATTCGCCTTCGATCTTGATGGTCGCGCCTTTGATGCCCGCCACGTCACCCGCAGATTCGTCTTCCACCGTGGTTTTGAAGCCTTTGCGTTCGGCGTACTTGAGGTACTGGCGCAGCAACATGCTGGCCCAGTCGCAGGCTTCGGTGCCACCGGCACCGGCTTGGATGTCGAGGAAGCAATTGAGCGGGTCCGCTTCATTGCTGAACATGCGGCGGAATTCGAGCTCTTCGATGGTTTTGACCAAGCCTTGGGTGTCGGCTTCGATGGTGAGCAAACCGTCTTCGTCGTTGTCGGCTTTGCTCATTTCAAACAACTCGGCGTTGTCTGCCAGCTCTTGTGTGAGGCGGGTGAGTGTGACCACCACGCCGTCGAGGGCTTTTTTCTCACGACCCAGCTCTTGCGCTTTTTTGGGGTCGTTCCAAATGGTGGGGTCTTCTAGCGACGCGTTGACGGTGCGTAGGCGTTCAGATTTGGCATCGTAGTCAAAGATACCTCCGGAGATCCACCGTGCGGACGCTCAGGTCGGCAAGTGTGGATCCAATGAGGTTGATGCGTTCTGCTTCCATGATGCGGTCTTCTTTATGTGTCTGGGGGAAACCGCAGATTTTCTCACGTTCAGACCGGTTCTTAGAAGCTGCGAGCGTAGGCAAATAAAACGCCTGCCGTTCCCAAAAGAAAAATTTGGGCGGAGTCTTGCGGGGTGAAGCTGTAGCCTAGGGATGGAATGATGGCTGGCGCGACGCCCAGTTTGTTGAGTGCGATTTTGTGTTGGTACTCGTCTCGGTAGCCGTAAATCAGACCCACCGAGACTTTGCTAAAGAGTTGCGGGACGCCGAAAATGCCATCCCATTGCTGCCCCACGTAGGCATAAGCAGATTCTTGGCCGAAGGAGTTGGTGAACAAGGCCAAGCCACAAAAGCGTCCGCCTGCGACATGGCTGTCTAGGGACACGAGCTTGACTGGGCGGTGTTCGTGACTGGCGCGCCAGTGGTGGGTGTAGGGTGAAAGTGTTAGATCCCATTTTTGGGTAGGTTGCGCGCCACCTTCGACAGCCAAGCTGTTGGGGCAGGGCTGCCAGTCATAGAGGTTGTCGTCTGCGGCTTGTGCAGTTTCAAGTCCCAAAACCCCCGTCAGGGCAAGGGTGGCCATGAGGGCGCGAATATTTGGAATACGAATCATTGTTTCAAACTTGGAGAATAAGCGCGAAATTTTAGTGGTTCATATGACATTTTGAGGACTTAAGAATTCTTTTAAGTCGCAATTTCTGAGGCTTTAGACTTGTCAGGTTTTGACAAGCCTTGATGGCTGGAGTAATTCGGATGACTTTTCCTCTCGTTCAGCTGGGCACCAGCGATTTGCACGTCACACCCATTTGCTTGGGCACCATGACCTTTGGTGAGCAAGTCAACGAAGCCGATTCACACGCCATCCTCGACCATTCGCTGGCGCGTGGCGTTAACTTCATCGATACCGCCGAGATGTATTCGGTGCCGCCTAAGGCTGAGACCTGTGGCCACACCGAAACCATCATTGGCAACTGGTTTGCCAAGAACCCCGGCGCGCGCCAAAAACTGGTGGTGGCGACCAAAGTGGCAGGCCCCTCGCGCGGCATGCCTTGGATTCGTGACCACATGGGTTTGACCGTGAAAGATTTTGTCACCTCGTGCGAAGGCAGCTTGCGCCGTTTGCAAACCGATGTGATTGATCTCTACCAAATTCATTGGCCCGAGCGCCATGTGCCTGCGTTTGGCGGTGTGTATTACGACCCCCAAAAGGAAACGTCTGAGACGTCGATTCATGCCCAGCTCGAAGCGCTGGCGCAGTTGGTGAAGGCGGGCAAAGTTCGCCACGTGGGCTTGTCCAACGAAACGCCGTATGGTGTGCACGAGTTTGTGCGCTTGGCCGAGCAGCACGGCTTGCCGCGCGTGGCCACCACGCAAAACCCGTATTGCCTGATCAACCGCACCTATGAAAACGGTTTGGATGAAACCTGCCACCGCTTGAATGTGTCGTTGCTGGCCTATTCGCCTTTGGGCTTTGGCTTGCTGACTGGCAAGTACGACGCCAGCGGCATCACTGGCCCAGACGCGCCCAAAGGCGCACGCATCTCTGGCTATGAAAGCGTGCGCAAGCAGCGCTGGGGTCGTCCCGAATCGTTGGTGGTGGCACGTCGCTACAACGCGTTGGCTTTGGAAAATGGCATGACACCGACCCAAATGGCGCTGGCGTTTTGCTACACCAAGTGGCAAGTGGCCAGCACCATCATTGGTGTGACGTCGCTCGCGCAACTCGATGCCGATTTGGACGCATGGGGCACCACTTTGTCGCCCGAGGTGTTGGCTGCGATTGATGCGATTCGTTGGGATCTGCGCGACCCTGCGCAATAAAAGGAAAGATAGATGTTTGCTGATTCTTCTGTGGTGGTGTTGCTCACCTTGGGCGCGTATTTGGTGG
>Ga0213918_1000265_pt1 | contig 14184 bp, 24 predicted proteins | sample McNCre217MG_FD_163422 | JGI IMG/M metagenome (GOLD analysis project Ga0213918, IMG submission 163422) | Freshwater microbial communities from McNutts Creek, Athens, Georgia, United States - 2-17 MG | ecosystem: Environmental > Aquatic > Freshwater > Creek | place: USA: Georgia | collected... | reverse complement strand
TCGGTATTATGTGGCATTGCAACAACAGTGCCAGGCTGTGTAACTGGCTGTTGATTCACTAATGGATATCCGTTGCGGTCTATGAATCCGGCGGATTTGGACACATCGTCAGCGATGGGGGCTACGCTTGGCATAGTCGCCACAATCTCAGCTGTTTGCATACTCGAATACAATCCCTCAATATTCTTCGTGACAGATTCAGCCTGAAGCTTATCAATCTTTGCTTGTAACTCCTTAAGCTGCAAAGCGAACATTTGCTGTTGCTGTTGCTGCTGAGGATTAGGCTTATTTTTCTCCGCCTCTATCTCCTCATTGGTCTTTACAATATCATCCGGGGTAATATGTTGCGCCTGTACAGCCTTGCGGTACAGTTCTGCGTGTTTAGTCAATTCAGAAAAAATAGGCTGTTGCGCGGTAATCATCAGGTTCATGAGCGCATGCGTCTGTGTCTCCTTAACCAACAATGCAGATGACCCTCTGGCGTCCACCTCAAAATCACCTTTAATATCTTCCTTGTCGCTGTTCTGCATGTTCCAATCATACATGCGATGGATAAAAGGCTTAGTGATCCCGTCGTCAAACGACTTCACGACTCGCCGTAGCACGACGTTAGCCGAGTTCATCAGCATTGACATACCACTTGCTGTGTCTGGGGCGTCGCCCTTCTCGCCCTGGGCAAGCATCGGCAAACTGGTGACGTCGTCAGCCATATTCCGGGCCATGTCGAATATTTGCGTCAGCTCTGCTTGATGCGAGCTAATCTCATGAGTAGCAAATACTTCATTCACACTCCGGTCAGGATCGCTCATCCACCATAATTTCTTAGGCTTTAAGTCCCACGCACCATCAGACGGAATAACCAACTCACGATTAACGACAATTTGTGGGCCAGTAGACAACGCAGCATTATCCAGCGTCATGCGCCATGCGGCATTAACTATTCGCTGCTCATTACGCAGCAAATACGGAACACCAAAGCCGAATACAGTAGTGTCGTCGTCCTCGTAACAGAATACCGAATAAGGACGCTCTCCGGTTTCAAGCGGATTTAAATCTGCCTTAATCACTCGTCCATTTACCAGTGTAACAATAACGTCATGCTCTTCAAGCTCGTCATCATCCACCTCGCAGCCACACGCCTCCAGGTCTTCCTTCTTAACTGGCCCGTGATATTCCCACAGCTCAAAGCGGTTATCATCCACATTAACCTGAACGCCTGACATCTCCCGAAGCCTTGCCACATGCGTTCCGCCATGACTAGACACCTGTTTTTCAGGAGCTTCGGCAATAACTCGTCGAATCTGATCCTGAAGGTAGCCTGGACGCTTGGATAGTTCTATTAACTGCTTTTTGCTGATATAACGCCGTTCAAAGATAAAACCGCATTCATCCATAGTGACGGCGCTCATATCCGGGAACCAGTCCCACACTTTTACATGCTCAACGCCTGGCCGGTAGTCCTGCACCATGCTCAGCTCATAAACCGACCCGTCCAGCTTTTTCCAGCTATTGCGAGTGCGGTTAATAACCACCGGGCCTTTTAATATTCCCGTTCCAAACAGACACGCGTCGTGAATAACATCGCGAGCTATCTGGTGATACTTAGCCTCTATCAACTGGTCGTCTATCTCATTTTCCATACCCTCAGCGCGTTTACGAGCTAGTTTCAACTCTTGCGCGGCAATATCGGCATGCGTCACCATAGCGCCACTCTCATCAACTCCGGCTAATCCGTGGTTGTTTGCCATAGCTTGTAGTTCTGGGACGGGCGTCGGTTGAATTCCCCAATTCTTATCGTCAGTAGGAAACAGCATGTCGCTTAACCGGCTTTCCGCCGCCGTGGTTTTAGCGCGAGTGATATTAACGAAAGCCTGCGAGCCGTTTGAGCGCGCCAATCTGCTCAGCGTCTCTGCATCATAGCGACCCATGTACTGCTCAAGATCAGCAAGCCATCTGTCCTCTATCATCTGCCGTATGCCAATCTGCTCTTCGGCCAGCCGTTTCAAGCGATAGCCTAACGCCTGGACGCGCTCACCAAGCTGCTCATCGGATTCCATTTCCGGAGATTCTTCTTCCGGTTCATACTCGTCTTGCATTTGCATTGTTTGCCTCCCGGCAATCATTAAAATTATCAGTACCCGGTAACAGAATCAGCAGGGTAGTAGTTAACAGGTTTATAGTGTTTCTTCGTCCGTATTGGCTCAGCAAAAGTAAGACATAAAGCATCCGCCTCGTCTGGAGACCTGACTCCACGCTTTCTCATCTCTTCCTTGCGTTCGATTACCAGTCTTGAGTTGCTGTCATAAGTAAAAAACGGAGCGCATAAATCTGCGTGTAGTGAGTCTTTATCAGGGATTTGCACAGGCATGCTATCATTAAGCCACTTGTTCAATGCTCCCCACATCTCAGCTCTCCTGTTCTTGTACTTATCCTGGTTTAACGGTGACTCACCAGCATTTATAGCAACGACAATATCGCCATGACCTAGCTCTATCAGCCGGTCAACAACACCTGCGCCCAAGCCCCCGACATCCACAGCAACCTGAACAGGATTGTCTTTTTTTATGAGCGTGTTTACTATCCCTGCGACTTCCATCGTATTTTTCTTGCTATAGCTCGTCAGGTTGTAAGCCTTCCTGCCCTGCCTGTAGATAATAGACGTCCTATCTTCTCCGTAACGCGCAGGATCAACGCCAATAATGACGCCACCTACCGCCTCAACCTTGGCTTGTCTAGCTCTCATAACGCAGTCAGGGTTAATCAGCGTATCTCCTCCTGAAACCTGGAAGGCTTCTATCGCGTTAAATGGGTATTCCTGCTTAAACGCAGCTGTTCCATCCATCCCGTCAACTGACAGGTCAGCTATTTTTGATCTCCTGAACATGACTTGTCCTGGCGTCAAGCCATACTGCTCTGACAGCATCGCCTCTTCGTCGGTCATCATAAAACCAACTGGAACCGGCTTTACATACTCTGGCTGCCAGTACCAAGGCACGAATATAGCCTGATACTCAGAATCTCCGCACTCGGCTATTTGCCACTGTTGATGAAAGAAGTTACCTATGCCGTTGCCAGTCGACTCCATGATGATCTCGGTATCTTGCGAGTCAGGCACAGCTTGAAGAATACCTTTTGAATGCTCTGCTGCATGCGGCCAGAATGCAACCTCTGAGCCGTGCATGTATTGAATTGTCGTCCCCCTGCCGACTGATTTATTCCCCGCCGTGCCAACCTTGTACCCGCTGTCAAGCGCATCAAAATACAATTCTTTTGCGCTCGATGCGCCTGTTGATGGCTTAACAAGAGGGCTGCAGTTGTCGTGATAGCGTTGCGCCATGTCGAAAAGTGCTGATGTTGACTCAGCTTCGTGCGTCAGGATAAAAGCCTTAACGCCTTTCCTATGCGTCACTTTCCAGTAAAAGCGCCCTTCTGTATACGTAGACACTCCCTGTTGCCTGCCTTTTAGTATTAACGCCCTTATCTTTCCGGTCTCTTGCAGTTGCTGCTCAAGTTTATTGTGGATATAACGCTGCGCCTCATTCAGGACGAGCGGATCCAATCCGCCCTTTTTCGTCCTGATGAACAGGCACTTCCTGGCATAATGCTCGAAATCATCTTTAAGACGCTGACGTATTTCCAGCTCGTTAGGTGTCATTTAAGCATCTCTATAGCCATCTCATGAGTTATTGTGCCGTTTATATCGTGTTTTATCGGAGCATTAAACCCATGCATTTCATTCAAAACCTTCACGGCAGCTGTTTTGTCAGAGCATCTTGCGGACGGATCAGCTATCACGCCTGTTAGCTCTCTAACGCTATCCTCGCGAGTCCATAGGTAAGATTTAGCAAGTTCTTCTTTGTAAGCGGCTATTCTTGACGATATCTTGACGTTTCTCATGAGCTCAGCAGCCTTCTCATGCACGCTTGACGGTTTCATGTTGTCAGTATCATAGGCCAGTCTATAGGCATCACTATTTGTTTTGCCGCTTATAACAGCCTGAACGAAGGCTTCCTGCTTAGCCGTCAACCCTTCCGCCATATATCACCTAAACCACAAAAAACAAAATACAGTTATTCTTCATCAATAATTCCAAAACGTTGAGCATACTTTAATACCATAGACTTTGACCTATTTTCCATGTTAGCAAACGTGACCACAGCTTCCTCAAGCATCTTTATATAATCACCGTCAATAATTTCGGTATGTGTTACAAGAGAATGAAAATATGGGTCGTTTACATACAGTTCTATTAACTCTTTTGGAGTATTGTTAGTTATAATTTTTTTCATTTTGTATTTACTACCTAAACCACAACAAAAAAAAGACAACAAACCGCATGTTATCTCGCCCATAGCGTTTCTCGCCGAACATCAGCACCCTAATAACATCAATAACAGGGTCCACATGCAACAGTGCCCAGTCAGGCTTATCATGACCTTCTTCCATACTACTCTCCACAATCATCAAACGCGCCCAATAACCAATCAGCATTATCGTGGCTATACTTCTCCACCACAAATGCGCCATGCCTGTCCTCATGGCTTAATGACAAGCCATGACGCTTGCTTACCTCAATAACCTCTTCAAGAAATTTATCAATTCTAGCATTTTCTATATCCATGCCTTTTGTTGCGCTCCACCGCTTCATAATCCGCTCCAAAGTCTTACAAATGCATCAGTAAAAACCACTAACGCCAATGCTGCAAGCGCAAAAAATGCTTTTCTATTCAACTCCATCACACTCACCTCCCCGTTCGGCACAGTTTCACAATTTTCTCACTAAACAACATGGCTTCAATGCGTCTTTTCAGGCTATGTAGCACATCAAGTCGCCATTCTGCAAAGTTTATTATTTCCTCTATATCGATCAATTTATTCTCATTTACTTTATCAATTTGCTCTTTTACTGAGCAAAGTCTTTTAGCGAGAATATCAGTGTTCATAACTTCTTCAAAGCCGCCAATAAATTTGTAGCAGAATCAACCATTATCATTAACCCGCCAATGATTGCTACGCTCACCACAATTATAAGTGCTAGCAGTAGTGGCACGGCATCATAATTTTGCTTCATTCACTTTCTCCTTTTCCTTCGTTTACGAACCAAAGTAAAAACAGCAATGAGCACACGGCACAAGCGGCGTGTGGTAGTCCTGACTCCTGGTCAAGCCACTCGCCGTCGCTGATAGCTGCCAAGTGCCTAAATGCGGCGGCCAGGTAGCGCCGCCTTGCATCGGGTACGCGTTTCCAGTTATTTGCAGAATATTTTTTCTTCCCAAACTCAAGCACCTGTATGACTTGCTGAACAGGCTGAACCGGAAGCAATGTCCAGTCCAGTTTATGTTTGTCATGCTTGTCGCCTTCCACGTGTCCTCCTTCCATATTACCCACTTTAACAGTATAGCCAGCCTGTTTTTCTGTCATCGTACAACCTCTCCTACACCGTAAGCCATTCAATAACATAACTTATAAACATCACTATAGCGCCACCCAGCGCTACCAGCAGTGCCATGCCCAACATAAATGGAGCAACTGCTACCATCATCGCAAGTCCTGAAATAATCGAACAAAGCGCAACAAAAAAGGCCATCGATTTAATAAATTTATCCATCATGACGCCACGCCACTAGATCCAAACCCGCCGCGATCACTAGAAACCGTAAAATCATCCACCAAGGTTAAATTAGCCTGATACACCGGCACGAAAAGCAGCTGTGCTATACGATCGCCGCGCTTTATTGTAAAAACGCCGTCACCGTCGTTAAATACGGATATTCCGATGGTCTGTTGGTATGAGCTGTCTATAATGCCGACGCAGTTTGACAGCCTTATCCGGCATTTATGTCCCAGACCTGACCTTCCTACCAGTACCCCCACTACATTATGGTCGTTGATATGCACGGCTATTCCAGACGTGATCATCACGTTAGTGCCTGGATAGACAGCCACATCGTCTTCTATAGCGGCTGCCAGGTCTAGCCCGGCATCCCCATAGTTTGCATAGGCTGGCATCTTAGCGAATGGGTTAGTTAATTTTATTTCTATGGTTTTTCTCATTCTGCGTTCCCTGATGAAGATAAATTATCTATTGAATCCCGTAGCTGCCTAAGCACTGCAGTCACAACCTCGATGTCGCTATAGGCAGCAACTAAAAAGCCGATATTATTTGCGATAGCGGCGCGTTCTGACTCCGCCCCTAGGGTATGTCCTAAGTTATAGCATTCGTGGCATGAAAGCTTTTTTTGTGGACTTGTTATTTGTTCCTTTGCTTTGTTGTTTAAAGAAAGTTTATTCATCTTGCGTTCAAATTAGAGTTAAAGGCATCCACTACGTCATTAATTGCTTCCCTAGAAGCCACCATATCGCTCGTAGCGCGTATTATTCTCCAACCCGCTATAACTGCCCTATTATATTTTTTCGCGTCTCTAGCGAAGCCTACGGGCCTAGAATGCCTACCTTTAATCCAAGTCCCCCCTTCCACCTCAACCGCAAGTTTAATTTCCGGCCAAGCGAAGTCGAAACGGGTTTTTCCATAGCCGGTGGGATATTCCTGCTCCGGTTCAGCGAGACCTGCGGTCATGATTTGGTTTAGCATGGATTGTTCAAGTGGGGTCATAGTTCTAATTAAGATACTTATTGGCAAGACAAGAACATGTCTAACGCTTCCATATCAATACCCGGTGGTGGATTACTTCTGAAATATGCAACCCTTTCGGCCCTCATCTTTTTTATAATTTTCTTCTGCATTTTTTTAGGCACATTTTTGGTCTTGAATAAAAAGTCATCAAAGTCATCCATTTCTTTAAACATCAATGCTAAACAGTTAATGCTGCGTTGAAATGCAGTACCTTGAGTCATTCTTTTATAGGTTTCATGATCAACTGCTATCTTTTTATTTTCCATGTCTACTTCAATCATAATTTCTGTCTCCTATAGATTTAATTTTTAATTGTTCCAATTCTTTGCAATTCTTCCCAATTCTTTCCAAAACATATCGGGAAACTTATAACCCTTTAGTACTGTGGCCTACAGAATTCTTTCCTTCTTTCCAAGCGTGTATGTATGTATATATATATATATTTAGGGCAAGCGGGAAAGAAGGAAAGAATTCCTTGAATGGCGTAGGTACTGGCTTATTTCTTTCCAAGGCTATTTGGAAAGAATGGGAAAGAATGGAAAGAATTAATCATAATGCCATCCATGTCATGGCTTTACGTCCTCTGGCTCCTGTTCCATTATCAATAAGCTCTCCATAAATAAGCTCAGAATCCTGAAGGTGGGCCATTATCTCTGATCTTTCCTTACGTTTTATTGACCTGAACCTTCTGCTTAATTCAGAGTCTGTAATTCCATTTTCACAAGACTGTATATAATTAAGGACTGTATTCATGCTTGTTTGGTAGTCATTTTCTCCGGTTCCTGACTTTAATTTATCGATAGTTTGCATTCCATTGCCAAACACATAATTAATAGCCTCATGAGCTATTTCTTCACTAATAATAGGATTGTCATAGTTATCACACCCAGCCCATGACGTTGCTAACCGCATGGATGATTCACGTAACCGCCTTGCCATTGAATCAAGATGATCACCAGCAAGGCTATTTGCTATATGTTCTTCATATATTTCAGCTTGATCAAATAATGATTCTGCCTGTCTTGAAAATTTAACGACAATAGGAGTAGGGTAATGATTATGAGCCGTGCAAAACGATGGTTTATCGACATGCCTTACCAGCTTCATCCATGTTATTAAATCTTCAGGTGGATTTGGTTCGCCAAAGCTTCGCCTTGTTTGTTGACCGTCTTCAATATTAACTATTATAAAGCGATTAATTAATCCAGATTCTATATGTGATACTTTTATTTCGGAATAAAACTGAAGCGGCGTGGTGAGTCCAAGCAATGTTAATGACGGGTTAAATACAGGTGATGTGTCAATTTCACCCTTATTTTTTATGTCTGAAAAAGACTCTGGTTTATAAAAATGATCGGCATCTGAGTAGGCTTTTTTAAATGACTTAAAAACAGTCAATTTATTAGCGTTGTTATTTTTTCTTGCCTCCATGAAATTCTCGCCGAACTCGTCTGATATGCATATATGACACGGTTTTTTTCTTAGTTCACAATAAACAGCAGTTTGATGCGTATAAAAATCTCCTGTTATCAGATTGATTAATTCTGCTTTTTGCAGCGCACGTTCTATTCCAACCTTTATATAATTTTTCCCTACTCCGCTTGATCCGCTAACAGCCATCAATAATGATGTCCAGTTTGCTCGTGTGCTTCTGTACATCCTTCCTGTTAATACACTACCCAAGGCTATAGCGCCAGCAGTACTAATTGCTGGAGTTGGCTTTTCAGACAATCCTGACATCCAGTTAGACATTTCCTGTAAACGCTTTACAGGTATTACGGAAGGTATTTTAAAATAAGGTATAGATGATTTTATTGATGATTTTTTATTATTAGTACTTTCAATAAGTTCGGCTATGGCTTCCCTGCTTTGAATGAATACTTTTGTCTCATTGTGTTCTGATAAAGCTTTTTTAAGCGTATAGTTGGCGATCCACATTCTTTGTGACTCGCGATTATTAGGACGTCTTGATGCTGCTACTTCCGATATTGCATAGGAATCATCGGTGATAACTGATAATATTTCATCGTTTGAATAGCCTGCTGACAGCATATCAAGAACAACGCCATATAACGCCTCTGATCTTGACGGATAGCTGTCATAGTTACCTTCAATTATTGATAAGGTAAATTGTGAAAGTCTTGATAGGTCTATATCATCAATAAAGTATTCACTGAACTCAATAACTGTTTTTTCTTTGATGCTTGAAGACGTAAGCCATAGCGAATGATATTTATTAATAGCATCCTGAGCCGGAAGTATTTCAAACTGATCTGTAAAAACATGGCCGCTTATCGTTAAAAAAGAATCTTCCTGTCCATCATAAAGTTCTCTTTTTATAGCCTGGTTATTGATCTGTTTACCTGGCAGTTTTCCCAAAGCTACAATTCTGACTCCTTTTCCTGAAGGCGATCTTTCTGCGTAAGACCCAATAGAATAAACCACATCCATTGCATCATTATCAATTTTCCCATCAACAATGCACTTGTCCATATCAAAAAACATGAAGGGATCGTCTTTTGTAGTTATGAAGCCAACCCCACCTAAAAAATCATGATTTAAATAGGAGCTATAGGCAGTATCAAAGGATGACCAGTGCCATCGATTACTTTTTGATGCCCTGGCATTAGGAAATCTTGATTGCCGTGGTTCTTTAGTCCACTTCTCTTTCTTATGGTCGTATTCTGTTTGCCATACTATCCATTGTGGTAATTTCTTAAGGGCATCAGGTATGTTCTCAGGTATTGGCGCAAGCAAGCCAGGGAATCTTTCTGATGTCATTACTTTGCTACCGTCTATGCTAGCATCAGGCAGCATAATTAATTCGCTCTTGAACAATTCCAGTTGATAACTGGGTTTCGCCTTTATGCTGAACGATGGCAAGTACGCTCTTGTTTGAACAACCTTCACAAGACAAATGGATAAGCACACCATCACGTCTTTCGCTGGGATTTAATGAAATATTATCGTCAGTATCGACCCAGCCATTCTGTTTTACCATTATGTGCCTTCCTGTCTGGCTATCTTCATTAGTCCTTATAAAAACCTCGACCTCACCATGATGAAGGGTGGGTTCTCCACATGAAGGGCATGCAAGACTGCTAAAGCCATAAGGTGTACTTTCAATATTTATATTCATATCATCATCTCTCTTTGTTATTAATCGCTCTTATCGTTATTTATCAATCATCCGTTAACCATCCGTAACAATCCCTGTATCGGCAAGACGGTCTTTTCTGACAAGATCATCACCGACCACATGCAAGCACAGCCGCAGTGCTGAAGACTTTGAAACGCCGTATTTACCGGCGACGAACGTTAACAGTCGTTCTTCGGCAGCGTTAAGCAGGGTTTCTTCTCTAAAATCACGTTTATCGTTCATGGTTTTTTATAGTTATTAAGTTAAAAAAAAGCCGCAAGTAGCTACTCAAGCGGCTGTGAGGGGCGTGCCTTTAGGAGCACTAGAGGTACTAGAGGAGCAGTCGAGTATTAACCCGCTCAACCAGCGGTTTGAAGAGGGACGCGCCGTAGCCAAAGAACCGGCCATGCAGGGGCGGCAAGTTTGACGGTTATGAGGTTCGGCGCGATGGGGGGTCATTGTTGTTTGTATATATCTGGGCGTAGCTCTTGCGCCAGTCTTTTGATTTTTTCACCTCTTTCATAAGAGGTTTGGTTTTTGCCAAGACGCAATCTATTTATTTGAGGCTGAGATGTTCCAAGACGCCTAGCTATCTCATAATCAGATATGCCGGTTTCATAAATATCAGTAAGGAATTTTTGTATGCTCATAGGTAAAGATAATAATACGTCAATGTATTGTAGTCAATACATAAGGGTATTTAATTTAAATAATGCAAAAATGTATTGTGAAATCATGACGACATTAAGAGAAAATCTCGATAAAAGGATGAAGCTAAAAGGCTGGAACGCTTACTATTTGTCTGAAAAATCAGGTGTTCCGCAACCAACCATCAATAGATTCTTAAAAGGAAAGATTGGCGACCCAAGAACTAGCACGATAAAAAAACTTGCAGCTGCGTTGGGTATTAGCGAGGCAGAATTAAGAGGTTTTGAGAATAATAAAAATGTTTATAGCCCACCAAATAACGAGCCATCAAACGCCGAACACCTTGGTGGTTTTGACACCTGGGACAGCGACACCCCGATCAGCAGTGACGAGGTGGCAATCCCATTTTTCAGAGAGGTGAAGCTGTCAGCCGGGAACGGCTCCACTGAAGTTCAGGAAAACCACGGCTGCAAACTACGTTTTGCAAAATCCACTTTAAAAAAGAAAGGCGTATCAATAGATCATGCCTATTGCGTTGCGGTTAAAGGTAACAGCATGGAACCTGTCTTGCCGGACGGTTGCACGGTGGGCATTGATACAAGTAAGACCGAGGTAATTAACGGTGATTGGTACGCCATAGATCACTTAGGTGAGCTGAAGGTAAAACTAATCTACACGCAGACTGGCGGTGGCTACCGCTTGCGTAGTTTTAATAGAGAAGAATACCCGGACGAGCCAGCCTCAGAGGACAGCATAAAGATATTGGGTAGAGTGTTCTGGTGGTCTGGGCTACGATAAACTATACTGAACCTACACAAGAGCTTATTAACAGCCAACAAGCATTAAGGAGCGCGATAATGAAGCCACAACAACTGATTATTAAATGCTATGCCAAGCAAGATGGTGATGTTTGGGTAGCTGTATGCCTTGATTTTAACCTTGCCACTCAAGGAGAAACTTTTCCAGATGCCAGGAAAAAACTGGAAGAGCAAATTGTCTTTTATGTTGATGAAGCGCTGCAAGATACAGAGTATGGCAGCCAATTATTAACCAGGAAAGCGCCCATATCTTCATGGGTTGAATACTATCTTATTCGGCTTACCAATGTGATTTGTCATAAAGCCAGCGTCATTTTTGATGAGCTGCTACCACTCCGCCTGGCATGAGTGGAAATTATCCACCTATAACTTGTAAGGAAGTAAAAGCTATACTGACTTATCTTGGCTTTACCTTCACCGCTCAAAAAGGTTCTCATAAACACTGGGTACTAATTAAAAATGAAAGAAAATATAAAGTAACTGTCGATTGTCCAAAAGCGCCATTTTCACAAATGCTTATTTCCAGCATGGCGTCACAAGCTGGAACCACTAAAAAAGACTTTTACGCTATCCTCAAAAAACTGTAACCAGTACAACCAATCATTAACTTAAATACAAACAAACCGGCTTATGCCGGTTTTTTTGTGCCTATAAAGGATTCGTTTGTAAAAAATAATACATTTATGTATTGACAATTTAATACGTTGGCGTATTATTTACCTCAACACAAAAACAATACAACCAGGAGCGCACAAATGACCCAAACCATCATAGAAAGAGCGATGCTCAAGAAATACAACGAACAACAATGTTACGTAAAAGCTGCACGCGGAATTGTTATGAACAAAAAGGACATGGCAAATAGGGAAGGAAACCAAAGACTGGCAATAGCATTTAAATGGGGATTCAAAAAATGAGAAAGCACTACATTAATAACGTCCAGTTTTTTGCAGGATTAATGTTCGTATTCCTATTTATAACGATTTTGTCTGAGGCATTTAAATAATTTAAGAACCGTATTTAGAACTTTTTTAACGCTCAACCTAAAGGCAACCCACTATCCGGCAGAAATGCCGGGTTTTTTTCTATAAAAATTTAAACTGACGCACACCCAGTTTCAATCTTTATAGGCGAAATCTTAGCAGTTGCTGTACCGGCCTTTAACAGAACCTGGAACTGCAAGCCCATGAGATGTGGGCATCTAACAACTATAAGGAGTAATAAATGAAAAAAAGAATTGAAGTACATAACCAGGAGGAATTCGATGCTTGCATACACGATGGAAATATTGCTGTTGTGATTAATTGCTCTGTTAAAGCCTATGGGAGCAGTTCTGTTGAAGCCTATGGGAGCAGTTCTGTTGAAGCCTATGAAAACAGTTCGGTTACAGCCTATGAAAACAGTTCGGTTACATCCTATGAAAACAGTTCGGTTACGGCCTATGGGAGCAGTTCTGTTACTGCTTATGAAAACAGTTCTGTTACGGCATTTGGAAACAGATTTGTTACTGCTTATGAAAACAGTTCTGTTACGGCATTTGGAAACAGTTCGGTTACAGCCTATGACAACAGTTCTGTTGAAGCCTGTGACAACGTATTTATTCGATTTTTTTCATGTTTAAAAATTTCTGCATCTGAAAGTGTTGTGATTTTAAAACACTACCCATCGGACAATATTGAAGGGGGTAGACAATTGAATGCATTTAAATATTAAGAGACGACCCTTAAACAACCAGGAGCGCAAAAATGACCCAAACAATCATAGAAAGAGCCATGCTCAAGAAATACACCGAACAGCAAAAAGCAGTAAAAGCAGCGAGAGGGATAGTAATGAACAAAAAAGACATAGAAATAAGAGAGGCGAATAAACGCCTTTCTTCGGCTTTTAAATGGGGATTCAAAAAATGAGGAAGCATTACATTAATAATGTCCAGTTTTTTGCAGGACTGATGTTCGTATTCCTGCTCATAACGCTTATATCCGAAGCGTTTAAATAACTAATTCATACAGAAAACTAGAGGGTAAAGACATGACCTACGATTTTTTATACGAACAACCAAACGGCAGCATAGGTATCTACACCGTTGATAACGCCTTAACTGAATATGAAGCCAGTAGACGGGCAAAACAAGAAAAACCAGAAGCGCTTGACGCTCTTCTAGAAGTAATCGAGCACACGACTTACAATTTAAAATCAAAAGACTACCAAAATTACGGAGGCAGAGGAATAGACATGTGCAATAGATGGGAAGATTCATTTAGTAATTTTCTATCAGATATGGGTAAAAGACCATCAATAAATCACAGTATCGATAGGATCAATAATGATAAAGGTTATTCGAAAGAAAACTGTAAATGGTCAACAAAATCAGAACAGAATTTAAATAAAAGAAACAATGTGTTGTTTGAAGGTAAAACAAATTCAGAATGGGCATTAATTCTTGGAATATCAGCTCAAGCAATTAATTACAGAATGAAAAAATTTAACAATCCTCATGGAGTAAAAAATGTCATTTGATATTGAAGACCTAACATTTAAACAAATAAAGCAAATCGCTTCTTTATTAGGCCATACAAAAACAGAGCAACTAGAATCACCAATGATAGGCAAATACGTGCTTGTACGTTGCTATTCCGCGGGGGTTCATGCTGGAACTCTTGTATCACAAGTTGGAGATGTGGTTGTTTTAAAGGATAGCAGAAGACTTTATTCCTGGGGTAGTGATGGTGGCGTTGCTCTTTCTGGCGTTGCTCAACTTGGCATGTCAACAGGAAAAAAAGTAGACACTTTAAACCCGCTTATTCAGCTTACAGGTGCAATTGAAACAATTCTTTGTACTGATATAGCAAGGAAATCAATAAATGAATACAAATAACGGGAATTTTAATGGCGCTGGCACTGGCTCTGGCTATGGCGCTGGCACTGGCTCTGGCGCTGGCACTGGC
>Ga0213918_1000262_pt1 | contig 14237 bp, 21 predicted proteins | sample McNCre217MG_FD_163422 | JGI IMG/M metagenome (GOLD analysis project Ga0213918, IMG submission 163422) | Freshwater microbial communities from McNutts Creek, Athens, Georgia, United States - 2-17 MG | ecosystem: Environmental > Aquatic > Freshwater > Creek | place: USA: Georgia | collected... | reverse complement strand
GCCCCCCGGGGGGTGTCACCGGGATCTGGCACGAGATGTGCCCATGCACGAACCGTGCCACAGGGCCGGCACAGTAGTTGCCGGGCACGAAGTGTACCGAAGGACCGCGACGTTCGGATCCGGACACGCGGATCAGGTATGACACGGATGTCCGGGCGCAGCTGTCACGGAACAAGTGTGGCCACGAGCGCGGTGCTGGCGGCGGTTGGTATGGATCTTGTTGGCACGGATTTTGCCCCTCCCAGACCCCTCCCAGAGCCCCCCTACCGAGGCTGCACACTCACAGCGCAGCAGTGCACATGTGGCGCTATGATGCGCGCAGGCAACCACGTCCTGCACAGACATGCTCTGTAGTGGTTGGCTGCGGGCATCACACCATACTACGGCTGTAGGCGGCACCTCGCTGCCGCGGGTGCCGCTCAGCTGAACACCAGCGCTGCGAGCAGGACCAGGATCACCGCGAAGCAGCCCGCAGCTGCCTCGCAGAGGGCGGGAAGGAGGGGTCGGGCAGTGGCAGCTGCGAGCGCGTCGCAGAGGACCGCCAAGTCGCCCTCGGTGTCTTCGTGGCGTCGGACCGCGTCGATCGCAGCCCAGTACTGAGCCGGGCTGCGGTCCCACGCACACAGACGGGTCACTTGGGGCCCCTGACCGGCCGCGGCAGCGTGCCTGGCTCGTGGTGCGTACGCACCGTGTAGGCCGCCTCGTACGCTGCCTGGGTCGGGTGACCGAGTCGGCACACGCTACCGCGGTCACACCCGCGCAGCTTGCACGAACACGGATCTGCCACCGTGATGCACTTGGCCGCCTCGTTGCGCGCTGCGTCGCATGCCCGGAACTTGTCCTGTGCGGTCGGCTCGTAGGTCTCCTGTGTGTCGATTACGCGGTGCTTAGTCAACATGGTAGGTCTCCTTCGGGCAGTGTAGGGTTACCAGCGGAACGTGTCGGGGGCAGGGACGCGGACGGTCGGGCGCGTGTCCTCGGGCTCGAGCAGCGCCGCCAGGCGGCGCGCCTCCTGGATGCGGCGCATCTCCTGTCGGTGCAGCTCAGCTGAGGCGCTGGCGACTGCCCAGGCGATGCCGGGGTTGAAGCTCGGGTGCATCGGGGTTGGTGTGTCGCTGTCCATACAAATACTATCGCACGATCCCGGGCTGCGGTCCAGAGTAAAAGCGACCAGTGGCCGCATTTCGTACCTACACCCTGCGCACAAAAAGCGATCACTGCCTCTTTTCTCCTTGAACCAGGGCGCGCCTGTGCCATACTGAATGTATGGGCAAGACGATGACACTGCCGGGCAGCTGGCCGATGGCGCGAGTGGAGCAGGTGCTGGCGAACGCCGCCGCACGTGCGACGCTCCGCGGCAAGCCGCAGCCGGTCACCGAGCGTGTGCTCGCTCGTCTCGCCGCCGCCCGCTGAACCAACGGAGGACCCCCATGTTCGAGATCGACACACTTCGCCACGCCGCCTACACCTACCGCAATGACCAGATCCGCCTCGCGCTGGGCGCGGAGGCGGAGCACCGCACCATGTACGTACATCGCTACCGCGCGGCCAACGTGTACGAGGTCGAGCGCGGGAACATGACAACCGCTGCCGTCCACTTCGGACAGGGGTCCGACGTCGCGCAGGGTGCGATGATTGCGACGTTCGCGCTGAATGCTGTCGTACACGCCAACCTCGCGCTCGGGTCCGATGCAGGCGTGTGCAGCGTGATACGGGAGCAGGTCGCCGCTGCGAAGCTCCAGTGCGCGCGCTACGCCGCGTTCGACGCCACGGTAGACTTCGAGACGGGCGCGCTTCTGGAAGCTCTCCTGATGGCGTCAGAGCAGCTTCCGCGCCAGGCTGAGATCGGCGAGGCCATGACTGTGGTGGTGCGCGCCTCTGGGCGGCTGCCCGGTCAGTCCGAGGAGACGTGCCAGGGTGAGCTGTACGCCGGCGACGCCGAGATTCCCGAGCTGGCGGAGGACGACTGGTGTGTGACGGCTCGCACGTTCAGCGAGCTGGCGGACGGGCTGCGCGCGCTGCTGTAGGCGCGACTCGCACCGAAATGCGAGCACTGTCGCTTTTCCCCTTGAGCCCGGACCCTGATCGTGCGAATCTAATAGTGAGGGTTGCGAGAGACGCAGCCCGAAACGGAGGACACCATGGCTGCTACGACGATCGCGACTCTCTGGGCTCTTCTGATGGCCGCCCCGCTGAACACCCCGGTGTGTGTCGCCGCTCAGGGCGCAGCTCAGGAGTGTGCCGTCAAGACGACCCGCGAGGTCACGTTCCTGAGCTGTGTGCGCACTGGTGCTCACCAGCAGATCTGCAACAAGCACTGACACGCTAGCATGCGACAGGTGGGCGGGAAGATGTTCCCGCCCGCTCTGTGGCCCGATAGCGAGGAGAGACACCATGACCACCGAAAACGCACAAGCTTACATGTTCTGGGCAGCCGCCACCATCATGTACACGATGGTCGTGTACGTCGCGTACGCGGTGAGCGCGGTGCTGCACCATGTCTGGTTCTAGCGTCGAAAGATCTGGAGGAGGTCATCATGTCACGCCCCACAACAACAGTCCGACTACACACTGACTTGCTTGTACCCGTAGGTCTGAGGCCGCTGTCTTTCGTGCACGACGTCACAGTCAAGGCGCTGGCCAACGTCAAAATGATGCACTGGGAAGATCTGGACGACCTGCCGGACACTGCGATGCAGCGGTTCCTGCGGGAAGCGGGAGCCTGCGCCGCTGGCCGGACGTACGTCGGGGCCCGGGAAGATCGCGAGGTGCTACAGGAGGCGGCGGCCGAGTTTGGGCTCGACTGGGGCGCGTTCGGGGAGGTGGCCGTACGCGAGGGTGTGTATGAGCTGTCGTTCGAAGAAGCGTGGGACATATATGTAATGTGGCTGCGCAGTGGCGAGACGCTGGACCTGTACGCCCCCTACGGCGAGGACGAGTGACCATGAGACGCGCACCGACCACGCACCTTGGACCCCGCATTCGCGAGGTCCGAAAGATCGTCGAGGCCAACCCGGGCATCTCGGCGCGTGGCGTCGCACGGTTGCTGGCGCTGGACTGCGGAGAACGGGCGGCGCTTGCCGCGGTGGCGCGAGCTGTGCGCGGCGGCTGGGTACAGCGCGGCGACAGAGACCGACCCGGCCTCTTCCCGACTCCGGTTACGTGACAGTCGGACCCCGAAACTTTCGGGGTCCCTCTGTGGCTGAACAGGAGGCACTATGCGCGTCGAGACGTACAATGGGATCGTATTTGCACAGCAAACCGCCCAGGGGTTCGCACGTCTGGCGGAGAGCGCCAGAGAGCGGACTGGTGCGCGGTGGGCGTGGACGGCTGCGTGGGCACAGGAGCAGTCCCGAGCGTGGTATGAGCTGGCGCGCACCGCCTATGCGGAGACATTTTACCGATGAACAAGCACGGTTCGAAGTGGATTCGTCCCGAGAAGCGGATGGCGATCTACATCCGCGACGGCTTCGATTGCGTCTACTGCCGCGGCGTGTTCCCGCTCGGCACCGACCTGACGCTCGACCACATCACACCGCGCAGCCTGGGCGGCAGCAACGACGCCAGCAACCTGGTGACGTGCTGCCTCAGCTGTAACAGCTCCAGGCAGGATGCCGAGCTGCGTCCGAAAGATCTAAGGCGGGCGCTTCGCGCCGCCGCGCGACCGATCGACATCGCGCGGGGCAAGGAGGAGCTACGGCGCAGACGCTTCGTGCAGCTGTCGTTCCCGTTCGCGACGGGCGTCGTTCCACGTTTCCCAGAAGATCAGGGGGTGCTCCTCTGGACCGGGCTGAAGCCCGCAATCGAGGAGCGCCCTGTGCGTGTACTCGTGCAGCGCCACATCAGCGGGAAGGAGGGTAGCGCCTCCTGCCAGCTTGATGTCGCGGTCCGGCACGAAGATCCCGGCGCACATGCCCGTGTTGCAGCACCCCAGCGCGTCGTCCGGGCAGACCCCTGACGGCGCGCGGTACTCGTGCACGGGGTCCGAAAGATCGACGACGTGGGCGCGGGCGGCCATTGCGGCCTCAACGGCGCGGCGCTCAGCCCGGAACTTTTCGGACACGTCCGGGCCGGGCGGGTTGCAGCACGAAGCAATGACTATCGCCGCGACGCTGAAACTTTTCACGGCCACACTCCAGGACCGGGGTCCGACGGTGGGCCGAAGTGGGCCCAGCACGCCACGGCGAACAGCACGCGGCACAGCACGTCACGCCACTCCACGGCGCACCTCCTTCTCGCGCAGGTCCTTCCGCAGCTCGCGCAGCGCGAACTCCACCGCGGTGCGGTTCAGCTCGCGTCGCGCGCGCTCCTCGCGGTCGCTGCGCTGCACGGACTGCACCAGCCCGACGAAACCGAACAGCAGCGCGGCGTAGCCCGCGATGCCCACCAAAAACCAAAACAGTGCTGTGTCCGACATGACGGTGTCCTCCTACCCTTGGTAAAACGAAGCCCCCGCGGTGGTCCCGACCTGCCCGAGTCGGGTACCGCGAGGGCTTCAGGCTCAACGAGCCGCATGAGAGCAAGCCCCCATGACCATCTTTACCGGGACGGCTCGGTGCCGTACTCCTCGGCGTCGTGCATCGCCTGCATGGCGTGCCCGTAGCCCTCCCAGTTGTCGACCCCCTCCGCCATCAGCGCGTCGAGCTTCGCCGACGCGAGGCACAGCAGGTCGTACGTGCGACGATCGATCGTGACCGTGGGCCCCACCACGTCCACGATGCTCGGCTCGGGCTCGACGGCGGCGGCAGGCGCGGAGCGGCGCAGCAGCTCGCGCACGACGCTTCCCGGCACCCACGGGGGGTCGCAGATGAAGTCGCCGTCGTCGTCGAAAAAGCACTTTGGAGCGCCGTACGCGCCGCTGCCCTTCAGGGCGAAGTGCGGGCCGTCGCGGAACTGCCCGAAGCTCCAGCCCTTCCCGATCACGTACTTCTCCAGATCCTGATTGATGCTCATGCGAACCTCCGCGGTGTCAATCGAAGTCCCAGTCCTCGACTTCATCGTGGTCCACATCCAGGTCGCGGTCAAGCACTTCATCCCAACTTTCGTCGCGACGCACCGCAAGCTCGACGGCCACGGCTTCCAGCCGGGCCTCTTCCGCCGCGAACCATTCGGCGGTGCCGCGCACCGGCGCGTCGCGGTCGCCCATGCCCGTCGGAGCGAACGCGCGCAGCTCGCGCATGGCATACAGGAAAGCGTCGGGAAGATGGTCGGGGATGCCGCGGGCCACATCGGTGCGGCCGTCGTTCCAGGCCAGGTTGCGCAGGTCCTCCGCCAGGTGGCCGTTGCCCGGCCCGATCTTGATACGCCCGCTGGCGATGTCGCCCGCGATGAACTCGATGTTCGCCTGCTTCAGCGTCTTCTGGGCGGGCCGACACGGGATCTGGTAGCTGCGTCGCATCTCCTCCGCGTAACCCTTGCCCGCGCCGCCCTCGTCCACCACGATCCAGGAGAGCGGGAACTCGTCTCGAGCGCGCTCGACGTGCGCGGCCAGGACGCTGGGGGTCGCGCCCGGCAGCTCGTAGGACTTGACCACGTACAGCTCCGGGGCGTCGTCGACGCGCCCAACGACACACAGCGCGCACGGCTCGACCGTGCCCACGTCGATGCCCAGGCCGTAGGTCCAGGCGCTCAGCGGGACGTCAGGGAGCGCGGTGACCATGTTGTGCGGCCCGAGCGCGTAGATACACTCGTCGAACGTGTCGGTGAACAAACCCAGGTACTCACGGATGTACTGCGATGTCTTCTCGGTCCAGCGGTTCGTGGCCCGGACGTCGGCCAGCTGGGCTTCCCGCTCCTCGCGCGACGCGCCCAGGTACGGGTTGTCGCGCAGATCCCAGTGGTGGCACTCCCACCCAGGGTTGTTCACCGTGTCCCAGAAGAAGCCATCCTTCAAGACAGTGGGCGTGCCGAACAGATAGATGTGGCCGCGGTAGTCGAACGTGGCGGGCTCGAGGACGTCCACCACCAGGAAGCGCAGGATGCTGCTGCGCCACGCGCCGACCTCGTCCACGAGCACCGTGTGGTACTTGCCACCGCGCAGCTTGTCGGCCGCCTCCGCTGTGTCCGCACCCCACATCTGCAGGTATGCGCCGTTCGGCAGCGTGGCGATCTTTAGCGTGTGCTGGAAGACCACGTCCACGTTGTGGGTCACGGCCCACATCTGCAACTCTTGCCACAGCGTGTCTGCGGCGGCACAGCTCAGGGTCCGCTCGATGATGGGGACCATCGCCCCCGGGTGTGCCAGCGCGCTGGACAGGGCCAGCGCGAGCAGCACGGCCGTCTTGCCGCCGCGTCGGCCAGCGTGACAGACGATCCGCCGGTGCTTGCTGTCGTAGATCCGACGCTGCGCCGGGAACAGCCCGGCCACCAAAGCCGCAACGGCGGCGGGAAACCTTTCCCGCCGCCGCTTCTCGGCCAGGAGCGCTCTCGCCCGGCCCTTGTCCAGGGTCTTTGCTGACATGCTACCGGGACGTCTTTGGCACTACCCCGAAGCTTTCCGGGTAGTCGCACGCCGGGGCGGCGGGGCCTCCGGGGTTGCCCGCCGGTGCCTGTTGGCTGCTCGCTGCCGGCTTGGAGTCGTCACGGGCCCCCGGGGGGAGGCCCTTGCCCAGCCGCTTCTCCTCCAGCTCCTGGAGGTGCGCCAGCGCGCGCCACGCGAGGCTCGCCGCGTCCTCGTACTCGGCCAACGCCGGGTTGTAGGTGTCGACGTCGCACAGGTGGCGCGCGATGCAGTCCTTGTGGTCGCTGCTCTTGTTGCGCGAGTGGTGCAGCGGCTCGCCCGGGTTGTGCTTGTCGTTGCCGCGCTGGCTCACCCGCGCCACGGCAGCGATCGCGAGCGGGAAGTAGGCAAGCACCCCGGAGTAGATGGGTGTCCGCTTGCGCTCATCCGAGTCCGCGCTCAGCACCATCTCTGTGCGCGGCCCGACGTGAGCGGACGGGGCCGAGTTGGGCTCGGTCACGGCCGGGTGATACGCTGCCTGTCGTGAGTGAAACGTTTCGTCTTTGAAGCTCATGTGCTCGTGTCCTCCGTGTTGCTCAGCCACACAAACCGTGATCCTGGCATGCCTTGAGCGCTCGCGCCATGCGGCGCAGCGCGGCGTCCGAGGTGTACCGCTCCGGGCACTCGGTGAAGAGGCGCCACCACACCGCGTCGCGATTCGCGGTGGCGGCGAATGCGTAGTTCCCGTGCCACACGCGTGCGTCCTGCATGCGCTCCACGACCAGCTGTCGGATCTTCTGGCCCGAGACGAGCGCCAGCTCGATGGGCTCGCGGATGGCCAGCCAGCCGCCCGCGTCGTCGGTGTAGATCTTCAGCGCGCCGGGCCGCATGACCCACGCGTCGAGCACCGGGATCAGCTCCTCCACGAACTCGGCGCGGTTCACGTTGTAGGTGGCCAGGCAGGTCGGGCTGCTCAGCAGCTGCTGCACCCACGCCACCATGACCGCCTCGTAGTCGCGCTTCGCGTCGAACGGGTAGAGCCGGATGCTCACGCTGCCTCCTGGACCCAAATCGGGCAGTGCTCGGTCACGCCGCGCTGCGCATCGATCAAGAAGAAAGCCTGCTGCGCCGGCTCGGGCTCGATGCCCAGGAAGTCGCTGTACGTGCCGTGGCCCACCAGCGAGCCATTGACCACCAGCACCTGTCCGGGGTGATACTGGTGGAAGTGGCCCACCAGGCTGAGCTGCGCCTTGAACATCGCGCGCCAGCGGAGCGCGGCGCGCGTCAGCGGCACCAGGATCCCACCCACGCCGCCGCCATACTTCACGCTGTCACCGTGGTGCACGTGCACGCGCATGCCCGCCACCTCGACCACCGCATGGTGCCCCGTCGGCAGCTGCCACGTGATGCGCTTCTCGCTCTTGAAGTGTGCGGCCACGAAGTGGTAAAGCAGCGTCTCGAAGCTGTTGTCGGCCGCGGTGGCGATGCGCGTCTTCTCGGTGGTGCGCCCGTGGTTCCCGAACTGACACACCACATGGATCTGCAGGCCGTCGACTTCGAGCAGGTTGCGCAGCCCGCGTATGATGTGCTTCGCCGCAAACAGCACCTCCGTGACCGGGCTCATGCTGTTGGCCTCCACCAGCTCCGGGTGGATGTAGCCCGAGATCATGTCGCCGTTCAGCGTGACCAGCATGCGGCGTATGTCGAACGTGCGGCGCTTCTGCTCTACCAGGAAGCGCGCGCCCGCGAACAGGCGCTCCATGCGCTTCTCGGCGATCGCCGGGTTGTACTCGTTCAGCCCGTTCACCTTGGCGGGGTCCACCGTCTCGCCGACATGCCAGTCCGAGCAGTGCAGAACCGCCACCGCCGGCCGCGTGTGGCGCGGCGTGTGGCGCAGCAGCGGCCTCTTTCCGGGAAGATCGATTCGGGTCGCCAGGTGGCGAATCTGGTCCTCCAGCCCGGCGCGGGTTTCGAGCGCGGCCAGCTGCTGGCGCAGCTCCGCGATGAGCTGCTTGTCTGGGTTCTGTTTCACTGCGGCAGTCCTCTCTTGAAGCGTATGAACGCGTTGTCGTGATCCATGAAGTGCGCGAACGGCACGAAGCCGCGGGAGATGAACAGGCGCTGCGACGGTATGTTGTGGGCCGCGATGTACGTGCGCCACTCTCGGCCCCGTGCGCGGTCGAGCGCGAAGTCGAGCAGCTGCCCGGCCAGCCCCTCACCCCGCCATTCCTCGGAGACGCCGATGCGGTCGAGCCACGCGTACGTGCGGAGCACCCGCCACGTGACGTAGGCCACGATCTGCCCGGCTTCCCGCTTCACCGCCGCCGACTCGCGCCGGAAGCTCGGGACGTAGTCGGCGGGTAGTGTCTCTTCGTGTAGCTCGCGCAGCTCAGCGCGCAGCGCGCCTCGGATCGTGGTGTGGACTTCGAACATCATTTGCAGTCACCCCAGCTCTGGCCGAGTTTACCGTCGGCCTTGAACGGGACGCGCAGCTTCACCGCATGCTCGATGTGGTAGATGCAGTCCTTGAGCGCCTTATCTGCCACAGTGTCGCAGGCTTCGAACACGAAGCTGTCATGCTCCTGTGCGAGGAGCGCCACCTGGCCGGGCCCGAGCCCCCAGATCCCCTCAGCGCGCCACTGGTCATACAGCTTGATCATGGCGATCTTCATGAGCCCGGCCACGCTGCCCTGGATGGCCGTGTTGGGTCCGCGGTTACGAGACTTCCAGAACAGCGCGCGGCGGCCCAGGATCTTGTCGTAGACCACGCGGTTGTCGATCGGACGGCGGAAGCCGTCGATCGTCCGCATGTAGCCGTGCTCGATGATGAAGTTGTAGCACCACTCCTGGAACGGTGCAATGTGGGTGAACCGCGCATAGAACGCGTCGAGCGCCTGCTGGCAGCGCTCGACCTCGCAGTTCATCTTGTCGGGCTTCGACAGCGCCTGGGCGGTGATGTTGTATAGACTGCTGAAGTTCACCACCTTGGCATCCGTGCGCTGGAAATCGGGGTTGATCTCCCGCATCTTCGCCAGCGTGCCGGCGTGGATGTCCTCCTCCAGCTCGTAGCAGAGCGACAGCTCCGGGTCGCGGCTCAGGTGGGCGGCAATGCGCAGCTCCGCCTGGCTCGCGTCGACCACGCCGATCTTCCGGCCAGGGGGCGCCACGATAGCCTTGCGCACCGCCTTGCCCTCCTTGGAGCGGGAAGGAAGATTCTGCAAGTTGGGGTTGGCGCACGCGAGCCGCTGGGTGTCCGTGCCCGTGAGCTTGAAGGAGCAGTGCAGCCGGCCGTCGGCGTACTGCGACGGGGCCGCCATCATGGGCCGCGCGTACGTGCTGACCAGCTTGTCGAGCTTGTTGAACTCGAGCCGCATGCGCGCCAGCTCACCGCCCAGCCCGGGCAGCTGCTGGAACGGAAGCAGCACTTCCTTCTCCGTGCTGAAACAGCCCTTCGCGTTGCGCTTGAGCCCGGCGGTCGGCCAAACCTGCAGAACGTCGTAGCACCACTTGCTGATCTGCTCGCTGCTGCTGATGCTGGCGCCCGCCTCACACGGCAGCTCCTGGATCTCGGTGCGGTAGCGCACGTTCCCGTTCTTGAACAGCCCGTCCGCCACCTTGACCTTGGTTGGCATCATGACCGACGTGGTGGTCATCAGCTCGAACTCGGCGCGCAGCTGGTCGCAGCGCGCGCTCCACTCCTTGCGCGACTCTTCCAGCGGGCCCGCATCCACCGCCATGCCCGCCGCCTCCATGGCGCGCAGCGGTTCGATGCACTTCTGGTCGATGTCCGTCATGTGTCGTTGCAGCTCCGGGTCGAGCCGGCCCCAGGCATACTCGCCCAGCTCCAGGCAGTCGACCGCGTCGTAGCGGCAGTAGGGCGCCACCACGGACAGCTCTACGGTCTCGAGCGGCTGACCCTTGGTGACGGCCTTGAAGTCCGGGCGCTCCGGCTTGCCCAGCAGGCGCACGCGCAGGAACTTCAGCGCCAGCTTGTCGTCGCCCTTGCGCTTCTCCTGCCCGTCCTCGTCCAGGTTGCCCAGTAGCCAGGTCGCCACCATGCTGTCGAAGAAGGGGCAGTGCCGGCCCTCGGGAAACACGCCCTCGTTGATCAGCGTCTGCAGCTCCGCGCTCGCGTTGTGGGCCCACACCTTCTTCCCGCTCTCCGCGGCGGACAGCAGCTCGTCCACGATGCAGGTCACGTCAAACGCGTCCACGTTCACGTCGCCCGGCAAGCAGTGCCGGACCGGGACGTAGGTCGAGCCGGGTCGCGGGGCGCCCGGCAGCTGGTAGGCCACCGCGAAGCCGTGGAGCTTCGCGCGGAAGCGATCGAGCTGCGGCTTGCGACCGGGCAGCTTGACCGTCGGGGCGGTGTACTCCACGTCGAAACCCAGCACTTCCGCGGTGCGAATCTTCTGCAGGAGCGCGGGCACGTCGACGGTCATCGGGAACCTCCGGGCGAGAGACCGGCCCCGTATCGTGGGGCCAGACGCCGCGGGAAGGAGGACGCGGGCAACCGATCGTGTCGAAAGTCTTCAGTCGTCGAGCGAGTCCTCGCTGTCGTCGAAGGGCTCGTCGACGGGGGGCGTGGGCTTCTTCGGGCCCACGGGCTTCTTCCCCGCGGGGGCGGCGCCATTCTTCGGCGGGACGCCCTTCTTCGGGGCGGCCTGCTTGCTGCTGCCCTTCTCCTTGCGGGTGAAGAGGTTGAACCAGCAGTCGTTGATGTCCTCGTCGGTGAGGGCGGTCTCGAAGCTCAGGCTGAGCTTACCGTCGCGCTCCCACACGGCGCCTACCTTGCGGAACTTCGAGGTGCGCTCCTCGCCGTCGAAGCCAGCGAAGGTCTGTTCCTCGCCGTCCTTGCGAACGGCCACGATGTCATACTTGGGTCCAGGCATGTGTCAGTGTCTCCTCTGTGAGTGTCGCTGTCCGTGAGTGTTACTTGGTCTCGACTCGGGCCTGGGCGTCCTTGTACGCCGCCTTGAGGGCAGCGAACACGGCCTGGCCCCGGTAGCCCAGCAGCTGCCCGCGCAGCGCCTGGAGCTTCTCGCCGTCGCCCTGACCGATGGCCGCGAGCCCGGCCAGCAGGTTCTTGCTCTCCGTGTCCTCGGACACGTCGACCGCCGCCGGCTTATCCTCCGCCGCCGGGGCGGGCTCGTCCTTGGCCTTGCGCGACTTGCGCGCGGGCTTCTCGGCGGGCGCCTCTTCCGCGGCCGCGGGCTCCTCGCGGGTCGACATCGGGCTGTCCGCGTCAGCGTCGTCGAGCACACCCTCCAGCGGGATGCAGAACGTCTGGAACGCGAAGTACTTGTATGCCATGGACAGCGCCTTGCTGGTCGCCTTGTCCTGACTGTCGAGCGCCTCCGCGCAGAGTACGGTGCAGACCTGCGAGCCGTCGATCGTGGAGGTGATCGTGTACATCACCTTGACCTGGGCGCGGAACTTCAGCTTGCCCGTCTTCGGGTCGGTGATGACTTCGAGCTGATGCTGCAGCACCTGTGGCGCCGCGAACAGGCAGCACTCCACCAGCACTGCGGACATGGCCCCCAGCACCGCATCGATGCCACGGAAGTTGAAGCCCTGGCTTTCGTTGGTCGACGTCTTGTCGACGCCCATCTTCGCGAGCATGCGCGTCGCCTTGCCGATGGCGCCGTGCACCGCGCCTGCCTGAATCGTGTCCGTCATGTCAGTCCTCCGATCGTCTCGTTGAAGTTGCGAGTCGCCTCTAACCAATGATGCTCCAGCTTCGCGCTGCGCGCAAGCTGAATCTGACTGATCCGCGGGGGTCACGTCGAAAGCCCGCCTATGATCTCGTTGAACCTCGCAGTCTCGCGTAGCCAATGCTGTTCCAACTTCGCGCTGCGCTGAAGACAGAAGTCGAGTCGGGTGTCGCCGCCCAGTACCGCGGTCACCCAGCCGTGGGGCGCGTCCATGACGTACATCTGCACGTGCGCCTGGACCACGTACTTCAACGGGACCTGCAGCGGTCCGAGCTTCAGCCGCTCCTCGTACGCGCCGACCACCGCCGCGCGCCAGTTGCCGCGCGGCGTGCCCCAGTCCTTCTTCGCCACGCGCATCGTGATGGGCGGGAAGCGCTTCACGATATTCGTGATCTGGATATCCGACGCCCAGTCGTGGGCCGCATACTCGTCGCGGCTGCCGAACTTGGTCCAGCTGCTGAAGCTCTCGAAGCGCACGTTCTTTGCCTCGACCGGCACCTCGTCCATGATGCCGTCAGGCGTGGCGGCGACGGGCAGCTCACCGCCGTCACGCGCCAGTAGCCAGTCGTTGGGGGTGAACTCCAGGTGGGGGGTCTCCGCCGCGAACCAGGAGAGCACTCCAGACTCCAGGTGCCTCCCCGCGGCGACCATGGCCAGGTTGCCTACCTCGTCGTCTTCCGCCGTCACGACGGCTGCGCGCTTCTGGGTCTCCAGCTCTTTGGGCGTCAGGAAGCCCACGTCAAGGATGCACGCGATCTCGGACGCGGTGTAGAAGTGCTTGCGCGCTTCCAGCCACGCTGCGCGGTCCTTACTCGATGCGATGCGGCGGTAGGTCATCGGAGCACCTCGCCGGTGACTGGGCGAGCTGGCGCCACTCCTTGCCGTGCCCGCCGTAGCGCCTCGCCGACGCGGTTGACGTCGACGTTGAAGCACATCAGGCACATGGCCATCGGCGCCACCTCGTCCGCCGTGCGCGTCTTCCCGGCCTTCTTCCCCTTAGTGATCAGCGTCCCTTTCTCGAAGCCGACGAACGCGAACGGGTCCAGCTCGACGTAGGCGCCGGTAGCCCGCGCGACGTTGCGCGCGTGCCGCCACCACCAGCGATTACTGCGCACCGGACACAGCACCGCGACACGTGGTGTGTCCGACATGGAAGCTTCGTCGGTGGCCTTTCTCAGCCACGCGTGCAGCTCCGCATATGGCGGGTTGACGAACGTGCGGTCCAGCCACGTCTGCGTCAGGCCGCTCTGGCACGCGGGAAGAGGGGCCGCCAGCGTACCGTCGTGGTGTAGCCTGGCGTCCACGAAACCCAGCACGTCGCCCCACTCATCCACCGCGGCGCATGGGTCCAGCTCGACGGGGCCGTCGAAGATGGCGCGCACCAGCGCCACCATCGCGGGCGGCGTCAGGATCTGCTGCTCGCGCTCTTCGGGCTTGTCATCTCTGTTGCTAGTGTTCAGTCCGGTCATGGCGTTGCTCACAGTCCGCCTCCACCCAGAGCATCCAGGACTGCATCATAGCCCGGGAAGCGCCAGTCGTCCAGGTCGGTCGCGTCGCGGTTCCACGGCCGGTCGAACAGCAGCGCGCGGTCCTTATTGCCGGGGTGGCGCACGGTCGACGGCTTGTCGTCGATTAGGTACGCGCCGTGCACGCGGTGCTTGGCGTGGGTGAACACGATGTCGCAGCCCGGGAAGTGACTGTGCAGCAGCCGCTCGCGCGCCGGCACCCAGCACGCCATGCCCGACCACTGGCTCGTGCAGAACACCACCTCGCCCAGCTTCCGCAGCTCCGCCACGAAGCGCTCGGCGTCCGGGTAGAGCTGCACCTCCCAGCCCAGCCGGTCGCGCGAAAACTCGTACTCGACGAACCGCGCATAGTCCTCCACGCTCGGGAACAGCCACGGCTCGAACTCGAACTGCCGCTGCAGCTCCGGGCTCGGCACATCGTAGGTGTGGTCGGGCTTCCCGTCCTTCCCGGCAACCCCGTGCACGAGCACGAAGTCGACGGCAGCACGGTGCACCGCGCCGCTGCAATCGGCGATCACGCCGTCCACGTCACACAGGATCACGTCACGCGTCATATTG
>Ga0213918_1000260_pt1 | contig 14320 bp, 18 predicted proteins | sample McNCre217MG_FD_163422 | JGI IMG/M metagenome (GOLD analysis project Ga0213918, IMG submission 163422) | Freshwater microbial communities from McNutts Creek, Athens, Georgia, United States - 2-17 MG | ecosystem: Environmental > Aquatic > Freshwater > Creek | place: USA: Georgia | collected... | reverse complement strand
ACAAAAAGTGGCCGATGCTGGCGCCGCGGTGGAAGCCGATCGGCAACGACGCCTACAGCAAGGGGCCGGGCCACAACGCGCTGCCCGACACGAAGTCCCTGCAGGTCTTCACCAAGCGCCTGCACAACGCGATCGACAAGCACGTCAATCCTCCCCTGGGAGCGCATATCTCGCTGAAGGGCAGCGCCTCGAGCGTCCTGCCGGGCGCGATCAACTACTTCCCGACGGCCGAGAAGGGCGCCGGCATGTGGCCGCTCTACCAGCCCGAGCCGTCGAGCATCAACGAGGTGCGCCAGCAGATTGCCGAGACGCGGCGCACGATCGACCGCGCGTTCTTCGCCGACATCTTTTTGATGATCAGCCAGATGGACGGCGTGCAGCCGCGCAACCAGCTCGAGTTGCAGCTAAGAAAAGAAGAAAAAATGTTGATGATGGGACCCGTCCTCGAGTCCCTGCACGACGAGTTGCTGCAGCCGCTGATCGACTTCGTGTTCGAGACGATGTTCGAGCATCGCCTGTTCCTGCCGCCGCCGAAGGAGATCCAAGGCCTCCCGCTCGACATCGAACTGATCAGCGTGCTGGCCCAGGCGCAGAAGGCCGCGAGCCTCGGCTCGATCGAGCGCACGTTCTCGTTCGCCGGCTCGATCGCGGGCGCCAAGCCTGAGGTGCTGGACAAGCTGAACGTGGACGCGGCGATCGACCGTTACGCCGAGGACATCGGTGCGCCGGCCGGGATCATCGTGGGCGAGGACGATGTCGCGAAGATCCGCGAGCAGCGCGCCCAGCAGATCGCGCAGCAGCAGGCGATCGCCAACGCAGGCGCCGCGGTGCAGGGCGCCAAGACCCTGTCCGAGACCGACGTCGGCGGCGGGCGGAATGCGCTTCAAGAAGTAACGGGGCTGTAGGCCATGTTCGACCCGAACAACAAGAAGCAGGTCGACCAGCGCAAGCGTCGCGAGCGCCTCGAGGACGTGCGCGCCTCCGACGACATGCTAGCCGTGATGCGGACCCCCGAGGGCCGCCGCTTCGTGCATGGCCTGCTGGGCCTCTGCGGCCTGCGGGAGAGCGCCTGGCGGCCGGGTGGCGATGACGCCGCGCGCCAGCAGGACTTCACGCTCGGTCGGCAGTCGGTCGGCATCGACCTCCTGCAGAACATTGAGCAGCACGCCAGCGACGAGACGGAATTGATGATGCGCGAGGCGCGAGCGGCGGCTGCCGAGAAGCGCGCGATCGAGAAGGCGGAAGACGTAGACGCTGAAGGCGAACAGCAGGAGCAGATCGATGGCTGAAGACACCACGACCACCACGGGCGCTGGCGGCGCCCCGACCCCGACCGCGACCGCGCCGACCCCGCCGGCCGCCACGGGAACACCCGGAGCCGCCGCCTCGGCAACGGGTGAGGGTGGCGCGGCCCCGGCAGCCAATGGCGCCGCTGCCATTGCAGCCGATGGTAAGCAGGCCGCGCCGCCCGCCGATGCGAAGACGGGCGAGGGCGAGCCGAAGGCGGGCGAGCCTGCCAAGGCCGGCGAGGGCGAGAACGCGGTCGACTACAGCGGTCTGACCGTCCCCGAGGCCTGGAAGGCGGCCGACGACACCGTGTGGCAGGACGCGCAGAAGCTGCTGGGCGAGGCGAAGGTGTCGCCCGAGGCGGCGCAGAAGTTCATCGATTTCACGTTGGAGCGGGACAAGCTCATCGCGAAGGGCGTCAGCGACGCCAACACCGAGGCCTGGACCAAGCAAGCCGAGACGTGGAAGGCCGAGGTCACCAAGACCTACAAGCCCGAGGAGTTGGCCGGCGCCCGCAAGGCCGTCGAGACGCTCTTCGACAAGGAAGGCATCCAGTGGATGGAGGCCCTCCGACTGACCGACAACCCGTCTTTCGTGAAGGCGATGGTCAAGGTCAGCAAGGCGATCGCAGAAGACAAGTTCGTTCCCGGCAACGCCGCAGTGAACGGGACTCGTGATGCTCGCGCCTCGTTCCCGAACAGCAACATGAACCCGTAGGAGGCCCACTGTGGCAACCGCAAACATCACCACCGCCTTTACGCTGGCGGACTACGTCAAGAACATGTCGCCGGATGGCGGCATCGCTCCCGTCATCGAACTGCTCTCCCAGCAGAACCGCGTCCTCGAGGACATCCCGTGGCTGGAAGGCAACCTGCCGACCGGCCACCGCGCGACCGTCCGCTCGGCCCTGCCGACCCCGACCTGGCGCCGCATCAACCAGGGCGTCGATCCGGTCAAGACGGCCGAGTCGCAGGTCACCGACGTGTGCGGCATGCAGGAAGCCTACGCCGTCATCGACAGGGCGCTGGCCGATCTGAACGGCACCAGCGCCGCGTGGCGCCTGAGCCGCAACAAGGGCTACCTCGAGGGCATGGCGCAGGACATGACCGCGCAGCTCTTCTACGGCAACAGCGCGACCAGCCCCGAGAAGATGATGGGCTTCGCGCCGCGCTACGCCTCGCTGTCGACCTCGACGTCGCAGACGGCGAACAACATCATCTCGGGCGGCGGCAGCGGCTCGAACAACACGTCGATCTGGCTGATCGGCTGGGGCAGCGACAAGGTCACCGGCATCTACCCGAAGGGCAGCACCGCCGGCCTGACCGACGACGACCTCGGTGAGCAGGCCGCGTTCGACGCCAGCAACAAGCGCTACCAGGCCTATATCACGCACTATGTGTGGAAGGCCGGCCTGCACGTTGCCGACTGGCGCTACGCCGTCCGCATCTGCAACATCGACGTGACCTCGGCCTCGGGCGGTCTGAAGAACGCCGCCCCGGTGGACCTGGTCGACCTGATCGACCAGGCGATCGCCAAGATCCCGAACATGGACGCGTGCAACCCGGTTCTCTACATGAACCGCGGCACCTACCGCTACCTCAACAAGCAGCGGAACATGGGTGTGCCGGCGTCCTCGACCGTCAACCTGACCACGATCCAGCGCACCGACCAGGACGGCCAGCGCGGCGTGATCAAGCGCATCCCCGACTACGACGGCATCCCGATCCGCATCTGCGACCAGCTGCTGATCACCGAAGCGACCGTGTCGTAATCGGCCCCCAACTCCAGAACAGGAACCAGCCACCATGGCATACGTCGACAACAACCTCGTCCTGTCGGACGCACAGGCGGTCACCGCGACCGCCGCCTCGACCAAGAGCATCGACTTCGCGACGGCGACCCGCAACGTGGGCGCCGGCCACGAACTCGACCTCGTCATCGTCGTCGGCACCGCGGCCACCGCGGCCGGCGCCGCCACGGTCACGTTTGCGCTGCAGGACAGCACGGACAACACGACCTTCAACGACGTGATCGTCTCGCCGGCCATCGGCAAGGCGACGCTGGTTGCCGGTTACGAAGCGCTCCGCATCACGCTGCCGCGCACGCTCAACCGCTACATCCAGGTCAACTACACGGTGGCGACCGGCCCGCTGACGGCCGGCACCTTCACCGCGTACATCACCGACGATCGCCAGGACAACGTGGCGCGTCCGTCGGGCTTCTCCACCTTCTAGCAGGAGTAACCAATGGCGAAGTCGCCAGAGCTGGCCGAAGGGCCGGCAGTCAAGACGGTGCAGGACCCGGAACCCAAGCTGGCCGGGTGCCAGAAGGGTTCGCTGGTCCGGCTGCTGGTGCCGTTCTACGACGGCTACCAGCGGTTCGAGACGGGGGCCGAGATCTACTGGCCCTTCGACGAGCCTCCGCTCGCCGCGAACGCGGCCCTCGCCAGCGCGAAGGTCACGCCGCTCGACGCGCCGCCGATGACGTCTGGCGAGCCGCCGGCCGACTACATCGACCCCGCGACCAACGAACCGTTGGCCGTGCAGTCGGCCTGACTCGGGACGGGGCGGTCTTCGGGCCGCCCCATCCTTCTTTTCAATTCACAGGAGTAGGCCATGGCTCGCGGCGGAATGCTTGTCACGACCAGCGGATGTAATAGGCCGCTTGGCTATCAGCAGCTCACCTCGCTTTCGGCGGCCACGGCACTGACCGTTCCGACCGGCGCCCGGTGGTGCATCTTCACGGCGGAAACGCAGGCTGTCCGCTGGCGCGACGACGGCACCGACCCGACTGCCGCAGTCGGCATGCCGGTCGCGGTCAACGTCCCGACCGCCTATTACGGCGACCTGGCCAAGATCAAGTTCATCGAGCAGACGCTGTCGGCCAAGCTCAACGTCGCCTACTTCGACTAGGACCAGGCCAATGGGGTGGCATGAGTTCCTAGATCGATACGCTGAGACTTTGGGGGTCTCGGCGCTGTTCGCTGCGCTGTCGAGCGGCATGCTGCTGTGGATCGGCAGCGAACCGATCACGAAGGGCAGGGCGCTGCTGATCGTGGCGGCCGGCCAGTTCGTGGCCTCGATCGCCACCGCATTCGTGCACGGGTACCTCCAGTGGTCGATCTTCGTGGCGCCCGCTGTCGGCGCTACCGCCGGCCTCGTCGCGCTCCCCGCAATCTGGAGCATTGTCAAAGCCGGGAAGACGGTCGAAGGCCACGCCGGGGACATTGCCGAGAAGGCGATCGACAAGGTGACCAAATGACCTCCTGGCAGGACGTCCTCTGGGCTATCCCCGGCCACATGGGCTGGGGGTGGCAAGCGTTGTGGGGCGTCCTCGCCCTGGTCGCCGCCGGCATCATGTTCGTGAAGATGATCGTCAACGAACCATTCAGCGCCCTGCTGGTGGCGCGCGTGCTGCTGGGCATCGGCCTCCTGCTGATCCCGCTGCAGTTGCTGCAGCCCGGCTGGCAGCCCTGGATCGATGCCTTCTATGCGATGGGCGGGTTCCTGTCCTCGGTCCTGATCGCGACAGGGTGGTGCACGCGCCCCGACCAGTCCGTCACCATGACCAAGGCGATCGGCCGCTGGATCATCGGTCGCATCGACGCCCTGCATGTCGCCAACCGCGCCGCCGCCGAGCGCCGGGAGGACGCGCTGTGATCGACCGCAAGGCCTTCTTCGACGCGGTGCGCCCGAAACTCTTCGGCGGCACCATGACCCAGCAGCAGGTCGACGGCTGCGAGGCGATCCTGCACGAGTGGGATGGCCGCGGCCTGACCGACTGCCGGTGGCTGGCCTACATGCTGGCGACCGCGAAACACGAAACCAACGCCACCATGGCTGCCGTGCGCGAGGCCTACTGGCTGTCGGAAGAGTGGCGCAAGACGCATCTCCGGTACTGGCCCTATTACGGGCGCGGCCTCGTCCAGTTGACCTGGGAAGCGAACTACCGGGCCATGTCCGCGGTGACCGGCGTCGACCTGATCGCCAACCCCGATGCCGCGCTCGACCTCGTCCACGCCGTCGAGGTCATGTTCTACGGCATGGTCAACGGCACGTTCACCGGCCGGCGTCTGTCCGACTATTTCAACGACATGGCCAGCGACGCGGTCGGCGCCCGCGCCATCATCAACGGCACCGACAAGGCCCAGTTGATCGCCGCCTACCACTTCGACTTCCTGACCGCGCTCAAGGCGGCCGGCTGCAAGGTGGCGGCGTGACCCGCGCGCTGGCGATCGGCTGCCTCGTTTTGGCGCTGGGGCTGGGCGCGGCCGGCGTCCTGCTGAAGAGGGCGTGGGCGGCCGAGGGCGCGCTCGAGGCCAAGCTGAAGTCTGCGAAAGCCGTCATCGACCAGCGCGAGAACGACATCCGCGAGAATGCCAAGGCCGTCGCCCAGTTGGCCGACAAGCTGCACCAGACCGAGACCAAGGTCGTGACCGTGACGGAGAAGATCTATGCCGCGCCGATCACCCGTGACTGCGCTCAGTCTCCTGCCATGCGCGCTGCTCTTGGCGGGCTGCGAGACATTTACGCCGACCCTGTACCGGCCGGCGATCGACGCCAGCCTCAAGTTGCCGTGCCAGCCCCCAGTGCTTCCGCCGGAACCGGCAAGCGATAACGAATTGGCGGCGTTCGTGATCCGCCAGGGGAAGGCCTTCGTGGACTGCAGCAACCGGCACAAGGCGCTGGTCGACCGCATCGACGCCGATGGAGTGAAGGATGGCCGCTGACGTCGACATCGCCAACATGGCGCTGGGCCACCTCGGAACCCGTGCCACGATCCAGAGCCTGACCGAGAACACCGCCGAGGCCCGCGAACTCAACCGCTGGTACACGACGGTGCGCGACGGTCTCCTGCGCCAGCTCGACTGGAACTTCGCGCGCGTCACCCAGACCCTGGCCCTGACCGGCACGGCGCCGACGCGGTGGACCTACAGCTACGCCTACCCGTCCGATTGCCTCAAGTTCTGGCGCATTGACGCCGGCCTGCCTTCCGGGTCTCCGGTCGTGCCGCTCGAGATCGGCAGCGACGGGACCAACCGCCTGATCTGGACCGACTACCAGCAGGCGGTCGGCATCTACACCCAGCGCGTCACCGACCCCAACATGTTCGACCCCGAGTTCAGCATGGCGTTCTCCGTCACGCTGGCGGCAATGGTCTGCTACGCCATCACGAACAAGGCCGAGCTGGCCACGCGCCTCGAGAACAAGGCGATGTCGCTGATCGAGAAGGCCAAGGCCGAGAATGCCAACGAGCAGATGTCGGACAACACCTACCTGTCCGAGAGCCTGACCGTGCGCGGCTACGACGGCCTGACCGGCCCGCAATCGGCCCTCTGGTACCTGTTCCGCTAGCCATGCCGACGACCGTCATCCAGCCCTCCTTCGCAGCCGGCGAGATCACGCCGAGCCTGTACGGTCGCGTCGACCTCGCGAAGTACCAGGTGGCTCTCAGGACGGCGCTGAACTATTTCATCCGGCCCTACGGTGGCGCGGCGACGCGGGCCGGCACCGCCTTCGTGGGTGAGTGCGTCGACAGCAGCGCGAAGAGCCGCCTCTACGGCTTCCAGTTCAGCCAGGTCCAGACCTACGTCCTCGAGTTCGCAGACCTCAAGATGCGGGTGATCAAGGACGGCGGCTACGTCCTCGAGACCGCGACGGCGATCACGGGCGTGACCCGCGCGAACCCCGGCGTGGTGACGGCGATCGGTCACGGCTTCTCGAACGGCGACCACGTCTGGATCATCGAAGTGGGCGGCATGACGCAGATCAACCGGCGTCGCTTCACGGTGGCCGGCGCGACGGCGAACACCTTCCAGCTCTCCGGTGTCGATACCACCAGCTACGGCGCTTGGACGACCGGCGGCACGGTCTCGCGTTTCTACACGCTGACCACGCCCTACGCCGTGGCCGACCTGCCGCTGCTGAAGTTCGTGCAGAGCGCGGACACGCTCACCATCACGCACCCGACCTACGCCCCGCGCAACCTGACCCGCACGGCGCATACCTCGTGGACGCTGACCGCCAAGACGTTCCAGCCCGACCAAGCGGCGCCGACTGTCTTCTCGACCACGGCACCGGGCGTCGGCCAGGGCTACGCCATCACCGCGGAGAACGACACCACGGGCGAGGAGAGCCGGCCGCTATTCGGCACCTCGAACACGATGACCTCGACCATCGGCTGGACGGGCGCGACGGGCGCCTCGAACTACAACGTCTACCGCACGCTGAACGGCATCTACGGTTTCGTGGGCCGCGGCACGCCAGCCCCGGTCGGCTTCACCGACGCATCGATCAACCCCGACGTCAGCCGCACGCCGCCGCAGAGCAACAACCCCTTCGGCTCGGCCGACAACTACCCCGGCTGCTCGACCTACCACGACGGCCGGCAGTGGTACGCCCGCACCAACAACGGGCCGCAGACCCTGTGGGCCACGCAGTCGGCATCCTTCAACAACATGGACACCTCGCAGCCGACCGACGACAGTGACGCCATCACCCGCACGATCGCCAGCCGGAAGGTGGACGAGATCCGCTTCCTGGTGCCGCTGAACCACCTGCTGGTGTTCACCTCGGGCGCTGTCTGGAAGGCATGGTCTGGCATCAACTCCGACGTGATGACGCCTTCCAACGTCAACGTAAAGGTGCAGGGCGCCGAGGGCGCGGCCAACATCGAGCCGATCTCGACGGTGAGTTCCGTCCTGTATGTCACGACCTCGGGCCGGCGCGTGCGCGACCTGTCCTTCGACAGCGGCTCGGACAGTTTCGGCGGCAAGGACCTGTCGATCCTGTCGGCGCACATCTTCGAGGGCAAGACAATCTCCGACTGGGCCTACGCCCGCGACCCCGATGGGCTGATCTGGGTGGTGCTGTCGGACGGCACCATGGGATGCCTGACCTACCTGCGCGAGCATGACGTGACGGCCTGGACCCGCGCCACGACCAGCGGCACGGTCGAGAGCGTCGCGGCGATCCAAGAGAGCAACGAGACCATCCTGTACATGCAGGTCGCCCGCACGGTCGGCGGGGTGACCAAGCGGTACGTCGAACGCATGCCGAGCCGTTACTTCCAGACGGTCTACGACGCATGGTGCGTCGACTGCGGCTACCGCTACGACGGCTGGAACACCAACTCGACGCAGACCCTGTCGATCTCGGGTGCGACCTACAACGCGGGCGACACGGTCACCATGACCGCCGCCGGCTTCACGCCCTTCACCGCGGCGACGGTCGGCTCGACCTACATCCTGCGCTCGGGCCAGCGCCAGGTCACCGTCGTGGTGACCGGATACACCGACACGACGCACGTCACGGCCACCCTGTCGACGGCTCCGCACACCTCCCTGCAGGCCACGGCAACGTGGGACTGGGCGGTGGCGACGGCCACGCTGGACGGCCTGTGGCACCTCGAAGGGCAGACCGTGAAGGTGTTTGCCGATGGCTCGGTCATGGCCGACCAGACGGTGGCCAGCGGCAAGATCACGATCGAGCGCGCCTCGGGCCGCATCCTGGCCGGTCTCAGCTACACCTGCGACTTCGAGACCCTCGACCTCGAGCAGGGTCAGCCGACGCCTCAGAGCCGCCAGAAGCGTGTCTCCGAGGTCGTGCTGCGGGTGCGCTGGGCGCGCGGCCTCTCGGCCGGGCCGACCTCCGATCGGCTGGACGACATCAAGGAGCGCACCACCGAGGAGATGGGCTACCCGACCCAGCTCACGACCGGCGACGAAAAGATCACGATCGACCCGTCGTGGAACTCCAACGGCCGCATCTTCGTGCGGCAGGCCTACCCGCTGCCGGCCGAGATCCTGGCAGCCATCCCCCGGCTCGAGGTCGGAGAATAGAATGACCGTCAGCACCACTGCCAACAAGGTGATCTACAGCGGCAACGCCGCGACGACCGTCTGGTCGTATACGTTCCCCATCCCCGACGCGACGTTCCTGTCGGTGATCTACACCGACGCGAGCGGCGTCGAGACGACGCTGTCGTCCTCGCTCTACAGCGTGACCGGCATCGGCACGAAGACCGGCGGCACGGTGACCTACCCGACCAGCGGCTCGCCAATCGCCAGCGGCACCAAGCTGACCATCCTGCGGACGGTCCCCTACACCCAGCCCGACGTGTTCTCGAACCAGGGCGGGTATTTCCCCGAGGTCACCGAGGGCCGCTTCGATCGCGTGACCATGATCCTGCAGCAGTTGCTGGAGAAGGTGACGCGCGGCCTGTTCGCGCCGGTCTCCGACAGCGGGACGATCGGGGACCTGCCGACTTCGACCACCCGCGCGAACAGCGGCGCCGGGTCGTTCCTCGCCTTCGACAGCAGCGGCAATCCCTATGCCGCCGCCCTGACCGCGCTGGCCGGCGCCTCGACCTGGATCACGGCCAACCTGTTCCCGGCGACCAGCGCCGCGGCGGCGCGCACGGCCATCGGGGCCGCGGGCCTGACCGGCAACGAGACCATCGCCGGAAACAAGACCTTCAGCGGCGCCAGCACCTTCAGCAGCACGGTCGACATGACCGGTGCGACCGCGACGGTGCCGACGCAGGCGCCCGAGGACAGCAGCACGAAGGCGGCCAGCACGGCATTTGCGGCGGGCCTGCTGCCGAAGGGCCACATCAGCGCGCTGACCCTGTCGACGGCCGGTTCCTCGTCCACGTTCTCGGTGGCGGCGGGGCAGGCGGCGGATAGCGCCAACGCGGTCCTGATCTCGCTGGCCGCCTCGATCAGCAAGACGACCGGCGCATGGGCGGTCGGCACCGGCAATGGCGCGCTCGACACCGGGTCGATCGCCAACAACACCGGCTACCATGTCTACCTGATCCGCCGGCCGGACACGGGCGTGGTCGACGTGCTGATCTCGACGTCGGCCTCTGGCCCGGCGATGCCGACCAACTACACCCAGAAGCGCCGCATCGGGTGGATGCGGACCAACGGCTCGGCGCAGTGGACCTCGTTCGTGCAGAACGGCGACAACTTCAAGTGGGTGACGCCGGTTGCCGATGCGTCGAGCGTGGTCGGCGCCACCTCGCGCCAGACCCAGACCCTGACCGTGCCGTCCGGCGTCGTGGTGTTCCCGATCCTGCTGGCGTCTGCGACCTCGGGCGGCAGCGGCGGTTGCACCATGCTGCTGACCTCGCTGGACGAGACCGACTCTGGGATCACCGGCACGCTGAACAACTCGTCCGTTGGCGGCGCGGCGACCAACGGGACCGTGGTCGAGATCAACGGCCTGCATACCAACACCTCGGCGCAGATCGGGAAGAAGATCAACACGACCGACAGTGCCATCAACATCACCACGATGGGCTGGGTCGACATGCGCGGGAGGAACGGCTGATGTTCGTTGATCGCTCCAACGGCGCCGTGAAGGCCGAGTTCCCGACACGCCAGTACGACGGCCAGGAGGAACTGGCCGACGACCACGCCGACCTGCTGGCCTACCGGCTGAAGGGCCGCAAGCGCGACCGGCTGGGCGAGGTCGCGGCCGAGCTGACCAAGCGCAACGCCGCTGGCTTCGTGTACCAGGGAAAGCCCTACCAACTGGACGATGCCAGCCAGGCGCGCATCACCGCGCTGGTGGTCAAGGCCGACCGGGCCGTGGCAGGCCTGCCGGGCGCGACTTGGTCGGGCAAGTTCATCGCGGCCGACAACACCGAAGTGACGTTCACCGCGGCCGAGTTCGCGACGTTCGCCGAGGTCGCCAGCGACATCGTGATCGCCCGGCGTCTCTACGCCCGCGAGATCAAGAACGCGATCCTGGCGGCGCCCGATGGCTCGGCCCTCGACGCGGTCGACATTTCGGCCGGGTGGCCGACTTGATCGTGCGCCACGTCACCCAGCCGGGAGACGCTGCCGAGCTGGCCCCGCGCCTGCGCGCGGAGGACCGCGCCGAGGTGCTGGCGCTGGGCCGCGACCCGCTCGAGGAACTCGAGGACAGCGTCGCCCGGTCGGCCGAGGCCTTCACTTGGCGGTTGGGCGACGAGATCGTGGCCATGGCGGGCGTGAACCCGCAGACGGCGATCGGCACGACCGCGGTGCCGTGGATGCTAGGTTCCGACCTTATCCCCCGCAATCGGCGGTATTTCGTGCCTGAGAGCCGGCGCGTGGTCGACCGCTGGCAGGCGATGTGGCCGCGCCTGGTGAACGTGGTCGACGCCGAGTACCGGGCCGCCGTCCGCTGGCTGCGCCACCTCGGCTTCACGATGACCGGCCCGGTGCCGATCGCGCAGGGCATGTTCTGGATCGCAGAGAGGGAACGCTGATGCTCACGGTCGAACCCGCTATCATCACCGACCTGTGGGCCTCGCCCGGCTGGGATGACCTGCTCGAGAAGTACGCCGCCGAGTCTGCAATCGACGGCATGCCGCACCCGACCACGAAGATGGAAATCTACGCGGCCATGGAGAAGGCGGGCATCCTGTTCACCTTCGACGCCCGCGTCGATGGCCGGCTGGTCGGCTTCATCATGGTGCTGGCGGTCAACCTGCCGCACTACTGCACAGTCACGTCGGCGGTCACCGAAAGCTTCTTCGTGGCCCCGGAGGACCGCGGCACGGGCGCCGGGCTGCGCCTGCTGAAGGCCGGCGAGGACAAGGCGCGCGAGGTCGGCGCTCCCGGTCTGCTGGTCAGCGCGCCCTACGGTGGCGCCCTGGCCGAGGTGCTGCCGCGCCGGGGCTACCAGGAGACCAACCGTGTCTTCTTCAAGCGGGTGACGCATGCGTGACCTCGCCACCCTGACGCCCCGCATGCCGGCCATGACCGAGGCCGCAAAGGACAACGTGCGTCTTCTTGAGCAGGCGATCCTCGCGCGGCCCCAGTGTGACATCCCGACCGAGCATGTCCTGCATGGCGGCATGTACTGCCGGACCATCTGCATCCCGGCCGGCGTCGTGATCACGGGGGCCGAGATCAAGGTCCCGACCATGCTGGTGGTCGTGGGCGACACGACTGCCTTCATTGGCGACGCGGAGTTCCGCCTGCAGGGGTTCCAGCGCGTGCCGGCCAGCGCCGGCCGCAAGGTCAGTTTCTTCGCCCACGCCGACACCTGGCTGACCATGCTCTTCCCAACCGACGCGACGACCGTCGAGCGGGCCGAGGAAGAGTTCACCGATGAAGCCGATCGGCTGTGGTCGAGGAACGGCGTCAACCACGTCCTGGTGACGGGAGAGTAGCGATGTCTGGTGGTATTTCCGCATCGACGCTGGCGGCCGGCTCCCTCGCAATGTCTGCGGCCGGCACCGGCTTCAGCATCTTCAGCAGCCTGACCGGCCAGTCTGCCGCCGCCGAGGCCGCCGCCAAGAAGAACTCTTGGGACGTCTACCAGTCGCAGGTGCAGGCCGCCGCCGCCTCGGCGCAGGCCCAGTGGAAGAAGGACCTGGCGGTCCAGCGCAAGACGATCGCCAAGAACGCCGAGGCCGACTCGATCCAGCGCGGGCAGGTCGCGGAGAACCAGACGCGGCTCGGCACGAAACAGGTGATGGGCCAGGCCCGCGCGCGGCTGGCGGGGCAGGGGACGGACTTCTCCGGGTCGGCGGTCGACGTCTACGGCGACATCGCTGCGGCGGGCGAGTTCAACGCCCAGACGGTGCGGTCCAACGCGGTGCGCGAGGCCTACGGCCACAAGATGGAGCAGGTCGACGCGGAGAACGCCTACAACCTCGCGCAGTCCGAGCAGGACAACGCGCGGCCGGGGATGATCAGTGCGGGCTATACGCCCAGCAACTACGGCGCGGTCACCTCTGCCATTGCAGGCACCTCCGACCTCGCGGCGAAGTGGTGGAAGTTCCAGCAGAACGGCGCCTTCGACAGCGATCCCTACAAGGGAACCAGCCCGGCGGCAGTGGGGCAGCCCTACGGAGCGCGGCCCGTCTCGACCAGTGAATTGGTGTAAGCCATGGCCGTTGTGAAACCCTACCCGGTCGGAGAGGCGCAGGCCCGCCCCCTCGGCGGCAGCCTGCCCGAGCGTAACGGCTCGGCCGCCGCCTTCGGTCCGTCGCAGCCCTCGTCGTGGAATTGGCAGGACGGCACGGCACGCGATCTCGCGGTGGCCGGCGCCAACCTCGGCCAGGCGTCCAACAACATGGGCGAGATCGCGCTCGGCATCGCGAAGGACGTCAACGACAGCAAGATCCAAGAGCTGAACAACGACTTCATCAAGTCTCAGCAGGACTTGCTCTACAACGGCGACAAGGCCTTCTATCGGCAGCAGGGCAAGAACGCGATCGACGCCGCGCCGGCCGCCACGCAGGCGCTGATCGATCTGAAGACCAACATCATCAACCAGACCTCGAACCCGTACCAGCGGGAGCGTCTCAGCCGCATGCTGGGCGCGGGCGTGGCCGAGGCGAACAACGGCATCAGCCGCTTCGTGGCCGCGCAGTCGATGGAGTGGCAGAAGCAGACCGACGTCGCCACGGCCAAGCTGATGGGCGACGAGGGCCACAACAACTGGGCCGACCCGGTCAAGCTGCAGGCGGCGGCCGATCGTGCTGCACAGGCGGGCGAGGCCCTTGCACTGAGGTCTGGTCACGCGCCCGGCACGCCTGGGTCGGAAGTGATCGTGAAGGAGTTCCGGTCGAAGGTTTACGGCAACGCGGTCGGCGCCGCGCTTGCCTCTGGCAACACTGCCGCCGCCATCAGCCTATACGACCGCGTGAAGCCGACCCTCGACAGCGAGACGGACAAGCGCCTCGAGAGCGCAATCAAGACCGCGCGGACGCAGGACACGGCGCGCACGCAGGCGATGGTGCTGGCGAACCCCCTGCCGGGATCTCCGCAGGCCGAGGAAGGAACGAAGGCCAGCCTGCAGTTCTGGAAGGGCGACGGCTACAGCCAGAAGGTGGCGGCCGGCATCACCGCCGGGTTCCTGCGTGAAAGCCAGTTCTCGACCGGCGCGACCAATAGGGGCGACGGGCGCGACGGCTCGGACAGCATCAACATCGGGCAGTGGAATGCCGAGCGCGCGGCTGCCTTCAAGAAGTTCGCCGCCGACAACAAGCTGGACATCAACGATCCCGCCACCGGCATGAAGTACGC
>Ga0213918_1000257_pt1 | contig 14426 bp, 30 predicted proteins | sample McNCre217MG_FD_163422 | JGI IMG/M metagenome (GOLD analysis project Ga0213918, IMG submission 163422) | Freshwater microbial communities from McNutts Creek, Athens, Georgia, United States - 2-17 MG | ecosystem: Environmental > Aquatic > Freshwater > Creek | place: USA: Georgia | collected... | reverse complement strand
ATGGTTCATGCTTGAGGAAGTCTGCCGCGCCTTTGAATACTTCAGCGAAGAATAACCACAAAGCCCGAAAGGGCTTTTCTAAGACTCTCGACAGGGGCTTTGAAAAGCTTAGAATGCAAAGCATCGAAACACGGCAGACAGTCAATAGAAAGCCCGAAAATGTCAAACTATATCAAGACCTTGCAAGACAATAACGAAGCCCTTAAGCTGGGTGTGGCTCTGGCCCGTGCCGAGTGCGCAGAAATCCGTGCGCATTTACTGTGTACAAAGTTTCAGGGCACAGACCCTGATGGGGCACGCCGGGACTGGATCGCAACAGGGGATGTTCTGCGCCGCATCGCGGAAATTGACCGGATTTTAGGGTTAGTGGAGTAGTTCACAGAACTAACCTGTCAAGGTCTTATATGACCAAACCGTTTTGTAAAACGATTGACAAGCCTAATCAATACAGTCAAAATACAGGCACTAGTCGCAAACCAGCTAACGAAAGCAATCCATGAACAAGACAGAACTCGCAGCAGACAAGCTTGCATCATTCTGTGCTTTGTATGCGAGCCTGCAAGGAACATCGCTTGAGTGCAGCGCAGAATTCTGCGCTGCAGTTGAGGATGTTCTGTGCCTTCTCGCCCTCGCTAAAACAGCTACTGGGCTGCACAGGGCATATCTGAATGAAAAAGCTTGGGATGCAGGTCAGGCTACTGAATCTTATTTCACAGCATACTGGGTTTCGACTCAGTTTTAAAATGACTACCTCGCAAACCATTGAAAAAATCAGAGCAGTTGAGATGTTTGATGCCGCTCATGCCGCCGCATTGACAGACGATTATGCTGAACTCGCAGAGATAATAAGCTACGCCTGTGACACTCATGGCGTGAAATTCCGCGTAATAGCGGGCGTGGCGTATGCGCTGAAAAACGCTTGACAGGCAAGCCAAAACCTGAAACAATCACAACTGAAAGGAACTGAAATGAACTCCGCACTGAAAAGCTTCAGAATTTATTCACTCGCTAACCAACTGAGCTAACTGAGTTAAACACATGGCACACGATCACGCATCTAAAGTCCTGTCCATCTGGGCAAAGCTGGAAAAGCTTGAACAAGAATACGCCCAGTCCGGTGACTGGAAGCGCGCGCAGTGGGCTAGAGCAAAGATGGGAGAGATGGCGGAAAAGCTTTTCCCCGGCAAATAACCGCAGCTAAAAATGTCACATTCTCAAGAACTAGTCCGGATCGCAAAATTTGTAAACTCCAACGATATCGGGCTTGCCGGTCAGCGTGCCGTTTTGGTTCAAGGCGGGTTTGTGCGGATTGAATCAATCGACATCCTGCCGGATGGAACGGCGGTTTCTGTGTTCGATTGTGTCGAGACTCTGGCACAGTCTCGCGCAGTGCTAGGCTATTGATTAAAGGCGCCCTAGGCGCCATACAGCCCGCCTTGGGCGGGTTTTCTTTTTGCCGGGCGAGTGGCGGACAAGCCGCCCCAAAAAGCCGGATTTATAGGCGCTTTTGCGCCTGTTTTGGCCCCTTTTGGGGCCTTTCTTGCTTGCGGACTGGTCCGCCATAAAAAGGCGCCTAGGCGCCATTCCTTGCACCACAAACAAGCCCCGAAGGGGCAAGCATTGCACAATAAACACGCGGACGGGTTCGCCCGCTCGCCCGCGTGTGGCACGCCTTTGATTGCTGGCGCCTATGGCGCCATACATGCTGTTGAGCAAAACTACAATAAAATCAGCAGCTTATATGCACAAAAATGCAGTATCTAGAATGTAACACGCGAGGCATTAAAACGCCATGCAATGGCCTGAAGCGAGGCACGCCGCAGGCGTGACGGGTTTCACCCGGCCCCGAAGAGGCGAGTGTGGCTTAGGCGGTTTCAGGCCCTTGTAGGGCCATTCTATGCCCTAGGATAGCCATCGGGCATCACCAGCGGATAGGCTGCAATAGAAAAAGCAGGGTTTGCTTAAAAATGCAGTTTTCGTAGTTAAGCAAAACAGCCTGAAATTGCAGCAGAAAGCCCGCCACCACAGGCGAGCCACAGCAAACAGCCCGCCCTATAGGGCGGGCCATAGGCTAGCCGGGCGGATTTCAAGCCAGCCGCAATTATCCTACAATTTGCCCCATTTGTGTCAGTCTTTTCAGGATATTGTTCACGGTTGACCCGTGCCACTGCCCGCCCCTCGCAGTATACACACCTTGTGTGTTCAGGGTTGTAGCTATTTGTGCTGTCGTCATCCCAGTGCGTCGCAGTGGTAACACCACGCTAGCCAGCCGCAGCGCGAACTGATCGGCCACAGCAGCCACAGCAGCAGCGGACGCTAGGCCAGCCCTAGCGCTAGTATCTAGGGGTGTCTTGTGCGTGTGTACTCCGAGGGGTTCACCGCGTGCTTTCTTAGCCTGCAGCGCCGCCTTAGTGCGCTCACTAACCATTCGCCGTTCTTGCTCGGCAAGCATCGCTTTTAGGTGCAGCATAAACGGCTCACAGTGTAAGCCATCCTCTGCACTGGCAAAGCGTACTTGCCGGTTCATTAGGCCCGCTATGAACTCCACTGAGCGGCTTAGCCGGTCTAGCTTCGCCACCAGCAGGACGGCCTTAGACCGCTTAGCATGGGCCAGTGCAGCCGCTAGGACGGGCCTGCCGTCCACGCCCTTAGCCCCGCTAGCTACCTCTTCATAGGTAGCAAGGATATTCACCCCGCTAGAGGATGCGAACTGTTCTAGTCTGGCGGTCTGCGCCTCTAGTCCATTGCGACTGTCGCCTTGTTCACGGGTCGATACGCGGGTGTATGTGATGCAGTCCATCAGATTCCTTTTCGTTGCTATAGGTATATCCTATCACGAAATAGGCCGTAAGAACAAGACCAAAGGGACATTAGGTTTTGTTCTAGGTCGATTCCGTGGTGTATACGCGACGAAGAGTAACAGTCAGACCCTACGCTTGACATGGGATTGAAACTAGTGCTAGAATGAGGTATGCGGATATTTTGCAGTCTCATGGCGTGGCATAAGCCCACTGCGGCGTCGGTTAAACACCTCGCTCGCACAAGTACGAAAAACCCGCCACAGATATATTCCTGGGCGGGTTTATTGCAAAGACCAGTGCTTACTGGTTATCAAATTTTTTTTTTTTTGAAAGTTTCAGTCGTCAATTTCGACAGTGTACGCTAGCAGGGCTTGGTATACACGATGGTCGATTTGTGACTTGTACTCTTCAGCTAGAGTCTTGCATTCGTCTTCTTTAGCTTTCTTATAAGCCGCGAAAGCGGCCTGCGGTGAAGTAAAAGAGCCTAGGTGTTTTTGTTTTCCCTTCACTTTTACATACGCATAAAACTTATTCCGCTTCTTGTCCAAGCAAACTCCGATAGGCCACTCACCTCTGATAGCATTACTTTTTGTCAGAGTGGAATTGACCTCCGCTGACACAAATACGCAGAGTTCTGGACAGTAGACCTTATTTCCTTTCAACAGTATGTCCTTATCTAAGGTGCCTTCTCCGTAACCTACTTGTGTTATGGCCCACTCCACGAAGTCATGACAAGACTTAAAAGTGGTTGTACAGCCAATGTAGGTCGGATTAAGCTTCTGAAAGCTCCCTCCGATTTTGCACCTGTTAGTCATATTGTTGTAATACTTTCCACCGACAGTGAAAGTATGCCTACCGCTCACATTTAATGTATACGTCCACTTGCCACACTCATTCTTGAAATCCTCAATGACCAACATTTACTCCTTTTTTCAACCATTAAACCTCTGACTTTGGATTTTCAGTAGCTAACGTACTCCGTCTTGATCCGCAGCCTGTTCATCAAGATGAACGCATCGCGCTCTTCCTCGGAGTTGAACTTCAGCTCAGTCACTTGTAGGCCATCACCGCTGGCGTACTGTCCATCGCCTTGACTAGCGGCTTCGTCCATCTGGGCGAGTACGTCAGAATCGACAACCCAGTGGATGCTCTGAGCGCCATCACCGTTGTCAGCGATAACAGCGTTGAGAATTGAAGTCATGAAGTTCCTTTCAGTTGGTCTTCGTTGAACATGGCTACTGGGAATAGTAAGCCGTTTACGGGTATCTCTCGCCTAGGTGTAGGGCTGTAGAAGCACACCCCCTTGTAGTACCGTGCCAGGGCAGTACACATCGCATAGCCAGAGTCGGCCCCGAAGGCCTTCAGGACTTCCATACGTTTGTAATACTCTTTGTCCCACCATGCTCCCGTCCTGCTAACTTGCAAGTCTCGGAGTACGGACTTCTTTGGAGTGTACTTGTACATCTTCAGAATGAAAACTTCGCACCAACACGGTAGTTGCCAATGGCTGCACTGCCATGAGCGACAGTGTTGACGCTGAGAATGATGTTGCTGGCCCACTTCGGGGCGTAGCAACGAGTGGCAAGGTTGAGTGCAATCAGCGACATGAAGTACACGTTGACTTCTCCCATGCTCGGAGTGTTACCGATGAAGATAGAGGCCGGTCCAGTCTCCCGGTAGTGCCTCGGGTCTTTGGCAATGTTTCGAGTCGTGCCCCAGTCAGCTACAAGAGCTGCGACAGTTGCGTAGGCGAGCGGGTCGGTCTTCAGGTTGACGGCACACGACGAAGTGGCCTCGAACTTGGGCTGCTCCACAGAGGCCCACTCCACTTGAACGACTTCGACGTGATGACTTCCGCCCTTGTACTCCAAGTCTAGAGGCTTAAGTTCTTGGGCAGAGGCTGATGCAGCGATGGCGAGGATTGCTGCGGCGATGATGTTCTTCATGGAGGGCTCCTTTCGATAGGCTGTTCCGTTTGTTGATGTGTGAATAGTGGCAGAGCAAGCTTACAGTAGCCTTACAACGTCTCTTGTATCAGCAGTCCACTTGTAAACGAATGTAGGAAGACCCTTCTTTATTGCTAGGTCTTTCATGTGGGCGCTGCCTTTTGATTGTCCATCCCACAAGATAAGGCAAGCATTCGCAAACTTAGCCATTTCTGCGTTGCGTAGGTACCCAGCCTTCTTGCCGTGCTTGTCCCAGTCTGCTGGGAACTTGTGAACCGCAAGGTTGTTTCGTTCGGCAAACAAAAGGCCCAAGGCATCAGCGCCTCGGGCCATTCCACAGACAACCTCGATAGACTGCTTGTGTTGCTTCCACATCCCGCTGTCAACCATCGCAAAGCGTAGGGCTTCGTAGTCATCTACGTTACGGCTGCCTGCGATGATTAACCTCATAGGCCTAGCCCGATAACCAGCGTTTCGCACATTTCATTGACAGCACTATCTCCAACTTCTACGTTAGCGTGGGCTTTGAGTACGATCCGAGAAAGGGCGTAAAGTTCTTCCTGGCTCTCAATGACAATCTCATAAAGTTCTTCCTGGCTCTCAATGACAATCTCAATAGGGTTGAATTCAGGCTCCTTGGTTTTAATCTTCATAGTAGCTCCTTCTTCCCGACAAACTCGTAGAGAGTGATATCGTTAACCGTGTGGATGCCATACTCTCCATACGGAATCCAATCCAGAACCTCGTCCAGCTCCTCTTCTGTGAAGTAGTTCTCATAGATGTCTTCAACGTCATCGTCCACGTACTCATTAGACGGCCAGTAGTTGTAGTTGGCTTTTAGTGCAGCAACTAGCTTGTGTAAGAGTGGCAGTTGTACTTCTTGAAGCTCTGTCAGCTCTCGAACGTAGTCACCATCGTTGGCATCGCCAACCACTTCAAGTAGAAATTGCATGGTTATGCAGTCCTTTCAATATGTGTTGTGAGTCCCAAGGACATTTACTTCTGTTGTGGTTATAGCTACCACACAGAGTACAGCCCAGCATAGTAAGTCGAGAGTACATCATACCTCCTAGTCTAGTGCCTTGTTGGGCATCAGCGCTTTGCAGCGTGCCGGCGCAATTCGTAGGGCTATCCGTGTGGCACATCGAGCGCCTCAAGAACCGCCGTAGCCAGCAGGCCAAGCTGGTCAGCATCCCAATCTTGCGGTATGCTAAAGCCCGCATGTCTCATGTGGCCTGCAATGGCTTCGATCTCTGACTCCGTAAAACTCATTGTAACTCCTTTGCCTTGTTAGGCCCTCCGGTTCCAAGCCTCTACGGCCTCGCGCGTCGTTGGGAAGAACCCACTACTCCCGCCACATCCGCCGAAACCATCTGGCTGGCTGGCATCGCAGAGCATTACCCACGATTCCGAGTGACCCCAAAACTCATTGTCATAGCCACTATCTTGCTCTGCCAGTGCCTGCGAAGTTATCAGCTTCAGGGCGCTCCCCTTGCCGCAGAACGGGCAGTTCTTTGGGATCGGTATACACTCCGCGCTCATCGCGTTATCCATATCACTTGCGCAGCTCCAGAGGCTCTACGAAGAACCTCGGCCTATTTTGTGATGCGTATGTGACTGCCTTGGCTTCGTCGTATCCACAGCCCCGCTGCAATGCCGTAGTAAGCTCTTTGACATGCCTCATGTTGCGCTGCGCGCAGTCTGCTTCAGCTCTTTCGGAGTCGTGGTAGCCACAGATGACGTGGTATCCAAGGTCAACCTCTTCACAGAGGACGAAGACTTCCGTCATTCTATGCGTACCCACTTCCACCCAAAAAACACTTCCTGCATTTTTCGCTGGAAGGCATTTGGTTGTTCTCCGGGTTTAGGCGTAAGGCAGAAGTCTGCGGAAATGTAGCAGTGCCAGCGCTGTGGCTTGTCGTCTTCTGGCGGGAGGATGCTCCACCCAGCTACCGCAATTGCGGCTGTTCCAAAATTGCTCATTCTTCTCCTCCTTCGAGTAGTGAATATCTCACCATTGCAAGCTTGAATGCATCGATTCTGTAGATCACGCCTCTCGTAAGGCACTCCACAACAACATCGTCGCACCAAGAATAAGTTTCGCAGTCAACTACTTTTACCGTCTCACCAGAGCACGATATGTAGACCTGACCTTCCTCTATCCCATACTTCATAAGTAACCCCTCAGACTTCTTTTGTAGTTGGTAGCTGGTTACGACTCATTCTGACGAATTGTAGCTGGAGTCTTCGTCGGTATGTACCCTTGTCTGGTGCTTCGCGCTTACGAGAGAATACCACAATCTGCTCTGCTGTTGCAAGGCATTCTCTCGTAGCAGAACGATCCCTCGTCCTCTACAAAATTGCACGAGTGGTACTGGCACTCACTGTAGCCTATCATGACAGTTCAAGCAAGTTGTGCTTGTCAAAGCCGGCAACGCCGTGCTCGCTGACAGTACACAAGACGTTGTACCAGAAGCCAAAACCCTCTTCCGTGAAGCTCCAGTTATCAAACGACATCAATGCAGCAAATGCTGAGTCATATGGGAATGTGTCAGGCTTTGGCGAGCTTGCCATATGTGAAGCCCATGCATGCGGGATTCCAAGGTCTTCAGTCAGGTGGGAATACAGGTCAGTATTGATAGACATGTGTTTCTCCTTGTAGGAGGGGCCGTAGCCCCTGTTCGTCTCAGTTCAACGCAGCGAGGAATGCAGAGATTACCTCAATTTTCGCCTTCACCATGCAGAGCGCGTTATGGCCTTTTGAAGAGTCGTAGAACTCGCCCGGATAGGCGTAGTTTGCGTCTTTCTTCAGGTCTGCGAGAGTATTACTCAGAAACTGCACTGTGTCAAGCGTCAGCGGAGTATTTACCGGGGTCATGCTGCCTTCTTCTCCTTGTGCAAAAGGTAGCTGTTGCTGATTGCCTTGAAGCTGAATTCACTGCCGTTCGACTTGAACACGATGCCTTCACGCTTCACGCCTTTGTTCATACCGTCGCCTTCGGCGAATGCCAGGATGTTGTCAACAACGTCTCGCACAGGCGTTCCTTCAGCGAAACCGAAGTCAACCAACATAGCACCGTGCTGAAGTACCGGGACATACTTCAGGCCAAGTGCCTTGACGATTTCTCGCGCGACTTCAGGTGAGTGGTAGCGTTGAGCGTCGATGTCGAAGACATCATACACGTAAAACTCGAAGCCTGCAACCTTTTCATAGTTACCTTGGATGCTGGGGGCAATCAGTTCGCCTTGAACAGCGATGTTTTGACCGTAGTTTTCCAGGGCTTCAAGAAGGAAATGCTCACGGACATACTGCGAGAAGTGGTTTCCATCATTGATGTCGAGCTGAATGTTACGACTGCACAGACCGTCAATGAACGCTGGAGTCTGGACAAGCCCGACAGCCTTCTTGATTGCGTGCCACTTCTTGCCAAACCAGCTCATACGCTTGACAGCGCGGACTTCGATATCCTCCGCTGCATGCGCGTAATGCGGGCTTAGCTTGTTGACATGGAAAATCGTCATTGAAGACCCGTCGAGCTTGATAGTGACCTCGAAAGACTGGTCTGCAACTTTCGGAAGCTCGCCAATGTAGTTTTGAACGCGCTCTTGGTCAGTCTTTCGCAGGAAGGACGGGAACGGCTTGGAGCCGGCAACCTTGCCAATTCCGCCAGCGTTGCTAGTTGCTTCTTCGGCCGGCTCCCACTTCTCAATCTTGAGAAGTTCAGTAACGTCTTCGCCCTCGACAACTGGGTTCATACGGACAGATGGCGACAGCTCAAAGTAGTCGCTGATTGGCATAATCAGCCCTTGGCTGATTTGCTTTCGCAGCTTGATAGTCTTCAGACGCATGCCGCGTTTCGTGCCCCAATTAGTGAAGCGGTCTTCAAACGAGGCGTAACGCTCATCGTCTGCGTTAAGGAACGAGTCAATCTCGAAGTACACGCACAGGTCGCCGACAGCGAACCGTCCCTTCTTACAGACGACAGTCCAGCCAAGGACATCGACTGCTTCAATAAGGTCGGCGCCGGGGATCGGTCGAACCGACAGCACACGTTGAATAGATGCAAGCTTTCGCACTGTTATTTCTCCTTGAAAAGCGGATCATTTTCTGCAGATACGCCAAACACCACGTCCGCGTGTGGTATGTAGGCGCAAGATGGATTTTGAAATGCATCAGTGTCTTGGTCGTGTGGGAAGAACTGAACCTCGGCACTGGCGAGCATAATAGCAAAGGCTTGAGCTTATGTCAACTGCTTACTCATAGCGCGCTGACAGCCTACACGTACTTTACAACCCAGAAGTTGATGATGCGTTTACCGTTGTTGGCAAGGCCGAGCTGACCTCGGCCGCCCATGTATGCTACCACGCTCCACCCATCTTCCTTGTAGTTGTTTTGCAACCACTGAAAGTAGACTTCCTGTCTGTAGCCCATATCTTCCACTTCAAGCTGACGCTGCTCTCTAACACACTTTTTACCGATCTTGTCAAGCTCACGCAAGGAGCCCTTCTGCCTGATTCTGCCAAAACCTGCTATCAACGCTCCGAACTCGGCCATGCTCATGTCAAAATCGAGGATGCAGATGCCTGAAACTGGGTCTGTCACTTCAAAACTGATGTAGTCGTCTTGAGAGTTGCACATCACCTGTGCGCAACGGAACTCAAGTTCAATTCCGTCGTGCTTGTCTTCACAGAGCGGCCTTTGCTGCGTTCAGGAACGAAATCAGGTCGTCAATGTCGCCCGCCTTGAACCACATACCAGGGATGTCAATGCGAATGGTGTTGTCATCCTTGTCAAACATGTACGCAACGTCAGCGTCCATCACAGGCGTCGAAAAAGAGCCCTCATCAGCGTCAAGGCTGATGACTTCATTGGCTTGGGGCTTAAAGACGAATTCGCGGTTCATAGTCTCTCCTTTGTGAAAGCTTCCCGCACTGGCGGGGAGAATTTTGCGCCTACGGCGCTGTCAGACTTCAATCATAGCTCATCTTCAACTGAAGAGCAACTACTGCTGTTGGCTTGTCTCCGCTTGGGTCGGGGACTGGCGGTACAACAAGAATGTTGGCACCGTACTTGCCATTCTCGTACTGTAGCACACCTAGACCGAGAAGTCCAAGGTTATATTTGTAACGAGGATAGCCGCTTACGAGGCCGTAGATCGCGCCAGCAGACCAGTTACCGTGTGACCACGGTAGCCACGCCTTGCCTGCGTAGATCGAGAGCCGATTGTAGCTGTTGTTGTATGCGCCTGCAACAACTTTCTGATCTTCATCCTTGGCCTTGTACTCAAAGCCGAACCCAGTGTTCTGTTCGTTGAAGTGTGCAGAACGGTCTGAGTGGTAAGACCGGATCATAGCTGTTGTCCAGATTTCTTGTGCGTTGACGGGCAGCGCCAAGGGCAGAAGCAGCGCCAACGCTGCGAGTGCCTTCTTCATTGTAGTCCTTTCAAGGGGTGAAGGCAATAAAAAAGCCCGCCACGCAAAATGCGCGGCGGGCCGCTGTAACGAGGCGCGTAAGCGCCCCTCTTCATTAGTCTGCAGACGCTGCGGTAGCATCCTCATAGGCCGCATTGCGCGCTTCCCAGCGGGCAACGAAGCTCTCTGCATCCAGCCAGATGTCCTTGCCAGCGAGAAGGTTGTCAAGCTCTTCCTCTGACAGAAACCCTTCGTAGGTCGAGCGCATCACGCGCTCCATGTAGGCGTCTGTATGCTTTGTCTCTGCACGCCAGTCTGAGAACTTCCCAGCGGGGCCTACCGAGCCGTTGTGGATCAGGCAGTTGAAGTTCTCAGAGAGCGTGAATTCGTCTGCGTTCAGCAAGATGACGCTTCCAGCGGAATGCACGCCACCGGAGGCTTTGACGATGACCCTAGCACTGCACTCGCGCATAGCGTGAATCAGCGTGTCGGTAGCATCGAGAGAGCCCCCAGGAGTGGACAAGTGAATCTGCACAACGTCAAGTTCAGATGCAATACTCATCGCTTGGATGGCATCAACAAACTGAGACGCATCAAGGATTGGACCGTACAAGAAGATGTTGTACACGCCAGCATTTGCTGGCACATACGAGACGCGGAAGGCATTTACGTCTTCGTATCCAGAGTCATCGGCAGACTTCTGAGTGGTGGCCGTTACGCCAAACTTTCGCATTGATGCTCCTTTACTTTCCATGTTTTACCGTATAGCAAGCGCCATTAGCATTTAAGTGCGCTATCATTTTGGCCCTATAGGCGACTGCCGCCGCGTAGGCAGGGATAAGCCCAAACTTCTTCTCCGGGAACGACTTGCTCTTCGTTTCGCCATCGACTTCCCACCAAGCAATCGCCCTAGTACCTCCAGATTTATTGTAGTACCAAGTCACCCCTGTGTTGCCGGACGTGTTGTTTTTCATCTTACGCCTGTTCTGAACTTGCTCTGAAGGCGTCGCCCATCTTATGTTTCCTAAGATGTAGCCAGCATCGTTATCTACCCTGTCAAGTGCGGAGTTAAGGCCGAAATTCGGTAGCGACGAAACATAGGTGTAGAAGCATTCAAAATCGTCAACAAAGTTGTCCCCGACCTTGATACCTCTTCCACCGTAGTCGTGGTAAAAAGCGGAGCTAGTGCAGTAACACCGCTTTTTGGCATCGTTCCATGCAACGCGCACCTTACGCCAGAGGATTGGTTTAACCATCTCAGTTGCTATAGTACATCTTGACGAGTGCCCTAGTCAGCCCCGAACGCACAACATCATCAGGAGAGAACCTGACCACACCAAACCCTGCATCTAGTTCATCTATTTCGTCCGAGCTAAGGTAGTTGGGGTGGGTTTGTAGCATTTTTTCAATCAGTCCGACAGTCACCATTAGCCCACTGCTATTGCTCAAGTCATTCTGCTTTTCATCTCCAGTGAAAATAAGTTGGCAGTTTTCACCGAGGCGAGTCAAACACATCTCCATCTCAGATTCTGTAAAGTTCTGACTCTCCTCAAGAATGACGATGCAATCCTCAAATGACATGCCGCGCAGGTACTCTACAGGCTTCATTTCGATTACCTCTTTTTCGAGGCAATACTTTGCGTACCCTGCACCAAGGAACTTCTCAAGGTGGCTCATCGTCTGAGCAAAGTAAGGCGCAAGCTTTTCCTTGATGTCACCGGGAAGGAGCCCGACTGACTTGCCAACACTGACCGCAGGACGCACAAGGAAGACCTTCTTGATACGCTTGCTGCGTAACTGCTGGGCTACGCGGTAGGCGGCAAGCATCGACTTGCCAGTACCAGCACTTCCAGTCAGGAAGATGATGGGCACACCGTCTGTGAGAAGACCGATGGCTTTACGCTGATTGTTGTTCTTCGGCTCCAGCTTCGGCACTGCTGTTGCAGTTGGCGCTGGAGCGTCGTTAGAGGCGTACTCCTGTGGCCGGATGAATCGCGGATCGGGTGTGGCGTCGATCTTTTCTCGGCGAGTCTGGCGACGGGTCTTAAATTTGCTTCCCAATTTCACCTCCAATACTGTTAATTTCAAGCCGACACGGCTTTGACCTGAACTGAGTATACACCTTGAACTTGGTAGAGTCAATCGGTTCTCAGCAACGATGGTTGTGATTTTTGATCTTCCAGCCGCTTGCGCCCCCACTTCGCAAGGATGAGGTGGTCGAATGTTGCGTTGTCGGGGATATCCCCGGTGAAGAACGTCTCTAACAGACTTCTGTAGTGCTCTGCCATCTGTTCGGCATCAACTACGCGTTGCTTTAACTTTGCAACGGCTGCACTCATGCTTGCTCCCTCTTTGCGGCTTTTGCCGCTCTGGCGTTAGCCAGAATCTCTGCACGGGTGAGCTTTACTTCGTCCTTGATGTCGCTGTCACGGAGCATGACGCACTCGAAATTGTACCCCAACATAGCTGGCGGATTTGATGGGTCGAGTTCCCAGCCTTCGTCTGCTGCCTCAAGGATTTGCACAACAAACGATTCTATATTGCCAGTCAGGATCGCTTTACTGTTCTTCATTCACAATCTCTTCCGGCTCCTCTTCGAGGTAGTCGTCAAGTGTCAGTTGCTCGATTACTGCGTGAAGATCAACGTAATCGTCGTCTCCCCACTCCGGGGCTTCGTCATGATTTCGGGGCACAGATGATACCTCCATTCAAAGTTAATGATTAAGAGGTATACCTAAGTCATTGTCTAAGTTATTGTCTAAGTTATTGTCTAAGTAAACACCTTACTACCTGACTAAATACCCTCTCAGTAAAAATAACTAAGTATTGTCTAAGTTATATACTTTAGTATTTACTATAGTATTACTTAGGAGTTGTCTTAGTCATATAACTAGAGTGTACAGCACGAAGTCGTTCTTGTCAAGCCCTAGAAGGGCCATTTCTCATTGTTGAGAATTCCGGCCCGTCAGGGTCCGTCTTCCGGTGCAGGCGTTGGGCGGCTAGGCCGCTGGTTGGTGCAAAAGACTGTGGCAATGCTTAGGCTAGCCAGCACCATCGGTGCCAATAGCCCTAGAAGGCTCTAGAACGGCCTAGGAGGCTCCCAAACAGCCTTGCCTAGGCCAGGGTAGCCTGAGGCTGTTCCAGGGGCTTCTAGAGCGTTCTATGGCCTTCGGCCTGTTTGTGCAAGGAAGGCGCCACAGGCGCTATTCGCAGAGTTGCACCCTTCTCACCCGTAGGGTGCAGGGCTGGCCCTGTACAGGGCTTGACAGAGCCTAGGCATAGGCTACAATGACGACTGCGCAATGAACCGGGAGGGCGGATGGATAGAACCTTGATTCAGATGGTTGGACTTGTGTTCGGGAGGCTGACAGTGGTGGCCAGGGACGGTAAAGACCGGCACGGGCAGGCTATGTGGGCGTGCAGATGTTCGTGCGGTGGATCGACCACGGTGCGAGGAGCCCACCTTCTGAAGGGCACGACCGTGTCGTGTGGGTGTGCTTTAGTCGACTTTCACCAGAGGGACGACGTTAGAGAGGCCCACGGCTCTTGACAGAACCTCTGCGGCGTGTTAAAATCCATTCCTGACCAAAATGGAGGTAGCAATGAGCAATCATGACGGCTCCACTACCTCTGTTGTAGTGGTGATGCAAGAGGAAGCCCCGAGCTTCCTGACGAACAGTGTAGACCTGAAGAAGCTGCACACAGACATCAAGAAGCACTCGAAGGCTGCTATCGACGCACTGGTGTCGATGCTAGACAGCTCTGATCCAAAGATCAAGTTGACAGCAGCGACGAAGCTGCTAGAATTTCAGGTGTCGGTTGCAAAGGAACTTAGCTCTGACCAGATGCAGCGCCTCATTGCAGAGGTCAAGCTGGTGAAGGGTCCAAAGAGCAACCTAGTTCCCGTAGAGGAACAGAAGTCTCGCCCACTGGTGGACTTCACGACAATTCGTTCTGTTGAATAAATTTCTTCAGAAGCTATTGACATACAGCGATTCTCGTGTAGAATAGCTACAAGTAAGAGACATGGGCGTCTCCCCGCAATGGTGCGGGAGCGGGCTGTAACCCCGCCGGCCTACGGGCCATGATAGGTTCGATCCCTATGGCGCCCACCAAACAATGATGTACTTGACAAATCAGCACTGTCATGTACAATGACGAAATGGGCTGTGATTGAGCTGGGGTTCTTGGCTGCTTTGCAAGCAGTTATCGGTGGGTTCGATTCCCACACAGTCCACCATCAACAAATACAAACGACAGCGAGGGC
>Ga0213918_1000248_pt1 | contig 15010 bp, 14 predicted proteins | sample McNCre217MG_FD_163422 | JGI IMG/M metagenome (GOLD analysis project Ga0213918, IMG submission 163422) | Freshwater microbial communities from McNutts Creek, Athens, Georgia, United States - 2-17 MG | ecosystem: Environmental > Aquatic > Freshwater > Creek | place: USA: Georgia | collected... | reverse complement strand
CGTCTGTCCGCCGAATACAGGAGCACCGGCGTCGATGACCTGTTTCACCTGAGCGTAGGGACTCGTCGTCATCGAAAGACCTCACTGAGGGCGCATGTCGACGATGTTGTCCATCGACAGAAGTAGCGAGTGGTAGATGTTCCCGCGAAGGGGGGCGATTGATTCGAGCGAAGGTGAATTTACGGATGTCGTTTTCTTCGTGATTGAAGAAAATTGGATCTGACTACCAGTATTGTCATTCGACACCGCGATAGTCTGCGGTGCTTTCGGCTCGGAGATTTGCCAAAGCGAACCAACGTATGCACCACCTTCAGTAACACCGACGATAAAGTTAGGTGTGAAATCTGTAGGTGTTGAAAGATCACCTGCTCGTGACCAATTCCCAGCCGTGTTTGCTATCCAAATTCCATTTTGCTGCGCAATCGTTTGTCCTGTGCACAGAATTCTGTTTCCAGTAACGACTGGAACAAAATCGATCGTAGCGGCTCCCGTTAGAGACTGATTCGCTACCGATACTAGTCGAACATCACTCTTACGTTCGACAATGGAGTACCCGTCGATTTGTGAGTTAGGAATTGGAAGGATGGCGCCGGCTTCCTCGACGACTTGTGCGTAGTAAACGTATTGCGACGTATCGATTGTTTGATTCTGATCGCATATATACGTGAAGGTCTGAACAGCACCACCGTTGTACCAAAGATCGCCATTATCAGGCTGCGGTACAGAAACGTATCCATTTGCATCAGCACCACTCGAAACTGACTTCAAAGGAACGACATTGTTCTCTGAGTCAGAACGAATGATACGAAACTTGGGCATCTGTGCTGGACGTTTCGTTCTAGGAAAAGGCACTCTGAACGACCACGTACCTGAAACAATTCGTGCACCGTCGTGGACACGAAGTGGAATGTAGAAGTTCGGAACGAAGATAACTCCGCCTGGAGCCTGGTACGAACAGAACGGTGTTTGAATACCCGATACTTGAGATACAGCCGTACTAAGACCTAGAACGTGCTTCCAAAAACGCCGTTCTTTCGTTTGGAACTGAAACGTCGAGTGAAGAATGTCTCGTTTTCTTCCAACATGACCGGATGCCAAAGAAGGCCATGTTCCACTAGGACCGACGACATTGAAACGAGCGCCAGCTAAGGTTTCCAACTTACCGTTGTAAGCAACAAGAGTTGGTCCTGTAACCTTCAGATGCGCACCAGAGATACCAGTCAACGTGATGAGAGAAGAAGGTGACCAACATCCTCCTTTATCACCGTTGATAGCCGTAAATGACTTACGATCTAGATCCTGCCAATCCGCCGGAAGTGTCACGTAACTTCCGGCAGTCCAAGTCGCATCTATGTGGGTTCTAGTATTGTGAGCCATCAGGCCACCGGTCGCATGTCAGTGATGTTGTTCATGACAAGCTTCACAGATGTGAAGTAATTCAACGCAACTGGATATGCGTCGTAAATGACGATGGCATATACATACGTCGTTGTGTCGATGACGTTGTTCTGATTCGTCGTCATCGTTAGCGTTTGAGGTCTGCCGTAGTTCCAATATTGGTCTTGAGCAGTACCGAAACCTGCAGATGGACTCCACACCATGTTTCCACGAGGCATAGCTACTTCGCCTCGCGTCAATGTGAATGACTCCGCTTGCCACGTGACATTGTTGTCAACGATGTTCAAACCTACGGAGGTACCGACCGTGAATGCAGCGGGTTGCGCACCACCAGTTAGATGAGGCGCTGTCGTCGCAACAAGTCTGAAGATCCAACCGTTGTATGTACCACCTGCGATTTTACATACCGATCCTAGAGGGCGGAAGTCTGTACTAGCTGCCCATACAGGTGTCGAATACAGCTCGTTTACTGCATCGCTCGTGTAGTTTCCAGAAATAGGAATTCTAACGACTCGAAAACCAAGGAATCTCGTCGGTAGAGTTATCGGCTTACTACCGATCTTGAACGTCAATGTCACACTCGAAAGCGTGGAGCCGTTCACAAGACGGTACGATGGAAGCACCATCGCTACTTGTGGAAAAACACCGTTCGAATTCAGAATCTGAGTTACACCCGGTGTACCCTCATCATACGAAGTTCCATAGATGATATTCGTATACGATTCGACTTTGGTGATCGTATCGCGTACAGGTAACAGAAGCGTTCTAGATCTAGGTGTACTCAGTATCGGATAATCGTTGTCTCCTAGAATAAGACCTTGTGAATTGAACCCTGTAGCGATTACCCCGAATTCGCCGTAAGTATCGACAGACACGCCAGAGCCGCCGATTGTAATAGGAGAGCTAGGTGTCCAAGTTCCACCCTCATCTCCGTTGATCGATTCTGCTAGCTGTTGATCAATAACTCTAACAGCATCGGCTTCAGGAACTTGTCCAGGAAGAACTAGACCTCTCTCCATCGCATACTTGTTATGCGCCATAGTTCACGTCCGTCCGTCGATAAGCGAGATGTTCGTGAATGTAGCTGTGGCGGAACGCCATGTATTTCCAACAACAGCATACGAACCATTACCTCCCTCTTCTACGATCTCCAGATAGTAGAAATACTTAGAGGTATCTATCAGCTGATTCTGGTTACACGAATAAGTGAAAGTTTTCAAACTCCCACCATTGTACCAATTAGCTGCTGATGAAGGGGTCGGGTTGAATGGAATGAATCCATCTCCATCCGTTTCAATCAAATCGGATGCTCTAAGTGATTGAACGACACCCTGAGAATCCATCCTCAATATTCTGAATTTCGGAAGATATTGAGGTAGATGATTCTCGCCTACATTGAACGTCACAATGACGTCGGTGATCGTACCTCCGTTGTATACATTCAACGGTATTACGAATCTGGTCAGCTGCCCGGATACCGTAAGAGAGATTCCGGTAGAAATAACCGAGCTACTGAAAAACGTAAGATTGTCGATTGTGATATCAACGAGGTTGAAATTGATGAACTCAATAAATTGAGTAATCAATGTCGCTGAAGTAGCAACGTGTCCAACTGATAGCTGCCAATAGTCGTCCGACGTATTCTTACCGAACGTGTACGGACCTGATGCGACAACGTTCGCACCATTCATTTTCCAATGAGCACCGACAACGACTCCAGCTCCGTCGATAACAATGTGCGAAGAAGGGGCCCACGTTCCTCCATCCGCACCATTGATCGCTAGAAATGAATTCTGGTCGATATCTCGAAGGTTCTGACCGGTCGTGATGTAACCGCGGACAAGCTTCGTGTCAGGGATGACTCGAACGAGGCGTGTCATGTGAACAGACCCTTCCCAACACCCCAAGTGTAGAACTTGGTCATCACAGCGTCAGACCAAGTAACTCCCTTGGCAGCGACGTACCGGAGCTTACCGTTGAAGAACTTCGTCGCTGAGATACGTACCTGACCGAAAGTAAGTTTCGACCCTGCATTCGGAACGAAGTTACCGGCGGCGAGAGATGTCATCGCTCCAGCGTCGAGGCCAATTTCTAGGTTACTTCCGTTCCAACGGAACTTGGCCATGTGCCAGGTCGTGACAGATGCAGTGATGCGTTGTTGCTTCCAAGCGCCGTCGTAGAAGGCGATGCCTAGACCGCTATTGGAGTAACCGAGGTTGAAGTCGCCGTTGTCGTCGCAAACGAGCGGAGGATCGTCGTACGTGTTAGCGGCAGCCGCTGCTGCCGAATCCGCGTAGAAGAAGATGACGAAGCTACCGGTACCGTTAGCGATGAACGTACTGAAGTCCGCTGTCGTCTTGAGGATGTCGTTGACACCATCGAAGCTCGGATATCCAGTTCCAACTTGTGTCGGAGCGTTCGACGCCGTTATAGCGTTACCACTACTACCGCTACCGGAATTCGTCCAAGTGAACAAACCGCCGTTGTACGCATTTTGCGCATAAATGAGTGAAGGTGCTTCGACAGTCGGATTCCAAGACTCGAAGGCAGCTGGGAGCGTTGCGACTGTAGTAGCTCCAACGAGAAGGTTGACGTCATACGTTCCCGCAACCAACGCTGGCGAATTACACGTAATCGAGATGTCGGAAGCGACAGTGAAACTCGAACACGCGATTCCACCAATCGATACGGAAGTTATCCCGGTGAAACCTGCACCGGACAACGACAGTGCGATGCCTCCGACGGTATCTCCTAGATTCGGAGTAATCGATGTGAAGACAGTGTCGAATCTGAAGAGACCGACACCGGTTCCAGTTCCGAATGAAGTCGTTACGGAGATGTCAAAAGTGCCACGAGTATGAGCGAGTGTCGTGAACGAGATGCTGTAGTCGTCCAGGATAGAGAACGAAACGCTGACACCGTCGACTTTGACGTCGGTAGCTCCAGTGAAACTACGACCGTAGAGAATGGCTGAAGTTCCACCAGAAGCTGGACCGAATGCGGGAATTACAGCTCCTACCTCAGGAAGATCGTTGACGAGGATATTCAAGGTTCCGATCGGAACTGCGCCGATTGGAGATACGTCAAGAGTGAATGGTCCGATCGTTGTCGCACCCGGAGTCGTCGGCTGCACGATGTGCCAGTTCGTAAGACCTCGACATGCTCGAGACATGAACTCGTTCACACGACGAACGATACTAGTGTTCAAGACCACGTTCGCGTTGACGATGACGTAGAACGTACGCTTCGTGCTCATCCAATCGACGTAGTTCGCCGATGTAACGTACGCACCTACGTCGTGAGGATTCGTGTAAACGGCTGTGAAGTAACCTGTACGTGCACTCGTGACGGTAACGACTTCTTTCAGTCCGATGTTCTCTGGCTGAATCGTAAGCGTGTCACCCTTCTGAATAACGACGGGATCGTTCGCAGTCGCTGCCGAATACGAAACTTCGAAGGGTGTGGCTCCATCGCTGACCGTGACGGGCGAAGTCAGTTGGACGTATTTGCCTTGGATGTCGGGGCGAGAAAAATTCTGACTACTACTCGTGTAAACGAGAGCTTCAGCGTTCGTCGTCTCGCGTAGGGCGATGAAGTTGGAACCGAGAATGGAGGTCAGACCATCCTCGAGCGCTTCACGACGCGCTCCTCGAACGAGGATCATCTTCGCAGCAACGGCTGCTTGTCGATCGAGGAGTGTATCTGTCTCCGATGGGATGACAGCCCAGTCCTTCTCTAGATTCGGGAGAAGCTCGATACACTTGAATGGGTTCAGTTGATTCTGAGCGCGCTCGAGTGCGTATCGCCCGCGAGCGATACCCATGGCCTGTGAATAGACCTTGGCTTCCTGATACGAACCTTTCGTCAGATCGAATGCCTTGGACTTCGCAGCACACATCGACCTGTAGACGGATTCACCGCGTGACGGTGCCCCCGAGAACTTCCACATGTTGAATGGTGTGAATGCGCTGAAGAGGGGCATCAATATACCTGAACGGTAAAGTCTCGATCCGTAGCCGTACCAGCTGCATTGAAGGTGTACACGCGCACACCGTTCGAGATGTTCGTCGCAGTAATTCGGCCATCAGCCGAACCGTTGAGAGATGCGACGGGTGTAGAAACACTCGCCGGAAACGTATTGGTTGGCCAAGTAATGCTCACATCACCCGCTCCATTGCGGGTGACGGTGAACGTTCCCACCACGACCGATGCTCGTGCACATGGGAACGAGATGACTGATGGTGTCGCTCCTCCAGCGATGGAGATAACGACGACAGGCATCACACGACCAATGGCGAGAATGAGCCATTCAATCGTGTTCCACTCCGCCGCATTCGGCATCGTCTGCGGATCGGGCGGCTCCGATGAATCGTCGATCTTCGCTACGCCATTGAAGTCGTTCGTTCCTGGTCGTCTCGGAATCGTAAGGTCGAAAGTATTTGCGTTCGGAGCGACCACGGGTCACCTCAAAATGAATGCGTCACCCCGGGGTGACGAGTTACGACTGCGGAAAGACAGCGATGCTGCCGAGGGAGAGTAGGTAGGAAACGATTCCTGCAGCCCCTACTGGAGTGGCATACGGAACAGATGGTGATGCCAACTCGATGTCATTCACTGCTGGTAGAGCGAACAGCGGTGTGATGACTCGATTCGTCAACGTGTTCGCGTAGACGACTGGAGAACGTGGCGTTCGTCGTTGCCGAAGATTCAGGTCCGGCAACGTTGCAAGTTGTTCACCGGGACCGAGTGTATCGAAGTACGACGAGATCGGTGAAACGATGGTCTGTAACGAATCCGACCATGGACAAGCAATCTGCCCAGTCGTCGGTATGTAATTCGTATCACTCGCGTTGTTCGACGTATCAATGACGATGTCCCATGATTTGTTAGCGACAACGACTGATACGGAGAGGATTCGTTTGTTTCGGAACGTCGCGTTCGGTTGATCGTAAAACGCGAGAACTTTTCCAACCTCGGGAGTTGTCGTCGACGTAGCGGTAGTAAGCCGGAACGTTGTCGCCGTCGGAGTCACAGCGCCATCGACGATAACTGGATCGCCGGGGATGTAGACGGGCCAAGGTAGAGCATCTGCCCAGGTAGCTGCGGTGGGCGCCCACGATGCTTTGAAGATCAACGTAACTGGGTACGCGATCATCAAACACATCAACAGAGAGTCGTCTGCCGGAAACTTACCGACGAGCCATGAGTGAACCGTTGCGAGCATCGCTGCATTTGGAACGCGATTCGCTCCAGGCGTACCTGGACGAATCGTGAACGTTACACCCATCGTTCCCGGACCGCGAATGCACGGGTATGTGAATGCTTGCTGGACTGTTACCCCCGGACATTCCTGAACAGCCTTTTGAATGTCTGCGTCGTTGCCAGATGCAGGCGGCGTAGCTCGAAGAGCTGTTAGACGATCGCTTGCTTGACTATCTGTCTCGTCGTCTCGACCACCAGAGAGACCGCTACCATCCGTTTGAAGAACGATGGTCGCGTTGGGCGAGATACCTGGACGAGGAAACGTCCACTGCAGTTTCGTTCCAGCGGCGAGATTCGTCGAAGGTCCGGTATCGATGCCGATGATGGGAACGGATTGACCGTTCGTGTAGATACGTGTCGAAGTGCACTTGAAGCGTTTGCCCGAGATCGAATCTTTGATCTCGTCACCGGCGAAGATGGTTCCGCCACCGCTCGATGTAACGACAGCTACGTATCCACTTCCACCCGCCGCTAGAAGTCGTGAAGTACCTGCTCGTTGCAACTCAGCATCGAGCGCCTTTCCAGTCTTGTTGACGTTCGCGACATAGTCTCCGATGTTCTTCACATCGAAGTACACCGGAATTTGTTGGTCAGCAAAGACTGAGGCGTCAGCGTACTCGAGCGTACCTTCGTTCGTCGCTGCTCCAGGCGTGCGGATACGAACGTCTCGGAGATATTGTTCACGGATGTCATCCCTGGAAGGGATGATCAGAGTTCCAGGAAGATCATCGATCGGGGGCATGTGAACCTTCTCAGAATGCGACGACGAGATTGTCGGGTAGCTTCACATTCGGTATGCGCAAGTTGATGTAACTGACAGCGACGACGATCTGACTTCGTACGGGAACCGTCGTCACGATGTCGGTGACGACAATGTCTCCGTTGTCGAGAAGCGTCTTCAGAGCGAGACGAACTGCGTCTCTGACTTCAGCTTCTAGCTTCTGACCACTCGAGCGTTTGATCTGTCGAAGCGTGTGACCAAGAGTCGGTTGCGACGCGATGGCTCCAATTTGAACACCGAGAGATAGAGCTACCGCTTGATCGACCCAGTGAATTCGTTTGACGAGTCCTGTCGTGTCATCGACGAGAACGGTTTTGGTTGCGACATCCCAGAGAGCTGCATTGCTCGATTGAACGAGAATGGCTGGATCGCTGTAGGCTCCGACCGGATCGGCCCCTGCCGGTGCTGCGCCGGCATACGTGGTACCAGCAGACATCGATACACCTCGACGTGAATGGTCTTCAGTCCGCCCAGGATGCCCCAGGAACGCTTTTTAGCTTTCCAGGCTACTCCGCCAACCTTTTGCTATGCGGCGCCGTCTAGAGGGCACTTGAGCGACGGGATCTTGGGAATCTTGGGAAGGTTCACGTCCGGGTATGGGATCGCGAACTTGAAGTTGAGGTTTGGTCTACCTGGAAGCTTCAGATTCGGAAGCTTCGGGATCTTGGGAATCTTGGGAAGGTTCACGTCCGGGTATGGGATCGCGAACTTGAAGTTGAGGTTTGGTCTACCCGGTAAAGGGATCCCGAAACCAAACGTAAACGGAAGCTTTGGGATCTTGGGAATCTTGGGAAGGTTCACGTCCGGGTATGGGATCGCGAACTTGAAAACCAAGGGAGGGAAAGCACACCGACTCATACGCCCTTTGTATTCTGCGCGAGGATGGCTGAGAGTTGGCCAGAGAGTACAGCTGCCGGTGCACCCGTGGTGCCGACACCTACGATTGCTGCAACGACACCAATCAACTGCTGCAGCACTGATACGAGAGGCGGACCTAGAGCAACAGGCATCGCCCCACCAGGTCCACCTGCGTTGAAACCACCTTGAACGGTAACGGCCCCATTCAAAGTGATCCCTTTGTCGTTCACCTCGATGTACGCATCACCTGCAGCGTTCTTGATCGTGGTGGAAACTTCACCACCCGATTCCATGATGATGACTGCTGCACCAGAGCCGTGAACGATCGAAATCGATTCTTCACCTTCGTTGTCGACATTGACTTCGATCGTCATCGCTTTCTGAGCAACGCCATCTTCGCCAACTTTGTAGGGGACATAAAACGTTTGCGAGTTCGTATCCCCGTCAATGAAGAAGAAGCTGGGTGCTTTCAACTTCCCGCCGTAGACGACAGCCCCACCTTTATTGATGGGTGGAAGCAGAGGAATGATTCGCGGATCAGATTGAATCCACGCATGTCCTCGTCCTCCCTCCATAGCGAAGAGAACGTTGCACGAACCGTCGTCGTCACCGTCGTGACAGCGAGAATAGAAACCATGTGGTGAATGAACTTCGTACGGAATGACACCGGACTTCTCCTCACCGATGGCATCAATCTGCACGCCGAGAAACTTATCGTCGTCGTACGTCGTGAGCTTCGAGAGTCCAATGTCAAAACTGAGGTAATTCATCACCACTCCAGGTCGTCACCCCGGGGTGACGCATTCACTAACCGAAGATGGGGGTACCATCTGCGTTCACACCGATGATCGGATGCTCCTTCGTCGGTACGTATCCGTTGCACAGTGTCTGCTCGATTTTCTTCGGTCCCTTGAATCCGGTTTGAACGACAGCCTCGCCTTCGAATTCCGGTGTACCGAACACGCAATCGAAAGGTCGCATCAAACGAATCGTTGTTGTCGTATGCGGTTGTCGACTGAACTCGACTGATTCAATCCAGTACACCGCATCGATTCCGAATTCTTCGTCCTTCACTTCGACCATCGTGTCTGGCGTCCACACTGCTCGACTACCATTGAGCGTAGGTGTTGAAAGACCAGCCATTGTGTACACGAGCTGGAATCCGTGACGTCGAGCTTCGGCGAGCTTCCTCTGAGCTAGGTAAGCTGCTTGTGCGTTGTTGTGACAGTGCGTGTCGCGGATAACGATGGAACGCGTATTGATCGGGTTACCAGCGAAATCGAGACCGAACTTGTAGACGTTCAACATCTCGTCGTCGGTAGAATCTCCGATCGATTTAGCGTTTCCTTTTTTTTTCCCTCCGCTACGACCATAAACGATACCGAACGTGTATCGAGGTCTGGTGTCATTCAGAAGGTCAGCGTGAATGACGTTGACTTCATTTCGTGTCTGTCCACGACGGCGAACGATACGATAGATAGGGTCTTGGTTGATGTTGGGTGCTGAGAGGACGATGTGCCCATCACCGGCAGCCCAAAGAAACAATCCCGCGCGATCGAGCTGCTTCCTTACGAAGTCCATCCATCGGTCGCCGGCTTTCGTTTGAAGAGTTGAAGCAGCGGCTCCTGCCGTTTTCGCTTCACCTTTTCCAGCCAAGATTTCATCAACACTCCGAACCGGTAGAAGCTCGCGGACATTCACACCCGCTTGAAGCTTCCGACTCGCGTTACCGCTTCCAACGACTTTCTCTGGATCGAGTCCTACTTCTTTGAGAACCGATTTGACGAGGCTCGTATACGTCGCATCGTTGAACGATTTCTCGTGATCGATATGCGCGTCATGCATAGGCGCGAGAGTGTCGCGTCCGAAGATGGTAAGTTCGGTTGCAGCTCCTCCTGCAGCCGAAGCTCGATACCCATCCGTTCTTCCACTGAGTCGAAGATTACCGTTGATACGAAGTTCGAACGTCGTGTTCGGTGGATACTTCGCGATCAGGTCTTTGATCGTCGGTCCAAGTTTCGGATCCGGATTGACAGAGCCTCTACCAAGGCGAATGGAGAAATCCGAAGGCTGCTGCAGAATCGATTGCTTGATGTGATAGCTCGTAGCGAGCAACACATCTTGACCACCGAGTGTCAGCGTGACGGTATCGTCTTGGTAGAAGCCTGCACTCATCTTACGGTCCTTGTCACATCGACGGTTCCACCAGGGAGCGTATTCGTTTGAGCGATGTACGTGATCTCAGTTCCAGCTTTCACTGAGAAGAGATCGTCTACGACGTTGAGCTGCATCAACTCGACGGTGTGTGTCGTATCTCCGTAGATAGCCATGGAGATGGATGACATCGCCATCGTTGTTGGAACGATATACGTGAGAGGTCGCGCCTGTGTTCTGAAGAGATTGGCGTTCGACTGCAGCATCGTATCCCACAGATCGTGAAGCGCTCCGATGATGGGAGCGTTACGCCCATCCTTCGATGTGAGTGTTTCACTAGCTGTGGCGCAGAGACTCGTTGCAGCTAACAACTTCGCTCCAACGAGGTTGATAGCCGCTCCTCCAAGATCTCCAATTGCGAGAACGTTGTTCACTGCGTTGGAGACAGCATCGAAGATACTGATGTCTGCGGTTGCACCAAACTTAGTCAGCTCTTTTTTAGTATCGAAGGCTTGTGCCTTCTGAGATATCGCCCCCACATTGGTCGAGACAAGACTCGCGACCAAAGCTGAAGTTGATTGGTCTTCAACGAACTCGAAGTTCGCCATCTCTCCCGAGAGAGATGACTTCGGTTGCATCGTCTGTGACCACGTTCGAGCGTACGCGTCGATAGTACCGACAGTAGGGATGATGAGCTTTCCCGTCAGTTGCTTCTCGAAGAAACCTCGAAGCTTTGCCAAACCGTCTGGCCAAAGCTTCGGGTATTTGGGAAAGGTTGACGAGAAGACTCCGTGCATCCGAATCGTGTAGAGACGCCGACCCATCTTTTCCGGAGAACCGCCATCGGCATGAGGGTACTCGTGAATGTGATCTCGAATGCCTCCAGTGACATCGATTTCGGATACCGGAAACTCAACTCCCATGAAACTCGCACGCTTGAGTTGCGTGATCGGAGGAAAGTATGGTTCCGGCTTTTTCTCTGCCACCATTTATTACTCCGAATGACCGCCTGCTGAAGAAGAGTTCGGACTCGCCTTACCACTCGTCAGAGGTTGGGCCCCTGGTACATGTGTTTGGTCAGAAACGATCGCGACTTTCAGAATCTGACTCTCGTTGTTCAACCCGAGTTTCACGACCGTCGAGTTCAGTTTCTCGAACGTGTCTTTGAGTTGCTCGAGTTGAATCTTGTCCTGGCGATATTGAGCCGCGTGTGAATCGCCTTTTTCTTCTTTGAGAAGATCAGCTTCGGACAAGTTCTTGTAGTGCTCGCCAAGACCGGGGATAGGTCCTCTTCTACCTTCTCCCTCTTCATCAACGACTTTCTGTTTTCTCGCAATCTCTTCTTCCAGAGCTTTTTTACCAGAGAGAATCTCTTTTCCCTGTTCCGGAGTGATGCCGCTGATCTCGTTAGTCGTTCCACCCGTCGTCATATCGACGACGGAACGAGAGTTGGCACGCTTAGCCAAGCTGTAAGCGTTCACTCCAGCAATCCCGGCATTCACACCCTGATTGATTTCAGTTTCCTTCGCGTGTCCTGTGACTTCGGAAACCCAACTCGCAATCGTTTTACCAGCCGAGATAAAAGCCGGTGCGAGTTCTTTCACTACTGGAAGAAGTGTCTTCGATACTTCATCAGACAACGAACCGAGATTGTTATTGAGGATGTTCGCCTGACTCTCAGTCGTCTTCATCGCCAGATTGAATCGTTCTGTGACGCCTTCGGCTGTCTGAGAGACTTTCAGATAGTTTTGGAAGGTATCGGTTACCCCCTCCATCGCCTTCTGATGACGGAGTGTTTCATCCGTGATGCCCGCTTCAGCCGCCTTCTTGTACTCGGCGTCGTAATCTTGCGTAAGAGCGTTTGCGACAGCTCTTGACTGCTGATTCGGAAATACCTTGTTTACGAAATCGCGATTGATGCCGCCTTTTGTTTGCGCGCTCTTGAACACTTCGAGCATCACCTGCATCGGATCACGAACCTTCGTATGCCCTGCATCAGCATAAACGTTGATTCCACGTTCATGCATTCGCTTCACTTCAGTCGGATTCGCGAGATCTCGAATGAACGCCATCGAAGACTGAGTGGCTTGCTGCGCAGTGATACGACCACCCTTGGCTCGCGCATACTGCGCCATCGCTCCCATGATGGCGACGTTTTGAGTCGTCTCGTTCGTTACTCCCGCAGCTTCAAGAGTCGCTTTGCTACGAGCATCGATCTTGAAGAAGTTGGCTTGAGCAGTGAGCTTACCCATCTGATCAGCCATGTCTTTGATCGTGACAGCTCCAAGGTGACCTTGGCCGGCGACTGTCCTCATGATGGACTGTAGGTGCTCTGCCTTGTTCGGAATCTCACCCATCGAGATCGAAACGTTGGCGGCAGCTTCCATCATGTCGCCAAAATCTACGCCGTTGGCCTTGGCGATCTTTCCGATCTCGGCCATCGAGTCTCGAGCTGTCTGAAGATCTCCCGTCATCTTCACGAACTTCTCGAGACCTCCGAGAACGTCTTCGGATTTGGTTCCGGTAGCGCTACCGACGCGATTGGCATCGGCCATGAGAGCTTTGGGATCTGCGAGTGTTTGAGAACCTGCAGGCCCCTTACCACTCTCGATGTAACTCTGGACAGCTACATCGGTCGCCAATGACTCGCGATGAACAGAGCCTTGAAGCTGTCCGCTGAGCGTCGTATCGACACCCATGCCGTGGAGAGCCGAACCTACGAGGCGACTTCCTGCTCGCATGGCAGCACTTCCCACACGCATCGCGATTGCATCACCGCGCGTGTATCCGCGTGAACCGCCACCGCCACTTTCTTTATCGCGCTTCTTTTGCGCAGCAGCTTCCTCTCTGAAGATCTTCAGATTCTCAGCATGCCGCTTCGCACGCTCTCGCTGATCTGCGCGTTGAATACGCTCAACTTCTCGACTTGCAGCCTTCTCTTCGGAGATCTTGGTAGCAGCAGCTTTCTTGGCTGCCGATGCAACGTCTTTCGCCATTTCATCGGCGAGCTGTTTCGCAGTCTTTGCCTCAGTAGCTTTGACTGCGATGATCTCTTTTGCAGCCGAACGTTCTGCAGACACACTCGCTCGCGTGCTTGCATTTATTTCGGACTGAATCTGTTTGCGAGCACGCTTCGTTTGCTCGACGACTGAAGCCATCACCGATGTGAAGCTAGCGTCGATCGCTGCACCAACAAGAAGTCGCAAACTACGATCAGACACGGCTCACCCCTCATCGGGTTCAGGTTCAGTATCGTCCGGTTCTTCTTCGTCCGGTTCTTTGTAATCGGGATCGACTTCTCGTAGCTCGGAAAGAAGAAAGCCGACGAGCTTACGAAAACGCTTTCGTGCTCCAGGAGAAAGTTTCTCCAGAATCACAGGCATCTTCAGATAAGCGATGAGTTCTAGAAATTCGTCATCAGATGCTTCTGCAACAATGGGACTGTGCTCGATGTGAAAACGTTCGACAGCATCCCAAAGATAACGAATGGCTTTCGAAGTCAGTGCATTGCGAAGATTCTCGTCAGAGCCTTCGAAGATTGGTGCGTTGAGCGATGAATCATTCGCGTCACACGTTCCGCGGATAATGATCCACCGCATGAGCGCGTCATTGAACGACTCGATACGACCCAGTTGGTCGTCGTGCATTTCAATCGCGTACTTCGCAGCTTCGGCCCGTGCTGTCTGAATGTCTGCGTCAGAGACACGCCTCAAGCCTAAGGCAAAATCTACCTCAGGCTTTCCTTGCCAATCCTCCGCAAACGCATCTCGCTTGAGAATTACGTGTTGCTCTGGAATGCGAGAACGAGAGGTGAGTACTTCAGCAAACGTAGACATTCAGTCACCACCATCCACGGGTGTTGCATTCGTTACTGTGTTGGTTCTGGCGTCTGCGTCAGCTCGCTTGCGGGCATTTTCGAGATGCTTTCGGAGATATCGCCAGAAGAAGAATTGAGCTTCAGTAAGGTCCAAAGCGTGCGTGCCGTAGAAAGCGCGAAGTTCAACCGCATGCTCGGCGAGAAGCGCATAAAAGTGGTGAGGCCCTCTGGCCCGGCTACCTCCTCAAGCCTTTTCGACAGAGCATCGATACCGATGCGTTTGACGTACGGAGAACACTCGTCCTGCCAAGTCTCGTGATGCTCGTGGAGATAGACGATCGTTTCGGGATGCATCTCCGTCAGAATCTCGACACCATTCGAGAACGACGACGACCTAGCATTCTCAGGCGAATCGGGATCGACGCATCCCTGAGCGAGGATGAAGGCTTGAAGTGCGAGATCGTAGATGGGATCACCTACGGATGGGTTCTCCACTCCCTTCTCGATAGCTCGCCTTCTAGCGTCAGCACACGCCGACTCGTACTGGATACCTGTGAGGGGTCGCATAAGGACGGTGAAGGGTTTTCCTTCACCGTCCTCGAACCCGGGAACCACGACAGGCCTTTCGGCGCGCGTTCCTTTGACAACGGATGCGAACTTCATGAATCCTCAGAACTCGTCACCCTGGGGTGACGGATTTCTCAACCAGTGACTTCCGGAGGCCCGCCCTCGAATGAGAA
>Ga0213918_1000241_pt1 | contig 15456 bp, 11 predicted proteins | sample McNCre217MG_FD_163422 | JGI IMG/M metagenome (GOLD analysis project Ga0213918, IMG submission 163422) | Freshwater microbial communities from McNutts Creek, Athens, Georgia, United States - 2-17 MG | ecosystem: Environmental > Aquatic > Freshwater > Creek | place: USA: Georgia | collected... | reverse complement strand
CGACAACGTAACAATTACTGTTAAGTTGATTGCACCGATCGCTATGGAAGAAGGTCTACGTTTCGCGATTCGTGAAGGTGGCCGTACTGTTGGTGCTGGTGTAGTTGCCAAAGTTTTAGATTAATGAACGCAAGGGGCGTAGCTCAATTGGCAGAGTGTCGGTCTCCAAAACCGAAGGTTGGGGGTTCGATGCCCTCCGCCCCTGCCACAGAATACTGAAAATATGTCGCAAACTACTGAACATCAAGAAAATAAGACCGGCTGGATGCTAATCCTTGCAGGTCTTATTGTCGTGCTAGCGCTGGTTGCTTATTACGTGCTTGCATCTGAAACTATTTGGGTAAGGCTTGCTGCTTTATTCGGAGGGGTAGGTCTTGGTGTTGTGATTGCCGCTGTTTCTAATGATGGCAAGCGTTTCCTTGCTTATTCAAAAGAGTCAGTTTCTGAGGTTAAAAAAGTTGTATGGCCAAGCCGTAAAGAAGCAACGCAAATGACATTAGTTGTTTTTGCATTTGTTGTCATTATGGCTTTGTTCTTATGGACAGCTGACAAACTCATCGAGTGGTTAGTTTTCTCTGTATTCCTAGGTTGGAAGTGAGTTAATGATGTCTGAACAAGTTCTAACCAACACACAAACTAGCGGCAATATGCGCTGGTATGTTATTCACGCTTACTCTGGCATGGAGAAGAGTGTTCAAAAAGGTTTGATGGAGCGTATTGCACGCTCTGGTATGCCTGAGAAGTTTGGCAAAATTTTAGTGCCCTCAGAAGAAGTAGTTGAAATTAAAAGTGGCCATAAGGCTGTTTCTGAGCGACGCTTTTTCCCAGGTTATGTGCTTATCGAAATGGAAATGACAGATGAGACATGGCACTTGGTGAAGAACACGCCAAAGGTAACTGGTTTTGTTGGTGGCGTTAGAAATAAACCATCACCGATTTCTCCTGCTGAAGTCCAAAAAATTATGGATCAGATGCAAGCTGGCGTTGATAAGCCAAAACCAAAAACATTGTTTGAAGTGGGTGAGATGGTGCGTGTTAAAGAAGGCCCATTCACAGACTTTAATGGCAATGTGGAAGAGGTGAATTACGAGAAGTCACGTCTACGTGTTTCGGTTACCATTTTTGGTCGTGGTACGCCTGTTGAGCTTGAGTTTGGTCAGGTAGAAAAGATGTAAAGAATTTGCTGGTGCGTTAATACGTGCTGGCATGAGGAGCTGAGTTAGGGTTGCCGCTCTAACGACGCGTTTTACTCAACGGTGATCTTTTTAAATATAAAAAGATGCATCTTAATTGGAGTGTAAAAATGGCAAAGAAGATTATTGGCTTTATTAAGCTACAAATCCCAGCCGGTAAAGCGAATCCATCGCCACCTGTTGGTCCTGCGTTAGGTCAACGCGGTTTGAACATCATGGAATTCTGTAAAGCGTTTAATGCTCAAACACAGAGCATGGAACCAGGTTTGCCAATTCCAGTTGTTATTACTGCATTTGCAGACAAGAGCTTCACATTTGTGATGAAGACTCCTCCAGCAACAGTTTTGATTAAAAAAGCTGCTAAGTTGGAAAAAGGTTCTGCGCGTCCACATACAGACAAGGTTGGCAAAATTACTCGTGCGCAAGCTGAAGAAATTGCTAAGGCAAAAATGCCTGACCTTACAGCCGCAGATATGGATGCCGCTGTTCGCACAATCGCTGGTAGCGCCCGTTCTATGGGCATCACTGTGGAAGGACTCTAATCATGGCTAAAGTTTCTAAGCGCGTTGCTGCTTTTCAAGCAAAAGTAGACCGTAATAAGTTTTACCCTATCGATGAGGCTTTGGGCCTTGTTAAAGAATTTGCAACTGCTAAATTCGATGAGTCTATCGACGTGGCTGTGCAATTAGGTATTGATGCCAAGAAATCTGACCAAGTTGTTCGTGGTTCAGTTGTGTTGCCTGCTGGTACAGGTAAGTCAGTACGCGTTGCTGTATTTGCTCAAGGCGAAAAAGCTGAGCAAGCAAAAGCAGCGGGTGCTGAGATTGTTGGTATGGAAGATTTGGCTGATCAAATTAAAGGCGGCAAGATCGACTTTGATATTTTGATCGCATCACCAGACGCTATGCGTATTGTTGGTACTCTAGGTCAAATTCTTGGCCCAAGAGGTTTGATGCCTAACCCTAAAGTTGGCACAGTAAGCCCAGACGTTGCTGGCGCAGTTAAAAATGCAAAAGCAGGTCAGGTGCAGTTCCGTGTTGACAAGGCAGGTATTGTTCACGCAACGATTGGTCGTCGTTCATTCGAGCCAAGCGCATTGAAAAATAACTTATTAGCTTTATTGGATGCTTTGAACAAAGCGAAGCCAGCAGCTAGTAAGGGTGTTTATTTGAGAAAAGTTGCCGTAAGCAGCACGATGGGTGCTGGCGTACGCGTTGACCAAAACTCATTGGCTGCTTAATCGCGGCTATTAAAAGAACTTTGGGTCAAGCGCGAGATTCGTGCTTGAACATCAAAGACCGTTGGTGAGTTAGCAATAACTCTTAATGCTAGAAATAGTGCCAACGCAGATGGCGATCCTGAAAAGATTTCGCCTGTGTGCAACCCCTAACTGGTAACAGTTAGGTTAATAGGAGTTAAACAGTGCCTTTAAATTTGGAAGACAAAAAGGCGGTCGTGGCTGAAGTAAGTGCAGAAGTTGCACAAGCTCAAACCATGGTGCTAGCTGAATACCGCGGTATTCCAGTGGGCGAACTGACTACTCTAAGAGCTCAAGCTCGTGCAAATGGTGTTTACCTTCGCGTTATGAAGAACACATTGGCACGTCGTGCAGTTCAAGGAACGTCGTTCGAATCATTGGCCGGTGAGATGGCTGGTCCGCTTATTTACGGTATCTCCGCAGACCCAGTTGCGTCAGCAAAAGTTTTAAATGACTTTTCAAAGACGCAAGCCGCTTTGGTAATTAAGGCGGGTTCATATAACGGTAAGGTAATGGACGCTGCAGCTGTTAAAGCTTTGGCCTCTATCCCTGGTCGTAATGAACTTATCGCTATGTTGCTTGGCGTTATGCAAGCCCCAGTTTCTGGTATGGCTCGCGTATTGGCAGCGGTTGCAGAAAATAAAGCTAAAGAAGCTGCGTAATAGCAGTCTGACTTTAATTAACTAAAGAAATTTGAATTAGGAGTTTTAAAAATGGCAGTTACTAAAGACGACATTCTAGAAGCCGTTGGCAATATGTCTGTAATGGACTTGAACGAGCTAGTTAAAGCATTTGAAGAGAAGTTTGGTGTATCAGCAGCTGCAATGGCTGTTGCAGCTCCAGGCGCAGGTGGTGGTGCAGCTGCTGGTGCAGCTGAGCAAACAGAGTTCACAGTTGTGTTGGCTGAAGCTGGCGCAAACAAAGTGAGCGTAATTAAAGCTGTTCGCGAAATCACTGGTCTAGGCTTGAAAGAAGCTAAAGACTTAGTTGACGGCGCACCAAAACCAGTTAAAGAAGGCGTTGACAAAGCATCTGCTGAAGATGCTAAGAAGAAGCTTGAAGAAGCTGGCGCTAAAGTCGAACTTAAGTAATCGGTTTGATGGGCAGCTATGCTGCCCGGTTTGGTTAGAAGCCAAACCAGATATTAAAAAGATTTTGATATCTGGTTTGCCTTCTGATACGACTGCAGGAGGCAAGTTTGGTCGGGTTATGCACACGCATGCCGTCAGCCATGGTTGGTAGAGGCCAACCACCAAATCTCTGTTCAGTCGCTTAAATTCGGAGATGACATGGCTTATAGCTTCACCGAACGCAAGCGTATCCGTAAAAGCTTTGCGAAGCGCCCTAATAATCACCAAGTACCTTACTTGTTGACAACACAACTTGAGTCTTATGCAAAATTCTTGCAAGAGACGAAAGCTCCTGCTGATCGTATTCCTGAAGGATTACAGTCTGCATTCACATCTATTTTCCCTATCGTGTCAAACAATGGTTTTGCGCGTATGGAATTTGTTCAGTACAACTTATCTGCTCCTCCATTTGACGTTAAAGAATGTCAGCAGCGTGGTTTAACTTTCCACTCAGCGTTGCGTGCAAAAGTTCGCTTGATCATCAATGATCGCGAAGCACCAACTAAAGTGAAAGAAGTTAAAGAGCAAGAAGTGTATATGGGCGAAATTCCATTGATGACAGATACAGGTTCATTTGTTATCAACGGTACAGAGCGTGTCATTGTTTCTCAGTTACATCGTTCTCCAGGCGTGTTCTTTGAACACGACAAAGGAAAAACTCATAGCTCAGGAAAATTATTATTCTCAGCAAGAATTATTCCTTACCGTGGTTCATGGTTAGACTTCGAGTTTGATCCAAAAGACATTTTGTATTTCCGTATTGACCGTCGTCGCAAGATGCCGGTAACTATTTTGCTTAAAGCTATCGGTATGGGCGATGAGCAAATTTTGGAAAACTTCTTTGGCTTTGATACATTCAAGCTTCAGCCTGCTGGCGCTCAAATGGCTTTTGTGCCTGAGCGTTTAAGAGGTGAGGTGGCTCGCTTTGATATTACAGACAAAGCTGGCAATGTGGTTGTTGCTAAAGATAAGCGTATTAACGCGAAAAATATTCGTGAGCTTGAAGCAGCTAAAACAACAAGCATCAATGTGCCTGATGATTATTTAATTGGTCGCGTTGTAGCTAAGAATATTGTTGATGGTGACACAGGTGAAGTGTTGGCAACGGCTAACGAAGAAATTACTGAATCACTTTTGGCTAATTTGAGAGAAGCTGGTGTTAAAGAGCTTCAAACTATTTATACCAACGATTTAGATCAAGGTTCATTCATTTCGCAAACATTGCGTATTGATGAAACTGCTGACCAAATGGCTGCTCGTATCGCCATCTATCGCATGATGCGTCCTGGTGAGCCTCCAACAGAAGATGCTGTTGAAGCCTTGTTCCAACGTTTGTTCTATAGCGAAGACACTTATGATCTTTCACGCGTAGGTCGTATGAAAGTGAACAGCCGTTTGAGTCGTCCTGAAATGGACGGTTTGATGGTGTTGTCTAACCAAGATATCTTGGACACGATTAAGTTATTAGTCGACCTAAGAAACGGTAAAGGCGAAGTGGACGATATCGATCACTTGGGTAACCGCCGCGTACGTTGTGTAGGTGAGTTGGCTGAGAACCAATTCCGCGCAGGTTTATCACGTGTCGAGCGTGCTGTTAAAGAGCGTTTGGGTCAAGCTGAAACAGAAAACTTGATGCCTCATGATTTGATTAACAGCAAGCCAATTTCTTCTGCGATTCGTGAGTTCTTTGGTTCGTCACAATTGTCACAGTTTATGGACCAAACAAATCCATTGTCAGAGATCACGCACAAGCGTCGTATTTCTGCATTGGGCCCAGGCGGTTTGACTCGTGAACGTGCTGGCTTTGAGGTTCGTGACGTACATCCAACCCACTATGGTCGCGTATGTCCAATCGAAACTCCTGAAGGTCCGAACATTGGTTTGATTAACTCTTTGGCGTTGTTTGCTCGTTTGAATGAGCATGGTTTCTTAGAAACTCCATATCGCAAAGTGGTTAACAGCAAGGTAACAGACCAAGTTGATTATTTATCAGCTATTGAAGAAGCGAAGTATGTAATTGCTCAGGCGAACGCTTCAATCGATCAAGCTGGTAAGTTAACTGATGAGTTGGTTTCTGCTCGTGAAGCAGGTGAAACAATGATGGTTAGCCCAGAGCGTATTCAATACATTGACGTTGCGCCAAGCCAAATCGTTTCTGCTGCGGCATCTCTTGTGCCGTTCTTGGAACACGATGACGCGAACCGTGCGTTGATGGGTGCGAACATGCAACGTCAAGCGGTTCCTTGTTTGCGTGCAACTAAGCCTTTGGTTGGTACAGGTTTAGAGCGTACAGTAGCAGTTGACTCTGGCACAGTTGTTATGGCGACTCGTGGCGGTGTAGTTGATTACGCTGATGCAAACCGTATTGTTATTCGTGTGAACGATGATGAGACAGCTGCTGGTGAAGTGGGTGTTGATATCTATAACTTGATTAAGTACACACGCTCTAACCAAAACACAAACATTAACCAACGCCCAATCGTTAAGGTTGGCGATATGGTTGCTCGTGGCGACGTTGTTGCTGACGGTGCTTCAACTGACTTAGGTGAGTTAGCTTTGGGTCAAAACATGGTTGTAGCGTTTATGCCATGGAACGGTTATAACTTCGAAGACTCAATTTTGATCTCTGAGAAAGTTGTTGCTGACGACCGTTACACATCTATCCACATTGAAGAACTTTCAGTGGTGGCTCGTGATACAAAACTTGGACCTGAAGAGATTACGCGCGATATTTCTAATTTGGCTGAAACACAATTAAGCCGTTTAGATGACAGCGGTATTACTTACATCGGTGCTGAAGTTGAAGCGGGTGACGTGCTAGTTGGTAAGGTAACACCAAAAGGCGAAACACAATTGACTCCAGAAGAGAAATTGTTGCGCGCTATTTTCGGTGAAAAAGCTTCTGATGTTAAAGACACATCATTGCGTGTTCCTTCAGGCATGACAGGTACAGTTATTGACGTACAAGTGTTTACTCGTGAAGGTATTGAGCGTGACGCTCGTGCCCAGTCAATTATTGATGAAGAGTTGAAGCGCTATCGCTTGGACTTAAATGACCAGTTACGAATTGTTGAAGGCGACGCTTTCAGCCGTTTGGAAAAGTTATTGTTGAACAAGGTTGCTAATGGCGGTCCTAAGAAGTTAGCCAAAGGCACTAAGATTGCTAAAGATTATTTAGCTGATCTAGACAAATACCACTGGTTCGATATTCGTCCAGCAGACGAAGATGTTGCCGCTCAAGTTGAGGCTATTAAAGAAGCCATTGAAGCTAAGCGCGCACAGTTCGATCAAGCTTATGAAGAAAAACGTAAGAAGCTTACTCAAGGTGATGAGTTGGCTCCGGGCGTTATTAAGATGGTTAAGGTATACCTTGCTGTTAAGCGCCGCTTGCAGCCTGGTGACAAGATGGCGGGTCGTCACGGTAACAAGGGTGTGGTTTCAAAAATTACACCAGTTGAAGATATGCCGTATATGGCCGATGGCTCACCAGTTGATATCGTGTTGAACCCATTAGGTGTTCCATCACGTATGAACGTGGGTCAGATTCTTGAGGTTCACTTAGGTTGGGCTGCCTTAGGTATTGGTAAGCGTATTCAAGAAATGTTGAAAGCACAGGAAAAGGCTGATCAACTACGTAAGTTCTTGAAGCAGCTTTATAACGAAACTGGCCGTGTAGAAGATTTAGATAGCTTTACAGATGAGCAAATCCTTGAGTTGGCAAACAACTTGAGAGATGGTGCCCCATTTGCAACGCCGGTGTTTGATGGTGCAACAGAGGGTGAAATTGCCAAGATGTTAGAAATGGCTTACCCAGCAGATGTTGCTGAGAAACTATCAATGACACCTTCACGTCAACAAATTACTTTATTTGACGGTAGAACTGGTGAAGCATTTGAGCGTTCTGTAACAGTTGGCGTGATGCACGTCTTGAAACTTCACCATTTGGTTGATGACAAGATGCATGCTCGTTCTACTGGTCCTTACTCATTAGTAACGCAACAGCCATTGGGCGGTAAAGCTCAATTCGGTGGTCAGCGTTTCGGTGAGATGGAAGTTTGGGCTTTGGAAGCTTACGGCGCGTCATATGTATTGCAAGAAATGCTGACAGTTAAGTCAGATGACGTTAACGGTAGAACCAAAGTTTACGAAAACATCGTTAAGGGTGAGCACAGCATTGATGCTGGCATGCCTGAGTCCTTCAACGTGCTGGTAAAAGAAATCCGCTCGTTAGGTATCGATATCGACATGGAGCGCAACTGATATGAAAGCATTGCTCGATCTATTTAAGCAAACGCATGGCGAAGAGCAGTTTGACGCCATTAAGATTGGTTTAGCTTCACCAGAAAAGATCCGTTCATGGTCTTTTGGTGAAGTTCGTAAACCAGAAACAATTAACTACCGTACGTTCAAGCCTGAGCGTGATGGTCTTTTCTGCGCCAAGATTTTTGGCCCAATTAAAGACTACGAATGTTTGTGCGGCAAATACAAGCGCTTGAAATATCGCGGTGTTATTTGTGAGAAGTGCGGTGTTGAAGTTACTTTGGCTAAAGTGCGTCGTGAGCGCATGGGCCATATTGAATTAGCAGCTCCAGTAGCTCATATTTGGTTCTTGAAGTCATTGCCATCTCGTTTGGGTATGGTTTTGGATATGACTTTACGTGATATCGAGCGTGTTCTTTACTTTGAAGCATATGTGATTGTTGATGCTGGCTTGACGCCAGAAGGCGCAATGCGTCGTGGTCAGATCATGTCTGAAGATGAGTACTACGCTAAGCTTGAAGAGTTTGGTGATGGCGCCTTCACAGCGATCATGGGTGCTGAAGGTGTTCGTGAGCTATTGCGTTCAATTGATATTGATCGTGAAGTTGAAGTATTGCGTGCAGATCTTAAGGCAACTGGTAGCGAAGCAAAAATCAAGAAATTTGCTAAACGTCTAAAAGTTCTTGAGGCATTCCAACGTTCTGGCATTAAGCCAGACTGGATGATCATGGAAGTATTGCCAGTGTTGCCTCCAGAGTTGCGCCCATTGGTGCCATTGGATGGCGGTCGCTTTGCAACTTCAGACTTGAACGATCTATATCGCCGAGTGATTAACCGTAACAATCGCTTGAAGCGTTTGTTAGAGTTACGCGCGCCTGAAATTATTGTGCGTAATGAAAAGCGTATGTTGCAAGAGGCGGTTGACTCATTATTAGATAACGGTCGTCGCGGTAAAGCCATGACTGGTGCTAATAAGCGTCCATTGAAGTCTTTGGCTGAAATGATTAAGGGTAAGGGCGGTCGTTTCCGTCAGAACTTGCTTGGTAAGCGTGTTGACTACTCTGGTCGTTCAGTAATTGTGGTGGGTCCTACACTTAAATTGCATCAGTGCGGTTTGCCAAAATTGATGGCTCTTGAGTTATTCAAACCATTCATTTTTAACAAGCTAGAAACTTTAGGTATTGCAACAACAATCAAAGCTGCCAAGAAAGAAGTTGAAAACCAAACACCAATCGTTTGGGACATCTTGGAAGATGTGATTCGTGAGCATCCTGTTATGTTGAACCGTGCGCCAACATTGCACCGTTTAGGTATTCAAGCATTTGAACCAATGTTGATTGAAGGTAAAGCTATTCAGTTGCACCCTCTCGTTTGCGCGGCATTCAACGCCGACTTCGACGGTGACCAAATGGCTGTTCACGTACCGTTGTCGCTAGAAGCGCAAATGGAAGCCCGTACATTGATGTTGGCTTCTAATAACGTGCTATTCCCAGCGAACGGTGAGCCTTCAATTGTTCCATCACAAGATATCGTTTTGGGCTTGTACTACACAACACGCGAGGCTATTAACGCCAAGGGTGAAGGTATGACATTTGCCGATATCAGTGAAGTCATTCGTGCTTATGAAAATAAGCAGGTAGAGCTTGCTACTCGTATCGCTGTTCGTATTACTGAATACGATTTAGTGGATAAGAATGCTGAAGGTGATGCACGCTTTGCTAAGAAAGTGACATTGCGTCATACAACGGTTGGTCGTGCGATGTTGTCAGAGATTTTGCCTAAGGGCATGTCATTTGACAGCATTAACAAGCCACTTAAGAAGAAAGAAATTTCTCGCTTAATTAACTTGGCATTCCGTAAGTGCGGTTTAAGAGAAACAGTTATTTTTGCTGACAAGTTATTGCAGTCTGGTTTCCGTCTTGCTACTCGCGCAGGTATCTCAATTGCTATTGACGATATGTTGATTCCTGCTCAGAAAGAAGTCATTATTTCTGAAGCGGCTGGTAAAGTTAAGGAATATGACAAGCAATTTATGTCAGGTTTAGTAACAAACCAAGAACGTTATAACAACGTGGTTGATATTTGGGGCGCTGCTGGTGATCAGGTCGGTAAGGCCATGATGGAGCAGTTATCACAAGAAGACGTTGTAGACCGTCACGGTAAAACAGTTAAGCAAGAATCTTTCAATGCTATTTACATGATGGCTGACTCAGGTGCTCGTGGTTCTGCAGCACAGATTCGTCAGTTGGCAGGTATGCGCGGTTTGATGGCTAAACCGGACGGCTCAATTATTGAGACACCGATTACAGCGAACTTCCGCGAAGGCTTGAACGTTCTTCAATACTTTATTTCAACACACGGTGCTCGTAAAGGTTTGGCCGATACAGCGTTGAAGACAGCTAACTCAGGTTATTTGACACGTCGTTTAGTTGACGTTACTCAAGACTTGGTGGTGTTGGATGATGATTGCGGCACAACTAATGGCGTTTCTATGAAAGCCTTAGTTGAGGGTGGTGAAGTTATTGAATCTCTAACAGACCGTATTTTAGGTCGTGTATGTATTGGTGACATCGTTAACCCAGATACGCAAGAGACCGTGATTGTTGATGGCACGATGTTGACTGAAGATGATGTTGAGTTAATTGAGTCATTAGGTATTGATGAAGTTAATGTTCGTACACCTCTATCATGCGCAACTCGTTTCGGTCTATGTGCCAAGTGTTATGGTCGTGACTTAGGTCGCGGCACAATGGTTAACTCTGGCGAGGCAGTTGGTGTGATCGCTGCTCAGTCAATCGGTGAGCCAGGTACACAGTTGACAATGCGTACGTTCCACATCGGTGGTGCTGCGTCACGTGCTGCTGTTGCCAATAACGTTGAAGCTAAATCAAACGGTATTTTACGTTTCACGCCAACAATGCGTTTCGTAACAAATGCTAAGAATGAGTTAATTGTTATTTCTCGTTCTGGTGAAGCAATTATTGCGGATGATCATGGTCGTGAGCGTGAGCGTCATAAGGTTCCATATGGTGCAACATTGGTGCTTAAAGAAGGTACAGCCATTAAAGCTGGTGCAACTTTGGCAACATGGGATCCATTAACTCGCCCAATTATTACTGAGTATGCTGGTACGATTCGTTTTGAAAACGTAGAAGAAGGTGTAACAGTTGCTAAACAAGTGGATGAGGTAACAGGCCTTTCAACATTAGTTGTTATTGACGGTAAGCGTCGTAGTGCAGCTTCTAAGGGTGTTCGCCCAGTTATCAGACTTTATGATGCAGCTGGTGCAGAAGTGAAGATTGCTGGTACTGATCAGCCTGTAACAATTGGTTTGCAAGTGGGCGCCTTGATCACTGTTAAAGATGGTCAAACAGTTCACGTTGGTGAAGTGCTTGCACGTATTCCAATTGAAGCTCAAAAAACTCGAGACATTACCGGTGGTTTGCCACGTGTGGCAGAGCTTTTCGAAGCGCGCTCACCAAAAGATGCTGCTATCTTGGCGAAAGTAACAGGAACAGTTTCATTTGGTAAAGAAACTAAAGGTAAGCAACGTCTTGTTATTACTGACATGGACGGCGAGTCACATGAGTTCTTGATTGCCAAAGAGAAACAAGTTTTGGTTCACGATGGCCAGGTAGTTAATAAGGGTGAAATGATTGTTGAGGGTCCAGCTGACCCACACGACATCTTGCGCTTAAAAGGTATCGCTGAATTGGCAACGTATATCGTTGATGAAGTTCAAGACGTTTACCGTTTACAAGGTGTGAAGATTAACGACAAGCATATTGAAGTTATTGTTCGTCAAATGTTGCGTCGCGTTCAGATTACTGATGCTGGCGAAACAAAATTCATTACCGGTGAACAAGTTGAGCGATCAGACATGTTGGACGAGAACGACCGCATGATTGCGGAAGGTAAGCGTCCTGCGTTGTATGACAACGTTTTATTGGGTATCACAAAGGCTTCTTTGTCTACAGACAGCTTCATCTCAGCTGCTTCCTTCCAGGAAACAACTCGAGTACTTACCGAAGCTGCCATTATGGGCAAAGTCGATACGCTACGTGGTCTCAAAGAAAACGTCATCATTGGTCGTCTTATCCCAGCAGGTACGGGCTTGGCCTACCGTCGCGCACGCAAAGTTCGCGAACAGTTAGACCGTGAACGTGCCGAAATGATCGCTGCTGAGGAAGCTAAATCTACTGAAAATGTAGATCTAGAGTCCGCAGGAGAGGCTGAATAAGGCCAAAAAGGACTAAATAGACCTAAAAAGTCAGCTTTTGCCGTCTTGACGGCTGAAGCTGACCGGTCTAGAATGTCGAGTTCTTCGCAAACCGCAGAATTTTCTGCTTTGAAAGTAAGCTATGCCAACAATTAACCAGTTACTTAGAAGTCCACGTACTTCTGAGATCGTAAAAAGTAAAAGCCCAGCGCTAGAGAATTGCCCTCAGCGTCGTGGCGTATGTACTCGTGTGTACACAACTACTCCAAAGAAGCCTAACTCGGCTTTGCGTAAAGTAGCTAAAGTACGCTTAACAAACGGCTTTGAAGTGATTTCCTACATCGGTGGTGAAGGCCACAATTTGCAGGAACACTCAGTTGTTCTTATCCGTGGTGGTCGTGTGAAAGACTTGCCTGGTGTGCGTTATCACATCGTGCGTGGTTCACTTGACTTGCAAGGTGTTAAGGACCGTAAGCAATCTCGCTCCAAGTACGGTGCGAAACGCGCTAAGAAGGCTTAATAGCTTTCTAGCGTTAGTAGCAAGCTCAATGGAGCTTGCTAAGTAAGTGGTTACTTCGGGTCAATCATGACCTAGTTGAGTAACTTTGAGGAATGTTCCTCTAACTGAATAAAAATTAGGAGTAGTAATGCCACGTCGTCGTGAAGTACCCAAACGTGAAATTCTTCCGGATCCAAAATTTGGAAACGTAGAAGTTGCAAAATTCATGAACGTTTTGATGTTAGACGGTAAGAAGTCCGTTGCAGAACGTATCGTTTATGGCGCTTTCGAGCACATCGAAAAGAAAGCCAACAAAGAACCCCTAGAAGTATTCTCAATCGCCATGGGCAATGTTAAGCCTATCGTTGAGGTAAAGAGCCGCCGTGTTGGTGGTGCAAACTATCAGGTGCCTGTTGAAGTTCGTCCATCACGTCGTTTAGCTTTGGCTATGCGTTGGTTGCGTGAAGCAGCTAAGAAGCGTGGCGAAAAATCAATGGCACAACGTCTTGCTAATGAATTGATCGAAGCGTCTGAAGGACGTGGCGGTGCAATGAAAAAGCGTGATGAAGTACACCGTATGGCAGAAGCTAACAAAGCTTTCTCTCATTTCCGTTTCTAATAGCTCAGAAAAGAGGACAAAGTGGCACGTAAAACCCCTATTGAGCGTTATCGCAATATTGGTATTTCTGCGCATATTGATGCGGGAAAAACTACAACAACAGAACGTATTTTGTTTTATACCGGTGTTAATCATAAGATCGGTGAAGTGCATGATGGCGCAGCTACCATGGACTGGATGGAACAAGAGCAAGAGCGTGGTATCACCATTACTTCAGCGGCTACAACAGCTTTCTGGAAGGGTATGGCTGGTAACTACCCAGAGCATCGCATCAACATTATTGATACCCCAGGTCACGTAGACTTCACGATTGAAGTTGAGCGTTCAATGCGTGTATTGGACGGTGCTTGCATGGTTTACTGTGCTGTAGGTGGCGTTCAACCACAATCAGAAACAGTTTGGCGTCAAGCTAACAAATACAAAGTACCTCGTTTAGCGTTCGTTAATAAAATGGACCGTACAGGCGCTAACTTCTTCAAGGTTTACGATCAAATGCGTATGCGTTTGAAAGCAAATCCAATTCCAGTGCAGATTCCTATCGGCGCAGAAGAAAACTTCAAAGGCGTTGTTGACCTTATCAAGATGAAAGCTATCTTCTGGGATGAGGCATCACAAGGTACAAAGTTCACATACGAAGATATCCCTGCAGAGCTACAGGCTAGTGCTGCTGAGTGGCGTGAGAAGATGGTTGAAGCTGCTGCTGAATCATCTGAAGAGTTGATGGATAAGTATCTTAGCGGTGAAGCGTTAAGTGAAGAAGAAATCAAAAAAGCATTGCGTACACGTACGATTGCTAGTGAAATCGTTCCAATGATGTGCGGTACAGCCTTTAAGAATAAAGGCGTACAAGCTATGTTGGATGCTGTGATTGATTTCATGCCATCACCAGTTGATATTCCACCAGTTACTGGTGAATTAGAGAGCGGTGAATCAGGTGAGCGTAAGGCGAGCGACGATGAGAAATTCTCAGCGTTGGCGTTTAAGATCATGACTGACCCATTCGTTGGCCAGTTGATTTTCTTCCGCGTTTACTCTGGCGTTATTAATTCAGGCGATACGATCTATAACCCAATTAAAGGTAAAAAAGAACGTATCGGTCGTTTGTTGCAAATGCATGCAAACCAACGTGAAGAAATTAAAGAAGTTCGTGCGGGCGACATCGCTGCTGCTGTTGGCTTGAAAGAAGCGACAACAGGTGAAACATTGTGTGATCCAGATAGCATCATTATCTTGGAGCGCATGGTGTTCCCAGAGCCAGTTATTTCTCAAGCGGTTGAGCCAAAGACTAAGGCTGACCAAGAGAAGATGGGCTTGGCGTTAAACCGTTTAGCACAAGAAGACCCTTCATTCCGTGTGAAGACAGACGAAGAATCTGGCCAAACAATTATTTCTGGTATGGGCGAATTGCACTTAGAGATTCTTGTTGACCGTATGAAGCGTGAGTTTGGTGTTGAAGCAACTGTTGGTAAACCACAAGTTGCTTATCGCGAAACAATTCGCAAGGTATGCGAAGAGGTTGAAGGTAAGTTTGTTAAGCAGTCTGGTGGTCGTGGTCAATATGGTCACGTGGTATTGAAGTTGGAGCCACAAGAGCCAGGCAAAGGTTTTGAATTCGTTGACGCTATTAAAGGCGGTGTGGTTCCTCGTGAATACATCCCAGCGGTTGATAAAGGTATTCAAGAAACATTGAACAATGGTGTATTAGCTGGTTATCCGGTTGTTGATATCAAGGCAACATTGTTCTTCGGTTCATACCATGACGTTGACTCTAACGAAAATGCTTTCAGAATGGCCGGTTCAATGGCGTTCAAAGAAGGTATGCGTAGAGCGAACCCAGTATTGTTAGAGCCAATGATGTCTGTTGAAGTTGAGACACCAGAAGAGTTCATGGGTAACGTAATGGGTGACTTGTCATCACGCCGCGGTATTTTGCAAGGTATGGATGACATTCCTGGCGGCGGTAAGATTGTTCGCGCTGAAGTACCTTTGGCTGAGATGTTTGGTTATTCCACAGGTTTGCGTTCATTGACTCAAGGTCGTGCAACTTACACTATGGAATTTAAGCATTATTCCGAAGCTCCAAAGAACGTGGCTGAAGCAGTGATTGCTGCTAAGTCTAAGTAATTTTTAATTAACAATTATTCGAATTAAAGGCTGAAAAAATGGCAAAAGAGAAATTTGAGCGGACAAAACCGCACGTAAACGTAGGTACGATTGGTCACGTTGACCACGGTAAAACAACATTGACAGCTGCGATTGCAACTGTGTTGTCAGCCAA
>Ga0213918_1000233_pt1 | contig 16036 bp, 16 predicted proteins | sample McNCre217MG_FD_163422 | JGI IMG/M metagenome (GOLD analysis project Ga0213918, IMG submission 163422) | Freshwater microbial communities from McNutts Creek, Athens, Georgia, United States - 2-17 MG | ecosystem: Environmental > Aquatic > Freshwater > Creek | place: USA: Georgia | collected... | reverse complement strand
CGCCAGATGCGGAGGGGGCCATGAGCAGCACCATCACGCTCGCCGCGTACAGCGTGCGAGCGGTGTTCGAATGCGAGGAGGCGGGCGGGAAGATGGAGGGGCTGACCGCGCTCGTGTTCAAGCTACGCTGCTCACGCTGCGCGGGGTGCATGATCAGCGACGTGCCGATTCTAGGCCCCCACCTGTGTCAAGAGTGCCGACAGCCGCACCCGTGGCGTAAGGTGGCGTCGTGAGCAGCACCGTCACGCTCGCCGCGTACAGCGTGCGAGCGGTGTTCGAATGTGACGCGGTACGCGGGCAGTCGGTAGGGCTGACCGCGCTCTACGACTCCCGCACGGAGATGTGGGAAAGCGGCGACGTGCACCTCGTCCCCGACGTCGGCAAGGTGGCGTCCGCCCACCTGTATCAGCTCACGGCAGACCAGTTCCAGCTCGTGAAGCTCGCGATGGGACCCAACTACACCATGACACGAAAGGGCACATATCATGTCCTCGCCTGACAGGTTCGCAGATCTGAAGCGCTTCGAAGGGGTCGTGCCCCACCTCTACAAGGACACCAAGGGGATCATCACCGCGGGCGTCGGCTTCGCGCTGCGCTCGGTGCGCGAGGCCCAGCTACTGAGCTGGGATCTGCCCGGCCAGGTGCGGCTCGACTGGATCGAGGTGAGCGCGGCGCCGGCCGGCAAGCTGCCCGCGTTCTACGCGAAGATGACCCGAGCGCGGCTGAGTACGGACGCCATCGACCGCGAGCTCGTGAAGCGGGTTGGGGGGCTGCCCACCTGGGCGCTCGCCCTTCCCGCTCCTGCCCAGCTGGCGCTGCAGGACATCAAGTTCAACACGGGCAACGTCGACGCAGCCGCGTGGCCGAAGATGGTGGCCGCGATCCGGGCCGGGGACTGGGCGACCGCCGCGCGCGAGTCGCGGCGGCCCGATGTCAGCAAGGAGCGCAACGCCTGGACGGCGGCGCAGCTGCGGGCCGCGGGCGGCCTGCCGTGAAAACGAAAGCCCCCGGTGCAGCTGGTGCACCGGGGGCTCCTCGCGGGTCCAGGTGGCGAGCCTCAGAGAGGCTTGACGTCCGGTCCCTTCTTCAGGCCCGCTGCCTTCAGGGCAGCGGCCAGAAGCTTCAGCAGGGCTTCGAGCATGGTGTCGGTCCTTTCACAGCTGGTCGTTGGCCGCCGTGTACTTGGACTGGGCCGCGTTGAACGCCGCCTTCGCCTTCGCACACGCTGCCGATTCCGACGGGATGGGGCCGGCGTCCGCGTCCGGATCGCCGCACACCGCGATGTACGCCTCGCGCACCGCCTCGAGTGCGTGACCGGCGCGCACCATGACGGTCTGGCCCTCCTTCACCGCGTCCGAGCTGGACAGGCAAGAGGGCATGATCAGGGCGAGGCTGAGAGCAAGAATGCGCATCGTTGGGGTTCTCCTGGTAGGGTCGGCTTCAGCTGCCGATCGCGGGAAGAGGGGCAGAGGGGGCGGGGCTGAACACCACGGTCGCAGCCGCGGTCAGCGGAGCGAACGCGTTGGCGCTCACCACTTCCAGCACGTCGCCCGCGCTCACCGGGTGTGCTGCGGCGTACTGCTTGACCACGTCGCCAGCCGCGTCCGTGGCGGTCGAGTCGAAGCGGATGCCCGCGCGGTGCACGCTGGGCTGGGGGTTGGAGCGGTTGTGCACGAAGAAGGCGGCCATGACGTCCTTTGGCTAGTCGTTGCGCGACCTTACGGGGGCTGCGCTGCCCAGGGACGGGACCGCGCCCCGCGCCATGTCGCGCGCCGCGCGGCCGGTGTCCACCACCACGTCCACGATGTGCGTGCCGTCGGGCGCCTGGCCCACGGACTTCACGCGGTAGTTCTGGGCGTTGGGCACTAACACCTCGGACTCCAGCGGGTTCAGCGCGAGCCCACGCGCGTTGTGCTGCCGGAAGATGACCGGGACTTTGCCCGGGATGTCCTTCCCGAGCGCGAATGCCTGGCTGGTCTCCGGGTTGGTCGACCAGCTCTCCATGCGCCGCGTGTCGAACTTGCCGCCCTTGGCGAGCTTCTCGACCGCCTCTTTGGGCAGGTGCGCGCCGCGGTACAGCGTGGCGGGCGGAGACTGGTGCTTCGCGGCCATGCCCTTCAGCGTCTGAGCCAGCTCGCCGTATTCGCCCGTCGTCTTCCGCGCGGCATCGGCTGCCTGGATCTCGCTCGAGTTCGTGTGTACCCAGCGGCGGCGCGCTTCCTTCTCGGCGGGCGACAGCTCCGCCATCATGGCCTTGCCCGACTTCGCCACCGCGAGCATATTGGCCGGGTCCCGCACCGGCGCCTCCGCGGCCGCAAGCCGTGCCGCGGGGCGCGCGCCGAACAGCGCCGCGCCTCCTGCACCGAGCGCCGCCCCGACGCCCGCACCCTTCAGCGCCGACACAACGCTTCCGTCCTGCGCGTAGGCGTCCATCGCGCCGAGCCCGCCGCCGACCACCGCCGCGCCGAGCCGCGACTCGGGCATGGCCGCGGCCGCGAGGGGCCCGAAGACCTGTGATGCGACGTTGGCCACCGCGCCCGACGGCGTGGCCATCGTGGCCAGGTGCCGGCGCGCCATCTCCTGCTCTGCCTCGCGCGAGGCGGTGTCCTGCATGATCCCCAAGCTGTAGAGCTTCTCTACCGCGCGCTGCGCCCACGGCGCGTCGCCGTAGATCTTCTGGACCGGCAGCTCGGTGATCTTGGGGTCGCCCATGTCAAACCTGTGTGGCGGGCAGGAGGGTCGAAAGCATGGAGGCCAGGACCAGCACGATACTCGCGCCGCCCCCGGCCCCCTGCTTCCCGAACTTGCGCTCACCCATCGACACGCCTACCACGGCGAGCAGCGCGACGACGGCGATCGTGGAGTCGAGTTTGCCCTGCGCCCACACGTACGTGATGGCGCCCACTACGGCGAGCCGCTCGACTGCGTTCAACACTTCATGGACCAAGCTGGACCCCGGCGCAGGTACAGCCGCCGCGGGTTGATCAGCCATTGGTCTTACCCTGGGCCCAGCAGGTGAACCCGGTGGAAGCGCTGCCGCCCGACGTGGCGGTGTACACGAAGCGCACGAACGCCGCGGGGGCGGTGATGACCACCATGGTGGAGTTGGCGCCGTTCACGGCGAGCCCGGTGCCCGACGTGACCACGCGCGAGCTGGCCGTGATGTCGACTTTGGCCACGGTGTCACTGGTGCTGTCGCCGCCCACTCCCGTCTCGTTGTTGCGCGCGACCTGCGGGTCGTTCGACTCCTCGATCGTGAGGGTACCGACAGGGGTGCTGGTGGCGGCGATGCTGAAGTGTAGGTGCAGGGTGCTACACTGGCGCGTGTCCAACCAACGGCACTTGAACGTCGCGTTATCAGCGTGGTTTTTGACGACTGGGACTTCGATGTTACGCATGGCGGCTTCAGCTCTCCAGCTTCTGTGACAGTGACTGCTGCGCAGCAGCGGAACCGCTTGCGCCTCTACCACGGGACGACTGCGGCTTTGGACCCGGTTTGCCGGCGCCAGCCGCCTCGTGGACGCTCTGGGCGCGCTTGAGGTAGCTGCCCCCGGGCTGCGCCCCGAGGAACGCCTCCAGGACCCTCCGCGTGCGCGCAGCGGGCGCGCCCGCGCCCAGCTGCCCCAGCTCGTGATGCAGCTTCAGTGTGAGCTGCTCTGCCAACGCTGGATACAGGTCGCGAATGACCTGCACCTGTGCGTGGTCCACGTTGCCGGTGCGCGCCGCCTCGTGCACCACGGCCAGCGGCGACTGTACCGCGTGGTCGATGCGCCCGAACTTCAGCATCTCCTGCGCGCTCGGGGTGAGCGGGCGCCCGATGGACCCGAGCCCGCCAGCCGCCGGCTGGGCCGCGGCCGGAAGACGCTGCTGCAGGTAGGCCAGCGCCTGGGTGGCCTGCATCTGCGCCTGCGTCGCGTGCGCCGGGATCGCCTCCGCCATGTCGCGCGTCGCGGTGTTCAGGTGCTCCTGCACCGCCATCGGGTCCGACAGACGATTCAGCTCCGCCACGCGGTCGCGATACGCGTCCTCGCGCTGCTTGACGGTGCTTGCTTCCAGGATGCCCGCGGTCGCGCGCGAGCTGCCGCGCGTGAGCATCGCGCTCGCGGGTGCCAAGCTCGCGCCGTGCACCATGCCCTTGGCCGCCTCTGCGACGGCAGACGCCACCGCCTCGCGCATGTCCGCGGTGGCCGCGCGCACGCGCGCGGTGCGGGAAGGATGGGTGATGGTCCCGACCAGCGCCTGAGCGGCGAGCCCCTTCACGCCGAACACCGACCCGAGCGCCCAGCTGGCCGCGCCGCCGAAGTTGTTGGACGCGCTCGCGCGCTCGCGGTCGAGCTGGTTCAGCGCGTTGAAGACGGCTTGCTTCTGCTGCAGGTGCTCGACGGTTTTGTCGAAGTCGCGCACGGCGACCTGTGCCCGCACGGCCACGTTCTTCCCGCCCACGTAGTGGCGCTCCGCCACGTCGGCCAGGTTCGCGTACGCGGTGTGCCACTGCTGCAGCGCGGCCAGCCCGTCGTCGCCCTTCACGCTGCGCAGCTCGCGCGCCAGCTTGTCGACCGCGGCGCGGTCCACGCGCCCATCGACCATCGGCATCCGCTTCTGGATCGCGGCCCATGCCTCATCGCGCGCGCGGAGCGCGGCGGACATCTCGCGCTGCGCGGTCGCAGCGGGTGCGCCCCACACGCTGGAGTCTTCGAGCGTGCGCGCGGTGAAGTCGGCCATTTCGCGGTAGAGCCCGCGGAACTCCTCGGGCGCGCTGCGCGCGGCGTTGTCGAGCACGCTGTGCACGCGGCCCAGCTGGGCGAAGCTCTCCCCGGCCACGCGGGAAGGAAGCTCGAAGTTCTGATGTAGGTGGGCCAGCCCCTGGGGCCCGGCAGCGGGAACAGCGGGCGAGCCCGGGAAGTCGAGCCCCGCGGCGCGCGCGGGCGACGGCTCGCGCTTCACGCCGGCCGCGCGGAACACCGCCTCTTCAGCGTCGTCGAGCACGCGCCCAACTTCGGCCGCACCCTGCTTCGCCCCGCGCCCGGTGCGCTCGAGCGCCTCGATGCCGGACAGACGAGCGCGCATCTCAGATGCGATGTAATCCAGCGACTGCACGGCGCTGGTGGCGTTGCCGGTGCGGCTCACCTCGCGCACCACGTCTGGGCGCACGGCCAGTACCTGGTCGAGCGCCGCCTGCTCCTGGGCCACGCGGTCGAACGCGTCGGCGGTCTGGCGCACGCTCGTTTGCAGCGTCTGCTCGCCCTCCGCGATCCAGCGCTGCGCTTGCGGGGTGTGCACCGTGCGGATGGCCTCGCGGCTGTAGCCGGCCGCGGCCGGGATGTCTTCCCGCACCAGCTTCGTGAACGCCTTGACGATCGGGTTGCCCGCGTCGGCGGCTACGCCGGACGCGCTCAGGTGCGCCGCGAGCTGGTCCGGTTCGAGCAGCGCCGCGCGCGCCTTGCGCCAGCCCGCCGCACCCAGGTCACCGGCGCCGCCCAGCACCGCGCCCATGCCGCCGCCCAGCCCGGCGCCCAGCAGCGCGCCCATGCCGCCCGCGGCCAGGATGGACTGCGCGTTCGCTTCCGGGTTGCCGAGACTCTCCTCGGACATCGCCCCGACCGCGCCGAACGCGGCGCCGTCGACCGCGCCGCGCACGCCCAGCTCCCGCGCCGCGCTCGACCCCGCTGCCTCCGCCAGCGCCGCGCTGCCCGCCGCTTTTGCCGCCGTCTCCTCCGCCGCGAGCCGCGCCGCCGGTGCGAGCACGCGCGCCGCTTCCGCGCCGCGCCCGACTGCCATCGCTTCGCCCAGGCCGGGAATCAGGAGACCGCCGGCCATGCCTGCCATCTCGCCGCTGCGGAACGCGTCGGTGCGCGAGCGCGCCTCGAGCCCGGAGTCGCCCAGCGCCTGCAACATCAGTGAGCTGGCTCCGGCCGTGAGCCCGTGGGCCGTACCCTCGAGCGCGGACTGCACCGGCCGCGCCTCAGCCTCCGCGCGCTGAACCTCCGGCGAGCCCGCGAAGCGCCAGCCGTCGGCCAGCGCGCCGTGGACCTTGTCCGCCTTGAAGTCCATCACGGTGCCGTCGGGCGCCGCGAGCGGGATGGTCTGCCCGGGCACGAGCCCGCGCTCGCCGCGTAGGAACTGCTCCTGTGCCTGCTCCGGCGCCGCGTTCTCCACGGCACCGGACTGCAGGTTCACCAGGTTGACGTTGCGATCTCCCATGCGGCTACTCCTCGTGTGGGACGCCGCCCGCCTCCGCGCCGCGCGTGATCCAATCGTTCACCGGGCGACCCGCGAGCATCATCTCGAGTTGCTTGCGGTTTCCACCCGCGGCCCGGAGCATCTGCTCTTTGCCGTCTGGTGTGAGCGAGTCATACAGCGACTTCATTTTCGCAGCGTTGACGCCCAGGAAGGTGTGCATGCTCCGGATCTGCCGGTCGGCACTCGCGCTCGGGTCGAACACGATGCCCCGGCTGATCTGCTCGCGCTCCTGGGGCGTGCTGCTTGCGCCCGACAGGGCCTTCACCAGGTCCTGTGTCACCAGCTGCTGATACTGGCCCTTGTCCTGCTTTGCCGCGCTCAGCGGCACGTCGATGCTGAACGGGCCCGCGCCCACCAGCTGGGCCTTCTTCACGGCCTTCTCCCACGCCGGCAGCGACGTGTTGAGCATCGTGTTGAACGCCGCGAACTGGTCAAGCACCTCGCGCGTGCGGCGCTGGCTGTTGGCCGGGTCCTCGCCGCCGGTGAACTTCGCGTCGTCCTGCTTCTTCTTCAGCTCCGCGGCGAGCTTGCTCACCTCGTACGCCGTCAGGGGGACCTGCCCCTTCCCGCTTCCCGAGCCGACCGCGTTGCCCGTCGCGTCGACGGTGGCAAGCTGCGCGGACGAGCTGCTGCTCTGGTGCACATCTTCGAGGTGCGCTGCCTGGGCGCGGTACTTGGCCGCGTCCTGGTCGATCAGCGCCACGGTCTCCTTCGCCTGTGCCTCCACCTGGGTGCCTTTGAACTTCGAGCCCAGGGCTTCGACCTGGGCCTTGTGCACCTCCAGCAGGTTCGCGCGCGCGGCCATGTCCGCGGCGCGCTGGTCGCCGAACAGCGCGCGGGTGCGCTCGATGGTCCGGGCCTGCATGCTCTGCTGGTCCTGCTTCGCCTGGAGCTTCAGCTTCTGCCCAGCGAAGTCGCGATCGATGGCGTCGTTGATGATCTGCAGCGCGAAGTTGGGCGTCTTGCCCAGCGTGGCACCGTACGCCCCCAGGGCAGCCGCGAGCGACGCGCCGATGGTCCGGCCCATCGACTGGTGCAGCCAGCGGTCCGGGTCGATGCTGCGCGCTTCCTTGGCCACGTCCTGCGCGAGGCGGTTCTGGTCAGCCTCGAGCTTCGCCATGCGCTCTTGGCGCTGCGCCTCCGCTTCCGCCTTGTGCGCGTTGTCCGCGGCCAGCTCGTTGACCTGCTGCTCCTGCGTTGCGGCGCGCGCGGCCAGCTCGGCCTGCTGCGCGTGAGCGCCGTCCAGGACAGCCTGCCCGCGGGCGTTCGCGGCCGAGACCGCACCGGCGTCGGCGGCTTTCGCCTCCGCACCCACCTTTGTGCGCTGGGTGCTGAACGTCTGCGACTCGCCCACCTTCACGGAGTGGGTGGGCCCGCCGCGGCCCGCCGCCATCTGGTTCTGCTTCATGAGCTGATCGGCGGCGATCAGGTTCCAGTCGCTCTGCGTGAGCTGGCTCGAGTCGGTGTCGAGCAGACGCAGCGCGCGCGTGAGCTGGTCCTCTTGCGGCGGCGCCGCGGGAGCTGCGCGCTGGGGCGCGGTGACGGCGGCGGCCGGGTTGACGCCCGGCACCGGCGCTTGCTGCGGCGCCAGGTCGATGATCGGCCCGGTGCCGTTCAAGGGCACGTCCTGAGCGGGAAGAGGGGCAGGGGCCCCCTGAGCCCCGCCCGTTCCCGGATCCACACTCATCAGCTCGTTGTCAGGCACGTGTCCTCCTTTACGGCGCGCTGCTGTTGACCTTGTCACTCTGTCCGCCGCCGACGGCGCCCATGACGCCGCCGACCACGGTGCTCACGAGCCCGGCGTTCGCTGCGTCCTTCTGGCGCTGAGCGCCCAGGATCGTGTCGAGCGTGCCCGCTGCGCGCTGGCCGCCCTTCACCGCTGTATCCAGGGACGTGCCGTAGAGCTGGCGCAGGTAATCCTGGTACGAGCCGAACGCGTTTTCCGTGTCCGTCATCGTCTGGTCGTAGGCGTTCAGCTTCGCGGTGTCGGCCTGCTTCATCAGCGCGCCGCCCACCTTGTAGTCGCGCACGCTCTGCCCGAACGCGTCCGACGCGAGCCCGGCGTGGCGCACCGCGGCCGCGCGGTTCGCCAGCTCCTGCTGATTGCGGAGCTGCTCCTGCTGCTGGGCGGACTGGTCCATGCCCAGCTGCCCGCCAAAGAGGCGCTGCTGCCCCACGCCAGACTGCTGGCGCAGCGACGCCAGCTCCTGGCCGCGCGCCTGTGCGCCCTGCACCGCGACCTGGGGCGCCATGTTGCCCAGGATGCCGGCCCGCGCTGCGAGCCCCACGTTCCCGCCGCGCGCCGCGGCAGCCTGCATGCCAGCCTGTCGGCGCGCCGCCTCGAGCGCGACAGCCTGCTGCGACGCGGCCACCGACGGGCCCGCGCCCATCTGCCCGGCCATGACCGGCTGCAGGTCCGCGCGCTGCTGTCCGAGCTGCGCCGCGCGCGCCGCCGTCGCGGCTTGCTGCAGGTTGCCCTGGCCCTCCATGACGCGGATGTCCTGTGGCTGCACGCCGGGGGCTGCCGCATCGAACGTGGCGGGTTTCCATGCCGCCATGTTGTCGGCCGCCGCGGTGATGGCGTCCTGACGCTGGCGCGCCTGGTCGCCCGCAAGCATCGTGGCGCGCGACAGGTCCGGCAGCGAGCCGCCGTAGATCTGGGCGAGCTTCTGCTGCGCGTCGAGCGTGGCGGTGCCTTCGGCGCTGGCCGACGCCGCAAGCGCGGCGTCGCGGTTCGCGTCGTCAGGTGCACCCGGCTTGTAGACGATGTGCAGCGGGTCCAGTGAGTTGCCCGCGAACTTGCCAAACCAGCTGCTCATGCGTACCCCGCGTACGGGTTGGAGGACATGTCGGCACCGGCGTAGTTACCGCTCGCCGACGGGGCCGCGGCCGAACCGCCGCCCCCGAGACCGCGGATCGCCATGCCGGCGCCCGCTCCGACCGCCGCCACGCCTGCCGCCGTGCGCTGGGTGCTGTCTTCGAAGCGCGCCATGTTGACGCGGTCCGCCACTTGGCCACCGGCTGCGGCGTTGCCGATGTCGGTGTTCAGCATGCCAAGCTGCTGATTGGCGTACGACTGGCGCGCGCGCAGCCCGTAGGTGGCCGCCATGCGGTCGGCCTGGGCGCGGTTCTGCCACGCCTGGAGCATCTGCTGCTTCTGCTCGGCGGTCAGGTCGTTGCGTGTGGCCAGATTCGCCAGCATCGTGCGCTGTGCGTCCTGGTACTGCTGCTGCGCCTGGGTCTGGGCAGCGATGTCGTGCTGCTGCCCGGCGCTGATCAGGTCCTGACGGTTCGCCAGCCCGGCGGTAATCCCCTGGTTCAGGTCCTGGAGCTGCGTCTGGGCGCTCATGCGGTCAGCAGCTTGCTGGGCGGCCATCTGCCCCCGCCCCTGATTCGTGATGTCCAGCTGAGCCTCCTGCGAGGTTCTGCGCGCCGCGGCCGCTTGCGCGCCGCGGACACCCGCCGCCATCGAGGCAGCGCCCCGCCGCGAGCTGTCGAGCCCAGCGGATAGCTGGTCCTGGGCCGCAGTGCGCGCGCCGCCCGCCACGGAGCGCAGATACCCAGCCTGGGCCAGCATGCCGGTCGGGTCTGCGTTCGGATCCTGGGCCCACTCCAGCGGATTGGCAGCGCGGGAAGAGGCGGCCTGGCCGGCCCACGTCGCGGTGCGGCCGGCGCCGACGGCGGCGCTCGGGTCGAACTGCCCGCCGACCTGGGGCAGGTTGTCAGCCGAGCCCAGCAGGTAGTCGCGCATCTGGGCGCTCGAGAGCCCATACGCCGCCTTGCCGGTGGACGGGTCGTAGGTCAGCCCGCTGTCGCCCGCGAACTTCGCCGCTTGCGCGCCGCTGGCCCCCATTCCCGCGAGTACCGCGACGTTGGGGTCGACCTGAGGCGGAGCGCCGCCCAGCGCGGTCTGCAGCCCGCCCAGCCCGACGTCGCCGGACTTTATGGCGCGCGTCGCGCCGTCGTCGGTGTTGACGGCGGCGGACTTGCGGCCCCAGGGGTTGTAGGGTGTGGCCATATCTCTCCGGGACGGTTCAGGTGGCGCTGGGGAGGGTCCCGGCCGGCACCTTGCCAGCAGGCCCAGTGATTCCGTACATGTACGTAACGGCGTTCAGGACCACCGGGTAGCTGGTGGCGGTCGGGGTGACCGTGATCCGGATGCGGAACGCGTGACAGCGCTGCGTAATGCTGCGGAACGCCAGCTGAAACGAGTCGGCCACCGTCAGGCCGCTGCCCGTCCAGGTCTCCGTGTGCACCGGGGTGTCCGACGCGAGCGCGGAGCGCGCGCTCTGGACGTACACCGAGACAGTGATGTTGGGCATGGTGCTCCCGCCGCTCACCGTGTCCTTGCGGCCCGACAGCAGCACCTTACGCAGGCGCATGTCGGCTGCTTCCCCCTGGCGCAGCCAGGGCAGGTCGATGGTCTGCACCACGGGCTGGTCGACGGCGGTCGTGATGAGGTTGCGCTCGTAGCGCGGCTGGGTCGTGTCTGACAGCTGAAAGACCTGGGGCGACGCGAAGCGCCCGCCGCAGACGTAGGTAGTGCCGGTCGACGTCGACTCCACCACGTCGAACGCGTCGCCGTAGCCCGGCGTCGCGGTGGTCCAGCGCATCGTGTTCAGGTCCAGGATCTGTATGGACGGCAGCCCGTACGAGCCCGACGCGGTGGCCAGCGCGCCGAACAGCCACACCTGGTTGCGCGACGCGACGTAGCGCGCGCGCGTGAACGAGCCCGCCACCCAGTCGCGCACCGACCCGAGCGCGTTGCCGATCGGCACCACCTGCAGGTCGGGCTGGATCAGGTACGCGTTGCGGCGCCCCACGAAGAAGACACCGGCCGCGGTCGACACGATCGTGGCGGTGCGGGAAGGGTGGACCCCGATGCTCGCGAACCGCTGGGGCACCGGGTACTGGGTGGTGTCAGCGACCGCGCTGGTCGGTCCGTCGCCACGCACCAGGCAGAGCTGCTCAGCCTGGAACACCACCAACGAGTCGTTCAGCGAGGCACACGCGAGCGCGGGGCCGGCGCCGTTGTCGACGCGGAACGAGCGCAGCGCGTTCCAGCGCGGAAGGAAGCCGTCAGACGCCTCATCCGTGAACATGACCATCTCGGGCACGTCGGAGCGCACACCAAAGAAGCGGTTGCCGTGGGCACAGATGTGACTCAGCGGCGGCGCCAGCTCGAACGCGTCCGACGACTGCGAGTAGAGTTGCTCAGCGGTGGCGAGCTGGGCGTCCGTGGTGCCGTCGTCGTAGCTGACTGTGCTGTCCTGCCCGACCGAGAATGCGGCCGCGTCCATGACGAACGAGGACATCAGGTAGTAGGTGCTGCCGCCGGCTGCCGTCGAGTAGAAGCGGAGACGGAATTGCTTGTACGCCCCCAGCTGCGACGCGATCAGCCGCGCGTTGATCGTGGCCGTGCATGTCTTCTTCTGGCTGGCCAGCGTGGCGGGCGTGCTCGCGGGGCTCGGCGGGCTGAACCAGCTTTGCCCGCGCGCGTCCACGAACTCGACGACCGTGCGGATCGAGTAGACGCCAGTCAGCAACCCGGCGGCTCCCGGCGCAAGCGTCGGGGTGGCCGGGGCCGAGAGCGCAGCGGCCGGCGCGAGCTTGACGCCGTCCCAGCTCTGCGGGATGCTACCCGCCACAAGCTGCACGCGTCCAACGGTCGCCGTGGTCGGCACGCCCGGAGCGGTGAACTGCATCAGGCGGACGCGGCGCACGACGCCCACGGAGTCGACCGGCGCCGATTCGCCCGCGCCGTTGGCCTCCGACACCAGCACGGGAAACGTGCTGCCGGCCCAACGAGGTTGGTAGTAGGAGAAACGGCCGATGCTGTCATCCGTGGTGCCGCCCGCGCCGAACAGCTGGAATGGTGCGAAGTCGTCGAGCGCGACGCGCGCGTACACGAGGGGGGCCGTCGTGGTGCTTGTGAGGGTGACCAGGTCCAGCGCCTGATACCCGCTCGCCCAGCCTGCCGCGCTGTAGACAGCCACTGCGCTGCCGCTCGCGCGCGACGCCAACAGCATGTCCGGGTACGTCGCCGCCGTCAGCGGAGTGGTGTTGTTGCTGTAGACCAGCACCGCCCAGTTCAGCTGTCCCAGGCTGCTGTTCCACGCCACGATCCCGTTGCTGGTGGAGTAGGTCACTAGCCCGGGGATCGTCACCGAGCTGGCCACCAGCTGGAAGCCGGTGTTGGCACCGCCCGACGTGGCCCACTTCACCGCGCGCACGTTCCCGGTGACCGTCGTGCCGGTCAGGTACATGACGTGCAGCGTCGAGCCCGACACCTCGCACCACACCGCGCCGGGGGCGCCGTACGTGGTGAAGCTCGTGGCCGTGGTCTGCAGCGTGAGCGTGTTCCCGCTGTACGACTTCCAGACGACGCCCGCACCGTCGCTGTAGGCCACGAACGCCGTGGTCCCGTCGCTGCACACGTCGTACTCGGAGCGCTTCAGCCCGCCCGCCGCGGCGGCGCCGATCAGGAACGGCGCCGTGTAGAGCAGCGTCGCCAACGACGCCGTGAATTGCAGCTGTGCGCCGTACAGGTCGCCGGTGCCGGTGCGGACGCCGGTGATCAACCACGTGGGCGTCGTCGAGTTCGTCACCGCCACGATCTTGGGGTTGTAGACCGTGCCGAGCGAGCCCGCGAATGCGGGGCTCGCGATCTCCTGCATCGTGAGGATCTGCCCGTCAGTATCCACGATCGCCAGGAACGTGGCCGGCGTGAACGTCTGGTACCACGCGTGTGACTCGTCCTCCGTGAGCGCAGACATGATGACCGCGGTGTAGCGGCTCGTGACGTTCTCCAGCGCCGCCTCGACGCTGACCACGCGCTGCCCGGGGAACAGCTCCGCAAAGCGGGAAGAGAGGAGCGGGGCCGCGCTCGTGAGCGCCAGCGCGTCGCCGTTACGCAGGAACGTCTTCCCGGTGGCACCCGTCTGGAACTTGGTCTGGGGCGCGTGCACCGGACGCGCGATGACGGCGCCGTCCTGGTCGAACACGCAGTTGTCCAACTGCAGGAACCCGGCAGCCGGCGCGACGGCGTTCGCGTCGGCGGTGCGCACGACTCCGGCGGCGAACGGTACGATCTGGGTCTTCGGTTCGAGCATGGTTCCTCACACAATCCAGGCCGTCGCAGAGTCGACGCGCCGGAAGTAGTCAATGGCCACGATCGGGCAGAGCGCACTGGTAGCGTCCGCGTTCATGTTGAACTGGAACCCGGTGTAGGCCATGGTGCCGGTCCAGGTGAACACCGAGGTGTTGTTTGTCGTGTTGACGTCGCCGCTGGTGGTGGCCGCGATCGGCATCGCCAGATTTGACGGGCTTGTGCGCAGGAACATGCCAAGGATGTCGGTGGCAACCTGTCCGGTGGTGTTCTGCGCTGATGCGCTCGTAGACCCCGCAACGGCCATCTGCAGGAACCGATTGGACACGCCGGTGTTCACGATCGACATGAGGTTAGGTGCCGTCGTCGACGGGCGCCCTGCACTGTTCTGCCAGAAGCCTACTGCTATGTTGCGGCTGGCGTTGATTACCTGGTTGCCGTTGAATGCTGTCCAGCAGCACACCCGCCCGAACGCCAGCGCACCCGTCGCCGGCACAGTCACGGCCTTGTACAGCAGATAGTCGTTGGCGTTCTTTGGGAACTGAAGGTGCAGCCAGCTCCCGCGAATCGCCCAGCGGTACGTGCCGGCCGCCGGGAATGTGTACGGGTCGATGCTGTTCACCGCGGTCGGCACCGCCGCGCCGGTGCGATCCCAAATCGACCACGCGCCGCCGTGCGTGTAGCTGTTGAACTCATCGTTGTCCGCGTGCGGGCTCGCTGGCGGATCGATGTACGGGTTGCCGGTGTATGTACGCAGGAGCCCGGCCGTGACCTTCTTCTTCCCGAAGCTCGCGGCGCTGTCCTCGATCGGCACCACGTCCGCATCCACCAGCGACGTCTTCGCAGTGAGCGCGCTCACCTGCGCGGAAAGCGTGCTTGCCCACTGCGCGTCGTTGGTCACGTTGCTGAGCCCGACGTCGGACTTCGTATAGTCGCCAGCAGCCGGCACCACGACACCGGTGCGGCCCTTGAACGACGTCACGCCAGCGCCGCCTCCGCCCCCGGCGTTGGCGATCTGGTACTCGAGCCACGCATTCTGCTCGCGCAGGTATGTGGTGAGCTTGCGCAGATCTTCGAGCGTGCGAGGCTCAGGGCTGCGGAAGCTCGCGGGCGGCTGCGGCTTGCGGACCGTCATGGCTCACCCGCTGTAGGTGCCGGTGGTGTCGAAGACGTCCTCGGGCATGAACTCAACACGGTCCGCGCGTTGGCTCGTCGCCTGGTTGAATCGCATGATGGCGCGCTCGATGCGCGTCGTTGCACCGGCCACCATTCGCGCGGCGGGCGCGGTGTCGCGCTCTTCCTTCTCCAGGATGGCATACATCAGCTTCCCGACCAGGTAGTCATCCCACCCGTTGTAGGTCACGATGCTGTCGCCCGAGCTGATGGCCGCCACGACCGGGATGTACCACAGTCGCACGCTCGTGGGCGCCGCGGTCTCCGGCGAGAAGCGCAGCTGCCCGCCGATGATGCGCCACATGGGCCGCTCGCCGTTGGTGTAGTTGTTGCGCTGCTGAAAGTTGAACTGTGGGGCCGTGATCCACGTGGTCGTACCGGTGCCAGGCACATCCAGCGCGACCGGCCGGTAGAAGCCGGCCGGCAGCGTGTAGGGGCTAGTCAGCGTGGCGCTCGTGGCGAACATCTCGAGCCCACCCTCGCTGCTGTCCGCGATCTGGTCGACCAGCTCCTTGTACGCGCTGTTCAGGTAGTCGAGCAGCTCCGCGTCCGTGATGAAGTCAGCCGTCGGCGTGGCCGTCTCGGCGTCGCAGCGGCGCCGCGCTCGCGTGATGATGGTTGCTACGGCCGTCGATTCCATGCGTCACCTGCGGGCGGGAAGGAGGGGCGGGACCCCAAAAAAGGTGGCCCCCGCCCGCGGAGGAGACGGGCGGGGGCCGGTGGAGGACAGCTACGGTGTCACTGGGTCGAGGCCACCACGAAGAGGCTCAGGATCGAGCCCGACGGGGGGTCGGCCGCGGTGTTCGGCGTCGCCTCAGCGCTCGTCTGCACCGTGATGGTGCGGGTCGAAGCGCCGTGGGTCAGCACGGTGGCGAGCAGGGTCGCGCCCGCAGAGGCGGGCACGATCATCAGGTCGGCGTGCAGGATGTTGGCGCAGCCGCCCGTGCCATCCAGGGTGATGGTGTAGAGCCCGGCGCCCGTGCGGGTCACCGTGAAGCCCTTCCCGGTCTTGGTCCCGACGGCGCCCGTGGCGCCGATCGCGACCTTTCCCGCGACGAACACCAGCGAGTGATCGCTGAAGGTCGCAAGCGGGGCGATTCCTGACTTGAGCATGGTGTGTGGGTCTCCGGGCTCGGTGTGTGGTTTAGTAGAACTTGACCGTGCCCGAGAAGGCCGGCGCGTGGTTGCCGAGGTTGCCGTAGTAGGCGCAGCGGTACTCGACGCTGTCCTCGTCCTCCGCGATACGGAGGGCTTCGCCGGTCAGCTCGTTGGACTGCAGGCCGGGAAGCTCGAGGCACGCCCACTCCCAGCTGTCCATCTGCGTCACCAGGCCGTTGCCGACCGGCACGCTGTTGTCGGCCACGAGCTTCAGGCTGCCCGTCATGCCCACGATCTGGATGCCGTTGAACGACACGGAGGCCATGTCCTTCGGCGTGATCTTGTCGTAGATCACGTCGGCGCCCAGGCGCTTGCGGATGCTGTTGAAGTCCGCCGGGTTGACGAACGCCAGGTCAC
>Ga0213918_1000232_pt1 | contig 16146 bp, 14 predicted proteins | sample McNCre217MG_FD_163422 | JGI IMG/M metagenome (GOLD analysis project Ga0213918, IMG submission 163422) | Freshwater microbial communities from McNutts Creek, Athens, Georgia, United States - 2-17 MG | ecosystem: Environmental > Aquatic > Freshwater > Creek | place: USA: Georgia | collected... | reverse complement strand
ACGCCTTCTGAGGTGATCAGCACACTGTGCGTGATTTTTTCGCCTTGGATGGCCACCCATCCTGGGCCATAAGCCGTGACGGACTGGGTCTCGATGCGATCGGGTTGTAATTTCATAAATGCCTTGAGATCTGTGGTCAAATTATAGGTTTCACCCCGTAAAAGAGCCCTCGGAGGGACTTTGAAGAAGATCCAAAAATCCAACAAGCTGTCCAACGTCTGTTATGACATTCGCGGTCCCATCATGGACCGAGCGCGTCAAATGGAGGAGGAAGGCCACAAGATCATCAAACTCAACATCGGCAACTTGGCCGTGTTTGGTTTTGATGCGCCTGAAGAAATTCAACAAGACATGATCCGCAACCTGCCCACCTCGGCGGGTTACTCGGACAGCAAAGGCATTTTTGGCGCCCGCAAAGCGGTGATGCACGAGACGCAAAAGCAGGGCATCAAAGGCGTCACGCTGGATGACATCTACCTTGGCAATGGCGCGAGCGAGCTCATCGTCATGGCTACCAATGGCTTGCTCAACAACGGCGATGAGTTGTTGCTGCCTGCGCCTGACTATCCGTTGTGGACAGCGGCGGTCAGTTTGTCTGGCGGCACACCCGTGCATTATTTGTGTGACGAAGCGAATGGTTGGATGCCTGACATCGAAGACATTCGCTCGAAGATTACCAAGAACACCAAGGGCATTGTGGTCATCAACCCCAATAACCCGACGGGTGCTTTGTACTCAGACGAATTGCTGTTGCAAATCGTCGAGCTTGCACGCAAACATGGTTTGATCATTTTTGCTGACGAGGTGTACGACAAGGTCTTGTACGACGGCGTCAAACACACGCCCATCGCCAGTTTGAGCGAAGACGTGTTGACGCTCACCTTCAACTCGTTGTCCAAGAGTTACCGCTCATGCGGCTACCGCGCGGGTTGGTTGGTGGTGTCGGGCGACAAGAAGCCTGCAGCCGATTACATCGAGGGCCTCAACATGCTCTCGAATATGCGCTTGTGTGCCAACGTGCCAGGCCAATGGGCGATTCAAACCGCCTTGGGCGGCTACCAAAGCATCAACGATTTGGTGGGCGAGGGTGGACGTTTGCGCAAGCAACGTGATTTGGCGTATGAGCTCATCACGGCCATTCCTGGTGTGACCTGTGTGAAGCCCCAAGCCGCGTTGTACATGTTCCCGCGCCTAGACCCCAAGGTGTATCCCATCAAAGACGACCAGCAGTTTTTCTTGGAGTTGCTCCAAGAAACCAAGGTGATGTTGGTGCAAGGCACGGGCTTTAACTGGAAGACGACGGACCACTTCCGTATCGTGTTCTTACCCCATGAAGACGACTTGCGTGAGGCCATCTCACGCATCGCAAAATTCTTAGAAAACTACCGAAATAAAAAAGCATGAAACCGATTCAAGTAGGCCTGTTCGGCATTGGCACTGTGGGCAGCGGCACTTTTGAAGTGCTCAAACGTAATCAAGAAGAAATTCAACGTCGCGCGGGTCGCGGAATTGAAGTCACCATGGTGGCCGACCTCGATGTGGCACGTGCTCAAAGCATCGTGGGTGCGAATGTGCAAGTGGTGGACGATGCGCGCAAGATCATTGCCAACCCCGACATCGACATCGTGGTTGAGCTGATTGGTGGCTACGGCATCGCCAAGCAACTCGTGCTCGAAGCCATTGAGGCGGGCAAGCATGTGGTCACGGCCAACAAAGCTTTGCTCGCAGTGCACGGTACAGAAATTTTTGCAGCCGCCCATAAAAAAGGCGTGATGGTGGCGTTTGAAGCCGCAGTGGCCGGTGGCATTCCGATCATCAAAGCATTGCGCGAAGGCCTGACTGCCAACCGCATTCAGTGGCTGGCCGGCATCATCAACGGTACGACCAATTTCATCTTGTCTGAGATGCGCGACAAAGGCCTGACCTTTGGCGATGTGCTCAAGCAAGCGCAAGCCTTGGGCTACGCTGAAGCTGACCCCACCTTTGACATCGAAGGTGTGGACGCCGCGCACAAAGCCACGCTCATGTCAGCCATCGCGTTTGGCGTGCCCGTGCAGTTTGACAAGGCCTATGTCGAAGGCATCACAAAGCTCGAATCACAAGACATCAAGTACGCCGAACAACTCGGCTACCGCATCAAGCTCTTGGGTATTTCCAAGCGCACTGCCGCAGGCATTGAACTGCGCGTGCATCCCTGCTTGGTGCCTGCCAAACGTTTGATTGCCAATGTCGAAGGCGCGATGAATGCCGTCATGGTGCACGCCGATGCTGTGGGCACCACGCTGTATTACGGCAAAGGTGCGGGCAGCGAACCCACTGCCAGCGCTGTGATTGCCGATTTGGTGGACATCACACGCTTGCACACCGCAGACCCCTTGAACCGCGTGCCGCATTTGGCCTTCCAACCAGACGCGATGAGCAACTTGCCTATTCTGCCGATGGCCCAAGTGGTCACCAGCTACTACCTGCGCTTGCGCGTGGCTGATCAAGCGGGCGTGCTCGCCAAGGTCACAGGCATTTTGGCTAATGCCGACATCAGCATTGATGCCGTGTTGCAGCGCGAAGCCGGTGAGGGCGAGAGCCACACCGACCTCATCATCTTGACCCACGATTGCGTGGAAGCCAAGATGAACCAAGCCATCGTTGAGATGCAACAACTCAGCACCGTGTTGGCCCCCATCACCCGCATCCGCAAAGAAGAGTTGAACTGATGCTGTATTTGTCCACGCGCGGCCATGCCGAGCGCAAGCGTTTTTGTGAAATCCTCCTCGAGGGCTTGGCCCCCGATGGCGGTTTGTATTTGCCCGAGCACTACCCACAGGTGGACGATGCAGCGCTCACGCGTTTGCGCCACACGTTCAACACCCAAGGCTACGCAGCCTTGGCGTTTGAACTGCTGTCGCTCTACATCGACGACATTCCTGCCGCTGACCTGAAAGCCTTGTGCGCCAAGACTTACACCAAAGAGGTGTACGGCACCGAGGCCATCGTGCCCGTGCGTATGTTGGAAGACGGCTTGTTGGTGGAAGCTTTGTCCAACGGCCCCACGCTCGCGTTCAAAGACATGGCCATGCAACTGCTGGGCAACTTGTTTGAATACGAGTTGGCACGCCGTGGCGAAGAGCTGAATATTTTTGGTGCCACCAGTGGCGATACCGGCAGCGCCGCCGAATACGCCATGCGTGGTAAAAAAAGTGTGCGCGTGTTCATGACCAGCCCACACGGTCGCATGAGCCCCTTCCAACAAGCGCAAATGTTCAGCTTGATGGACGAGAATATTCACAACATCGCCATCGAAGGCGTGTTTGACGATTGCCAAGATTTGGTCAAAGCCGTGTCCAACGATTTGGACTTCAAAACCAAATACAAAATTGGCACGGTCAACTCCATCAATTGGGCGCGTTTGTTGGCGCAGGTGGTGTACTACTTCGCGGGCTATTTCCAAGCGACCACGGCCAACAGCCAAAAGGTGAGCTTCACCGTGCCCAGCGGCAACTTTGGCAACGTGTGTGCCGGCCATGTGGCCCGCATGATGGGCTTGCCTGTGGACACCCTGGTGGCCGCCACCAACGAAAACGATGTGTTGGACGAGTTCTTCCGCACCGGCGTGTACCGCGTGCGCGGCAGCGCCGACACGCACGAAACTTCCAGCCCATCCATGGACATTTCCAAGGCCAGCAACTTCGAACGCTTTGTGTTCGACCTGCTCGGTCGCGATGCCGCATTGACCAAAGACTTGTTTGGCGCGCAAATTTCTAAGAACGGCCAATTCGATTTGAGCGGCAACCCACACTTCGCAGAAGCTGCCGTACGTTACGGTTTTGCCAGTGGCAAGAGCACACACGCCAACCGTTTGGCCACCATCCAAGACGTGCACCAGCGCTTCGGTCAGATGATTGACACCCACACGGCCGATGGCGTGAAAGTGGCGCGTGAACACATCAAAGCCGGTGTGCCCATGATTGTTTTGGAAACTGCGTTGCCTATCAAATTTGCCGCCACCATCGTGGAAGCCTTGGGTCAAGAGCCCAATCGCCCAGCCAAGTTTGAAGGCATTGAAGCCTTGCCAAAGCGTGTGCAGGTGATGAAGGCTGATGTGGCACAAATCAAGGCCTACATCGCCAAGCACTGCGACCACGCATGAAGGTCGTCGCCTTTGCCGGTTACTCCGGCTCAGGAAAAACCACGTTGGTGGAGCAACTGATTGGCTGCATGCGCATGAAAGGTTTGCGTGTGTCTGTGGTCAAACACGCGCACCACAACTTTGACATCGACAAGCCCGGCAAAGACAGCTGGCGTCACCGCGAAGCGGGGGCGTTTGAAGTCCTAGTGGCCTCTAACCAACGCTTGGTGTTGCAACGCCAGTTTGAGCAGCCTGCGCAGCTCTCGGTGCACCACCTGTTGGCCGAGGTTTACGACGGCGTGGATTGGGTTTTGGTTGAAGGCTTTAAGAAAAGCGATTTGCTCAAGGTTGAAGTTTGGCGCAAAGCCTCTGAGCAGCCCGTGCGCTACCCTGAGGATGACTTCGTAGTAGCCATCGCCACTGATTCTCCGCAAGACCTGCCAGAGGCCACGCAACGCCCTGTGCTCGACTTGAATGACCCCTATGCCATCACCGAATGGTTGGTGGCCCATGAAGACCGTTTCGAATACAACCCACCTTTGCTATGACCCGTCCTGCTTTGCTTTCACTCGATGACGCGTTACCGCAATTGTTGGCGCAAGCCCATGTGTTGAGCGCTGTGCAAACGGTGTCTACCTTTGAGGCCGATGGCCGTGTGCTGGCACAAAACGTTGTATCGGCGTTGCAAGTGCCACCGCAAGACAACAGTTCGATGGACGGCTATGCCGTGCGTGCAGCAGATTGTGCGCAAGCAGGCGCGGTGCTGCGTGTGACGCAGCGCATTCCGGCGGGCACACACGGCACGCAACTCCATGTAGGCGAAGCCGCACGCATCTTCACAGGCGCACCCATTCCCCCCGGTGCGGATGCCGTGGTGATGCAAGAGGACTGCGAAGCCTTAGAAGGCGACCAAGTCCAAGTGAACAAGGCAGTGCCCGCAGGGCAGTGGATTCGCCGCTCGGGTGAAGACGTCACACGCGGTGCCACGGTGCTCACCCAGGGTACGCGCTTGACGCCGGCTGAATTGGGGTTGGCTGCCAGTATTGGTTTGGCTCAATTGCAAGTGTCTGCGCGTCCGCGTGTGGCTTTGTTCTCGACCGGCGATGAGTTGGTCATGCCCGGCGAAGTAGCACCTGAAGCCATGCCTGCTGGGGCCATTTACAACTCCAACCGTTTTTTCTTGCGCGCCATGTTGCAGCGTTTGGGTTGCGACGTGACCGACCTTGGCATCGTTCCGGACAAACGCGACGCCACCATTGCCGCCTTGCGCGATGCAGCGCAGCACCATGATTTGATTCTCACCAGCGGCGGCGTGTCGGTGGGTGAAGAAGATCACATCAAACCCGCGGTGGAAAGCTTGGGTGAGTTGAACCTGTGGCAACTCGCCATCAAGCCCGGCAAGCCCTTTGCGTATGGCAAGGTGAACCGTGGCGCGGATGGTGATGCGTGCCACTTCATGGGCTTGCCTGGCAACCCCGTGTCCAGCTTTGTCACTTTCTTGTTGCTGGTGCGTCCTTTTGTGTTGGCCTTGCAAGGTGTGACGAAGACCGGTATCGCACGCACCGAAATGACAGCCCATTTCGATTGGCCCCGCGCTGACAAGCGCCGTGAGTTTTTGCGCGTTAAGCGCAATGCGCAAGGTGGATTGGATTTGTTCCCTAACCAAAGTTCTGGCGTGCTCACCTCCGCAGTGTGGGGCGATGGCGTGGTGGATAACCCTGCTGGGCAAACGATTTCAAAAGGCGATACCGTTCGCTTTATTTCCTTTGCGGAGTGGCTGGCATGAAGGTCAATCTCAAGTACTTTGCGTCCATTCGCGAAGCCATCGGGCAGGGCAGTGAAAGCGTGAACACGCAAGCTGCCACGCTCGACGTTTTGCGTGACGAGCTGATTGCTCGTGGAGGTGCCTACGCCGAGGTACTAGCCCATGGCCGCGCCGTGCGCATGGCCTTGAACCAAGACCTGTGTGATGCGTCTGCCGCATTGAGCGACGGTTGCGAAGTGGCTTTCTTTCCGCCGGTCACCGGCGGATAAATCCAGAGGTACGCCATGTCCTTCACCGTCAGCATCCAAACCCAAGACTTTGATGTCAGCCAAGAACTCGCCGCCTTGCGTGCGGGCGATGCGCGGGTGGGGGCGGTGTGCTCGTTCCTTGGTACGGTGCGCGAGCGTAATGACGGAAGCTCTGTGGCCAGCATGGAGCTGGAGCACTATCCCGGTATGACCGAGAAGTCCATCTCCACCATGATGGACGAAGCGAAGAAGCGTTTTGATATCTACGCCGCTCGCGTGATTCATCGCGTGGGTTTGCTGCACCCCGAAGATCAAATTGTCTTCGTGGCCGTGACGTCTGCTCACCGCGGCGAGAGCTTCAAGGCCTGCGAGTTTTTGATGGACTACCTCAAAACCCAAGCGCCGTTTTGGAAAAAAGAAGTCACGCCCGAAGGCGCACGCTGGGTAGATGCCCGCGTGAGCGACGACCAAGCTTTGGCGCGCTGGGGCATTGAAGCCAGCAACACCATCGCGCCATCGGCGCCACGGTGACCAAGCGGCGCCTTTTTAGGCGCAAACGGGTTGGCGGCGTGGCGAATGCAGCGCGGCCTTGACCCACGTCAACCCCATCGCGGTGCGTTCCCCTTGAAATAGCATGAGGCAGCCTCAGTTAAGGGCTAATTCAACCAATTTCTCGGAGTTTCCATGCGTATTGAAAAACTCACCACCAAGTTCCAAGAAGCCTTAGGCGACGCGCAGTCGCTTGCGCTAGGTGGCGATCACGCCTACATCGAACCTTCCCACGTGCTGGTCGCCATGCTGCGCCAAGACGACGGCCCTAAATCGCTGTTGCAACGCGCGGGCGCCAATGTGTCGGGCCTGTTGTCTTCCGCAGAAGAGGCGATGAATCGTTTGCCCAAAGTCGAAGGCCAAGATCAGGTGCAAGTGGGGCGCGACACTGTGTCCTTGATTCAAGCTGCCGAAAAAGAAGCCATCAAGCGTGGCGACCAATTTGTGGCCAGTGAGTTGTTCTTGCTCGCCATGTGCGACAACAAGGGCAATTGGGGCAAGCTCGCCACCCAAAACGGTTTGAGCCGCAAGTCTTTAGAGGCGGCGGTCACGGCTGTGCGCGGTGGTCAAAAAGTGGACAACGCCGAGAGCGAAGGCCAACGCGAGTCGCTGAAAAAATACTGCATGGATTTGACCGAGCGTGCGCGTCAAGGCAAGCTCGATCCTGTGATTGGCCGTGACGACGAAATTCGCCGCGCCATTCAGGTATTGCAACGTCGCAGTAAAAACAACCCTGTGCTCATTGGTGAGCCAGGTGTGGGTAAGACCGCGATTGTGGAAGGCTTGGCCCAACGTATCGTGGCAGGCGAGGTTCCCGATTCGCTCAAAGGCAAACGTGTGTTGTCACTCGACATGGCCGCTTTGTTGGCCGGTGCGAAATACCGCGGCGAGTTTGAAGAACGCCTGAAAAGCGTGCTCAAAGAACTGGCGCAAGACGAAGGCCAAACCATTGTGTTCATCGATGAGTTGCACACCATGGTGGGCGCTGGCAAGGCCGATGGCGCGATGGATGCAGGCAACATGCTCAAGCCCGCTTTGGCGCGTGGCGAGTTGCACTGTGTGGGCGCCACCACTTTGGACGAGTACCGCAAGTACATCGAAAAAGATGCGGCCTTAGAACGTCGTTTCCAAAAAATCATCGTGGGCGAACCTACGGTCGAAGCCACGATTGCGATTTTGCGTGGCTTGCAAGAAAAATATGAAGTCCACCACGGTGTGGAGATTACCGACCCTGCCATTGTGGCGGCGGCCGAATTGAGCCACCGCTACATCACTGACCGTTTCTTGCCTGACAAAGCGATTGATTTGATTGACGAGGCGGCCGCCAAAATCAAAATTGAAATCGACTCCAAGCCGGAGGTGATGGACAAGCTCGACCGTCGCCTGATTCAGCTCAAGATCGAGCGAGAAGCCGTGCGCAAAGAAAAAGACGAAGCCTCTCAAAAGCGCATGGAGTTGCTTGAAGAAGAAATCGAAAAGATTGGCAAAGAGTATGCCGACCTAGACGAGATTTGGAAGGCTGAAAAATCATCTGCTCACGGCGGTGCGCAAATCAAAGAAGAGATTGACCGTCTGCGCCATCAAATTGAAGAACTCACCCGCAAGGGCGATTTCAACAAAGTTGCCGAGTTGCAATACGGCAAGTTGCCCGAGCTTGAGAAGCGCATGAAAGAAGCCAACGCCCGCGAAAGCAGCAAGACGACAGCCACGGGTGGCCATCGCTTGTTGCGCACGCAAGTGGGAGCTGAAGAAATTGCCGAAGTGGTGGCGCGTGCCACAGGCATTCCTGTGTCCAAGCTGATGCAAGGCGAGCGCGACAAGCTCTTGCAAATGGAAGACAAGTTGCATGATCGCGTGGTGGGGCAAAACGAAGCCATCGTGGCCGTGGCCAATGCCATCCGTCGTTCGCGTGCGGGCCTAGGTGATCCCAATCGCCCCACAGGTTCGTTCTTGTTCCTCGGCCCAACCGGCGTGGGTAAAACAGAGTTGTGCAAGGCCTTAGCGGGTTTCTTGTTTGACAGCGAAGACCACATGATTCGCATCGACATGAGCGAATTCATGGAGAAACACTCGGTCAGCCGTTTGGTGGGTGCGCCTCCCGGCTATGTGGGCTACGACGAAGGCGGTTACTTGACCGAAGCCGTGCGTCGTAACCCCTACAGCGTGCTGTTGCTCGATGAGGTGGAGAAAGCTCACCCTGACGTATTCAACATCTTGTTGCAAGTGCTCGACGATGGTCGTTTGACCGATGGACAAGGCCGCACGGTGGACTTTAAAAACACCGTCATCGTGATGACGTCTAACATCGGCTCGCCCATCATCCAAAGCATGGTGGGGCAAGATGCACAAGACATCAAAGATGCGGTGTGGGATGAGCTCAAATCGCATTTCCGTCCTGAGTTCTTGAACCGCATTGACGAGACCGTGGTATTCCACGCTTTGGATGCCGAGCACATTGCCAGCATCGCGGGCATTCAGCTCAAAATTTTGGCAAGCCGTTTGACCAAGATGGACTTGGCTCTGGATGTGTCGCCTGCGGCTTTGGCTGAGTTGGCAAAGGTGGGCTTTGACCCCGTGTTTGGTGCGCGTCCTTTGAAGCGCGCCATTCAACAGCGCATCGAAAACCCATTGTCCAAGTTGTTATTGGAGGGTAAGTTCTTGCCCAAAGATACGATTGCGGTCAATGTCGACCCTGTGCGTGCGCCCGGCGAGTTTGCGTTCACCAAAGCCGAGGTTTGACCCTCGGCAGGTGAGGGGCCTTATCTCCCATTGGACAGCGCTAGACAAGCGCAGCAGTTAGGATGCTTGAATTCTTTCTGCTGCGCTTTTTTATGACTACTTTGAACCCAGCTTCCAACCCTTGGCGCGATGATGCTGCCGTCATTGGCTTGGTGGGTATTGCACACGCCAGTTCGCATTTTTCACACCTGTTATTGCCTCTCATGTTTCCGGTGTTCATGAGCACCTTTGGCCTGAGCTATTCGGAGTTGGGCTTTTTGATGACGGTGTTCTTTGTGGTCTCCGGCTTGGGACAAGCCTCGGCGGGCTTTGTGGTCGATCGTTTTGGTGCGCGTCCTGTGTTGTTTGTGGCTTTGTTGCTGTTGGCTGCAGGTTGCATGGTCGTTTCAGTGGCTAACAGCTATGTGGGGTTGATGTTGGGGGCCGCATTGCTGGGGCTTGGCAATTGTTCGTTTCATCCCGTGGACTTCACCATCCTCAATCAAAAAGTGTCTGCCCCTCGCTTGGGCTACGCCTTCAGTGCGCATGGCCTCACGGGCAACCTAGGCTGGGCGCTGGCGCCTGTGTTCATGGTGAGTTTGAGTGTGGCGTTTGATTGGCGTGTTGCTTACCTGGGTGCCGCATTGCTGTTTGTCTCCATTTTTGCCTTGCTCTTGTGGCAGCGTGAGTTGTTGCACGCGGATGTGGTGAGTCACAAGCAAGCAACAGATGCGGGCAGTACTTTGGCATTTTTGAAAATTCCAGTGGTTTGGTGGTGCTTCAGCTTCTTCTTGCTCTCAACCATGACTTTGGCGGTGGTGCAAAGCTTTGCCGTGTCGATCTTGCAAGCGTTGCATCAGGTCACCTTTGAAGCGGCGACGTTCACGCTCACTGCCTACATGTTGTGCGCGGCGGCGGGTATGTTTGTCGGGGGTTTTGTGGCTGCGCGTTGGCCACGTCAAAGTGACAAGGTGGTGGCGACTTGTATGGCTGTCGGGGCACTTTTCATGGCGCTGTGTGGCAGTGGCTTGTTTGGTGCGGAACTCACCATGGGCATCTTGGCGGCCACGGGCTTAGCTATCGGCGTTGGTGGCCCTTCGCGAGACATGATGATCAAGAAAGCCACGCCTAAAGGTGCGACAGGTCGTGTGTATGGCATGGTGTATTCGGGCTTAGACACAGGCTTTGCCATTTCGCCGCTCATCTTTGGTGTGTTCATGGACCATGGCTGGTATGGTGCGACCTTGCTTGGTGCTGCGCTGGTTTTGCTACTCAGCGTGCTGGTGGCTTTGGGTGTTGGGCGCAGAACTGTGCATGCGTGAGCTTGTGTGCACGCGCAATAAAAAAGGGACCGTGAGGTCCCTTTTTTAATGAGGCAAAAACTGAATTACTTCAGGTGTTTGCCAATCAAGCCAGCCAATTCAAACATGGTGACTTGGGCTTTGCCAAACACTTGCTTGAGTTTGTCATCGGCGTTGATGTTGCGCTTGTTGACTTTGTCTTGCAGACCGTGCTTCTTGATGTAAGTCCACATCTTGCTCACGACTTCAGTGCGTGGCACGGCAGCGTTGCCGATCACAGCAGCCAAAGCGGCGCTAGGTGTGAGGGCTTTCATGAACGCAGCGTTAGGCGTGCGTTTTTTAGCAGGAGCCTTTTTCTTAGCAGGTGCTTTTTTGGCAACTACTTTTTTAGCAGGGGCCTTTTTCGCAACAACTTTCTTAGCTGCTGGCTTTTTAGCTGGAGCAGCTTTTTTTGCAGGCGCTTTTTTGGCGGCTACTTTTTTAGCTGCTGGTTTTTTAGCAGGAGCTGCTTTCTTCGCTGGGGCTGCTTTTTTTGCAGCAGGCTTTTTAGTTGCTACTTTCTTTGCAGGAGCTGCTTTTTTAGCTGCTACTTTTTTTGCGGGAGCAGCTTTCTTTGCTGCTACTTTTTTAGCCGGAGCTTTCTTTGCAGTTGCCATGGTTGATTTCCTTCTAGAAGTGTTTGTTTTCAAGCCCTTAGAGATATCGCTCTAGAGCAATGCGGATGCTAATTGAGAACAAAGCGCTTTCCAAGTGAAAACGCTTTTTTTCATAGGTAAATGTTGTTTTTTTCAAATGTACTTTTGCACGTGCTGAGTTGATGCGTTGCATCCACACGTGTTGATGCGTCGCTTCAGCTGTTTTGTTTTTGAAAAATCGTTTCAAATTATGAAAATATTAATTGCTGCACTGCAATATTTTTTCTTGATATGAGAAATTGAATTTTGTATCTCGGAATGATCTTTGTAACTTGTTGTTTTTGTTTGATAAAAATAAATTCTTATATAAGACAAAAGACACGGGTTGAGTCTTATAGAAGACTTATAGTTGATCCATCGACAACCACTTAACTGGAGTGAACCATGCCTCAATCACTGAATGAACAACTCAGCCGCGAACAACAAATCGCCGCCCTCGAAAAAGACTGGGCAACGAACCCACGCTGGAAGGGTGTGAAGCGTGGTTACTCTGCTGCAGACGTTGTGCGTTTGCGTGGCAGCATGCCCATCGAGCACACACTCGCTAAGCGCGGCGCTGAAAAGCTCTGGGAAAAAGTGAATGGCGGAGCTAAGAAAGGCTACGTCAATGCATTCGGTGCCATCAGCGCTGGTCAAGCGATGCAACAAGCCAAAGCGGGTTTGGAAGCCGTGTACTTGTCAGGCTGGCAAGTCGCCGCTGACGGCAACACCTCCGAAACCATGTACCCAGACCAATCGCTCTACGCGTACGACTCTGTGCCCACCATGGTTCGCCGCATCAACAACACATTCAAGCGCGCTGACGAAATTCAATGGGGCCGTGGCGTCAACCCAGGCGACAAAGAGTTCATCGACTACTTCCTCCCCATCGTGGCTGATGCTGAAGCCGGTTTCGGCGGCGTGTTGAACGCTTTCGAGTTGATGAAGAACATGATCTCCGCTGGCGCTGCTGGCGTTCACTTCGAAGACCAATTGGCTGCTGTGAAGAAATGCGGTCACATGGGCGGCAAAGTGTTGGTGCCCACACAAGAAGCTTGCGAGAAATTGATCTCTGCACGTTTCGCAGCTGACGTCATGGGTACCTCCACCATCGTGTTGGCCCGTACTGATGCTGAAGCCGCTAACTTGATCACTTCTGACCACGATGCCAACGACAAACCTTTCTTGACAGGCGAGCGCACACAAGAAGGTTTTTACCGCGTCAAAAACGGTTTGGAACAAGCCATCAGCCGCGGTGTTGCATATGCACCTTACGCTGACTTGGTGTGGTGCGAAACAGGCGTGCCAGACATCGGCTTCGCTCGCGAATTCGCACAGGCAGTGCACGCTGCATGCCCAGGCAAACTGTTGTCTTACAACTGCTCACCTTCTTTCAACTGGAAGAAGAACCTCAACGACAGCCAAATCGCTTCGTTCCAAGAAGACTTGTCGGCTTTGGGCTACAAGTACCAGTTCATTACCTTGGCTGGTATCCACATCAACTGGTACAACACCTTCCAGTTCGCCAATGCATACGCCAACGGCGAAGGCATGAAGCATTACGTCAACATGGTGCAAGAGCCTGAGTTCGCAGCACGCGACAAGGGTTACACCTTTGTGTCACACCAACAAGAAGTGGGCGCAGGCTACTTCGACGATGTGACCACGGTGATCCAAGGCGGAACATCCTCTGTGAAAGCCCTCACAGGTTCTACGGAAGAAGAGCAGTTCCACTGATCGACTTCTGGGTTAAACGCTGAGGCGGCGTAAAATCCGTCTCCAGCGTTTAGACACTCATTCCAAGCGCGGCCTATGCCGCGCTTTTTTCATTGAAGACACATGGTTCAGATTACTCTTCCCGACGGTTCGCAACGTGAATTTCCAGGCCCCGTGACGGTGGCCGAAGTGGCTGCGTCGATTGGCGCTGGCTTGGCCAAGGCCGCTTTGGCTGGCAAGGTCGATGGCAAGGTGGTGGACGCCAGCTACACCATGAATGCAAATGCGAGCCTGGCCATCATCACGGCCAAAGATGCCGAAGGCTTGGAGGTGATTCGTCACTCCACCGCCCATTTGTTGGCCTACGCGGTGAAAGAGCTGTACCCAGAAGCGCAAGTGACGATTGGGCCGGTCATTGATGATGGCTTCTTCTACGACTTCTCGTTCACTCGTGGCTTCACACCTGAAGACTTGGTCGCGATTGAAAAGCGCATGACCGAGTTGGCCAACAAAGACGAAGCCGTGGTGCGCCGTGTGTTGCCTCGCGACGAAGCTGTGGCCTATTTCAAAGGCTTGGGCGAGCACTACAAGGCCGAAATCATTGCCAGCATTCCTAGCAATGAAGATGTGAGCTTGTATCGCGAAGGTAATTTTGAAGATTTGTGTCGTGGCCCGCACGTGCCCAGCACGGGCAAGCTCAAGCATTTCAAACTCATGAAAGTGGCCGGCGCTTATTGGCGTGGTGACCACAAAAACGAAATGCTGCAACGCATTTACGGTACAGCTTGGGCTAGCAAAGACGATTTGCAGATGTACCTCAAGCGTCTGGAAGAGGCCGAAAAGCGCGACCACCGCAAGCTGGGCCGCGAGCTGGACTTGTTTCACATCGACGAGCACGCACCTGGCTTGGTGTTTTGGCACCCCAAAGGCTGGACCGTGTGGCAAACCATAGAGCAGTACATGCGTCAGGTCTACCGTGACAACGATTACCTCGAAGTCAAAGGTCCGCAAATCATTGACAAGTCGCTGTGGGAAAAAACTGGTCACTGGGACAAGTACCGCGACAACATGTTCACCACCGAGTCTGAAAAGCGTGACTACGCTTTGAAGCCGATGAACTGTCCAGGCCACATCTTGATCTTCAAGCAAGGTATCAAGAGCTACCGCGATCTGCCATTGCGCTACGGCGAGTTTGGTCAATGCCACCGCAATGAGCCTTCGGGCGGTTTGCACGGCATCATGCGTGTGCGTGGCTTTACCCAAGACGACGGCCACATCTTCTGTACCGAAGACCAAATCTTGCCTGAGTGCGACACCTTCACCAAGGTGCTCAAGAAGGTGTACGAAGATTTTGGCTTCACCAACATCTTGTACAAAGTCTCCACACGCCCCGAGGCTCGGATTGGCTCAGATGAGTTGTGGGACAAGGCTGAAAAAGCTTTGATGGACAGCTTGACCGCGGCCGGTTGCGAGTACGTCATCTCTGAAGGCGATGGCGCCTTCTATGGCCCCAAGATTGAATACACCCTCAAAGACGCGATTGGCCGTGAGTGGCAGTGCGGCACGATTCAGGTCGACTTCAACCTGTCTGAACGCTTGGATGCCGAGTACACGGCCGAAGACGGTTCACGTCAACGCCCCGTTATCTTGCACCGCGCCATCGTGGGTAGCATGGAACGTTTCATTGGAATTTTGATTGAACAGCACGCCGGTGCCTTGCCAACTTGGCTGGCGCCAACCCAAGTTTCGGTGCTCAATATCACCGATTCCCAAGCCGAATATTGCCAAGAAGTTGCAAAAACACTGCGAAATCAAGGGCTTAGGGTCGATTTAGACCTCCGTAACGAGAAAATCACGTATAAAATACGCGAGCATTCAATGCAAAAGCTTCCCTACATCTTGGTCGTAGGCGACAAAGAGAAGGAAGCTGGCGCCGTCGCAGTGCGCGCCCGAGGCAATCAAGACCTCGGTGTGATGTCTCTCGAAGCCTTCTCTCAAAAGATTGCCTCTGACATCTCTCTCAAAAGCTGATTTCATTGAGAAATTGCCAAGAGTTGTGCGTCGCACACGTGTGTCGGTTTGTTTTTGATTTTTAAGGATAGTCACCATCGCTACAGAATTTCGCGACCGCCGCCAGCGCGAGGAACGCAAACACCGCCTTAACCGGGAAATCATGGCCCCGGAAGTCCGCCTTTCAGGTCCTGATAACGAACCTCTCGGTATCGTGAGCTTGGCTGATGCCTTGCGCATGGCCGGTGAGATTGACGTTGACTTGGTTGAAATTGCCGCCACGGCTGTGCCGCCGGTGTGCCGTTTGATGGACTACGGTAAGTTCAAGTACCAAGAGCAAAAGAAGGCTGCTGAAGCGAAGTCCAAGCAAAAGGTCATCGAGGTCAAGGAAATCAAGTTCCGTCCCGGTACCGATGATGGTGACTACAACATCAAGATGCGCAACATCAAGCGTTTCTTAGATGATGGTGACAAATGCAAGATCACGCTGCGCTTTCGTGGCCGCGAGATCACGCATCAAGAAATCGGTATGGCGCTGTTGCAGCGCATCCGTGATGAGTTGGCGGACCTGATCGTTGTTGAACAGTTCCCCAAACTCGAGGGGCGTCAAATGATCATGATGATCGCGCCTGGTAAGAAGAAATCGGGTGGCGCCGCCAAACCCGCTGCAGAAGCCGCTCCGGCAGCCTCTGCATAAATTGGTAGCGCAGCGTGCTGCTGCGCTTTGAAGGTAAGCAAATTCGTGTCTCGGGGCTAACAAGACTGCACATCGGTGTGCGGGCGCCTCACGAGCACAAATAAAGGAGCATCTAAATGCCCAAAATGAAGACCAAAAGCAGCGCTAAAAAGCGCTTCCGCGTTCGTCCAGGCGGTACCGTTAAACGCGGTCAAGCCTTCAAACGTCACATCTTGACCAAGAAGACGACCAAGAACAAGCGTCACTTGCGTGGTGCAGTGAATGTGCATGAGACCAACATGGGTCACATGGCGCAAATGCTGCCCAAGTGCGGCCTGTAATTAACTGACGAACAAGGAGAAAAAA